>Ga0105046_10005967_pt1 | contig 19213 bp, 17 predicted proteins | sample MAT03_FD_78385 | JGI IMG/M metagenome (GOLD analysis project Ga0105046, IMG submission 78385) | Freshwater microbial communities from Lake Fryxell liftoff mats and glacier meltwater in Antarctica - MAT-03 (megahit assembly) | ecosystem: Environmental > Aquatic > Freshwater > Ice > Liftoff... | reverse complement strand
TGCCGGAGCTCAACACGCTCGACAACGTGCTGATGCCGGCGTACATCCGGCACTCCGTGTGGGGCTGGTGGGGTGCCCGCCGCGAGTGGCGCCGGCGCGCCACCGAGCTGCTGGAAAAGGTCGGCCTCGGCCACCGGCTGAAGCACCGGCCGCGGGAGCTGTCGGGCGGCGAGATGCAGCGAGCCGCGGTCGCCCGGGCGCTGCTGACCCGGCCGCGGGTGTTGCTGGCGGACGAGCCGACGGGGAACCTCGACGCCGACACCGGCGGCGAGATCGTGAAGCTGCTGCGCGGGCTGAACCGGGACGAGGGTGTGACCATCGTGATGGTGACGCACAACCTGGAGATCGTGTCGGCGACCGACCGGGTGGTGCGGATGGCGGCCGGGCGGCTGACGGACGACACCCACTCGTTTCGGCCCGTAGCCCCGCGGCCGCACCTCGTCGCCGTGTGAGTCGAGGCCCGAAGCCCGGGGACGGCCGTCCCCGGGCTTTCGCCCGGTCAGTGCCCCAGCCCCCTCAGGTCCAGCAGCATCGACGCCACCGGGCGGCGGTCCGGGGGCGTGTCCACGTCGCCGGTCGGAGGCAGCGGCAGGGCGATCTCCAGCGCCACGCACTGCTTCCCGTCGGCGGTCGCCGGCTGGAGCGCCCACAGGCCGCCGTCCGCCGCCGCGACCGCCGCCTTGTCGCCCGCCGCGCGCACGACCGCCTGGGGCCGGAACCGCCCCTCCTCGCCGTCGAACACCACCCCCGCCCCCGACCCGGACGTCACCGCCGCCGACTGGTCGCCGGACCAGCTCGCGGCCGTCGGCTCGCCCGCGTCCGCCGGCCAGCGGAACACCGACCCCAGCTTCCCCGCCGACAGGTGCGCCACCGCCCGCTCCTTCTTCCCGTCGGCGTCCGTCTCGAAGGCGTACACCACCCGCCCCGACGGCGACGCCGCGAGCGCCAGCGACTTCCCCACGTCGCCGCCGAGTTCCGCGACCTCGCCGCCGCCCACGGCCCCGACCGCGTTCACCGAGTACACGGCCCCGCCGACCGCGACCACCACGCCCTGCCGGTTGGCCAGCGCCGCGGCGCCGCGGCCGGCGACCACCTTCCCGGCCGCGGCCCGCGGCGGCACGTACTCGCCGGCCTCCGCCTTCGTCGCCACGTCCCACACGTGGACCGCCCCCGCGGTCGTGACCGTGACCACCCGGTCCGGCGGCTCGGTCAGGTAAACCGCCGCCAGCTTCGCCGCCTTGTGCTCCGGCTTGTCCTTGTACGGGTCGAAGGCGTCGAGCTTCTTCGCCTTCTTCCGCACGTCCCAGACGGTGACCTTGCCGGTGCCGCGGTGGCCGATGGCGAACGTGCCGCTGTCGGCCGACAGGTCGCAGGCGGCGTCGGGGAGGCCGTCGCCGTCGGCCTCGACCTTGCCGGTCTCGAACCCGCTGGTGGGGCTGAACACCGACAGGGTAATTTTCTCGCCGGCCCCCTGGAACCCGGCCGCGGACCGCCACGCCACGCCGATGTCGGCGCCGTTCTTTTCCGGCGGGAAGAGGCGGCGGACCATGTCGAACGGCACGGTCACCGGCACCGGGCTCGACGTCGGCTCGGTCCGCGTCTTCGGGTCGGCCGGCTTCGGCGGCAGCTCCAGCGCCTTCGCCTTCCCGAGCGAGTACATCGTCCCGCCGCCCTTGCTCCCCTTCGTGACCTTGTTGCCGCCGACGGTCGTGGTCCCCTTCGAGCCCTTGCCGGCGTCCTTCGCCTTGGTCGTGGACACGGGGTTGCCGGCCGGCGGCGCATCGGCCGGCGGCGCGTCGAGCTTCTTCTCGTCCTTCTTCTCGTTATTGGCCTGATCGCCGGGCTTGTTGTTGATGTACACCAGCACCCCGGCGACGACGCCGCCGGCCACCAGCGCGAACACCGCCGCCGCGACCGCGACCTTGACGAGCCCGCCGCCGCCGGCCGGCTTCTTCTTGGCCGCGGTGCGGTCGTCGTCGTCGGCCGCCGCGGGCGCGCGCAGCTTGCGGCTCGACTTCGGCGCGGCCGCGGACGGGGTGAAGCCGAACGGGTCGCCGGCGTCCGCGGCCGGCGGTTCCTCGGCGCGCGGCGTGCGGCCCTTCTTGGGTGGGGCGGCCGAGAACGCGAACGGGTCGTCCGGCGGCTCCTCGGCGACCGACGCCGGGAGGGGTTCGTCGTCCTCGACGGGCATGGCGGCTGGGATGTCTTCCTCGACCGGCGGCGGCGGGTCGGCGACGCTGAGTTGTTGGCTGTCGCCGACGCTGTCGGGGGGGGCGGCGCCGGGGATGCGGAAGGAGGTGTTGCAGCGCTTGCACCGGGCCTTCTTGCCGGCCATGGCGTCGGGGGCCTTGAGGACGGCCTGACACCCCGGGCAGGCGACTTCGACGAGCGGCATGCGGCACCCGGCGCGGCGACGTGGAGCGAGTGTGTACAGCGTACACGGCGCCGCCGGGGGTGAGCAAGGGGGTGCGTCGAATTGCGGGGGCGAGCGGCCCGCGTGAGCGGGCTGTTGGCTCGGGGCTTGAAGCCCGGAGGGCGCCTTCGCTAGCCCGGGGCGGAAGCCCCGGGCGGCGTCGGCGGTGGTCCGGGGTGCTCGACACCTCGAACTCCGCCCTCACTAGCCCGGGGCTTCCGCCCCGGGCTAGTGAGGGCGCCCTCCGGGCTTCAAGCCCCGAGCCGAAGCCCCGAGCCAACAGCCCGCTCACGCGGGCCGCTCGCCCGGCTCCTTTCTGCCCTTCGTCATTGGTGGGTCATTCGTCATTCCCGGAGTATCCTCACCGCACCCCCCCACGGAGGCCCGCCATGTCCCGCGCCGCCGTCGTCCTCGCGCTGCTCGCGGCCGCCGCCCCGGCCGGCCCCGCCGTCTTCCCCGCCGGGTGGACCACCCACGCCCCACGCGACGAGATCCGCCCCGCGTTCTCCTACGACCCCAGCGGCGGGCCGAAGAAGGACGGCGCGTTCGTCATCACCCACGACCGCCGCGACGGCCTCCACGGCTGGGTCCAGAAGACGGTCGCGGTCGAAGGCGGCAAGCACTACCGGTTCCACGCCGTCCGCAAAGCGACGAGCGTGGAGACGCCGCGGCGCAGCGTCGTGGCGCGCGTGCTGTGGCACGACGCCGCCGGCCGCGGTGTGCCGATGAGCGAGCCCGCGGCGAAGGGGTATCTGGTCGGCTTCACCGGCCGGGCCGAGGCCGAGCACCCGACCGACAAGCCGACCCGCCCCGACGGCTGGACCGAGGTGTCCGACACCTACCAGGCGCCGGCGAAGGCCGCCCGCGCCGTCGTGGAACTCGGCCTCCAGTGGGCGCCGGGCGGGAAGGTAGAGTGGGCGGAGGCGTCGTTCGCCGAGGTGCCGCCGCCGGCGCCGCGAACGGTGCGGCTGGCCACCGTTCATTACAAGCCGACCGGTAAGTCCGCGCGTCAGAATTGCGAGGAGTACGCGCCGTTCATCGCCGACGCCGCGAAGAAGAAGGCCGACCTGGTGGTGCTCGGCGAGACGATCACGTACGTCGGCGTCGGCAAGTCGTTCGCCGACCTCGCGGAGCCGATTCCCGGGCCGAGCACGAAGCGGTTCGGCGAGCTGGCGAAGGCGCACGGGCTGTACATCGCGGTGGGGCTGGTCGAGCGCGACCGGCACCTCGTTTACAACGTGTGCGTGCTGATCGGCCCCGACGGCGAGGTGGTCGGCAAGTACCGCAAGGTGTCGCTGCCGCGCGGCGAGGTCGAGGCCGGCATCGCCCCGGGGAACGAGTACCCGGTGTTCGACACGCGGTTCGGCAAGGTGGGGCTGATGGTCTGCTACGACGGCTTCTTCCCGGAGGTGGCGCGGGAGTTGTCGAACCGCGGGGCGGAGGTGATCGCGTGGCCGGTGTGGGGCTGCAACCCCGACCTGGCCGCGGCGCGGGCGTGCGAGAACCACGTGTACGTGGTGAGCAGCACTTATGAGGACGTGTCGCGGAACTGGATGATTTCGGCGGTGTACGACCACGACGGCCGGCCGCTGGCGCAGGCGCGGGAGTGGGGCACGGTGGCGGTGGCCGAGGTCGATTTGGGGCGCCGGTTGCGGTGGAACAGCCTGGGCGACTTCAAGGGCGAGCTGCCGCGCCACCGGCCGGGGCCGTGAGAGTCAGTGCTGGAGGAAAGGAAAGCCCGGGGACGGCCGTCCCCGGGCTTCGACGATCATTGTCACCCGAAGTACCGGCTGAGGAAGTTGCGGCTCTGCCGCAGCGCCCGCTGGCGGTCGGCGAGCGAGCCCTCGTAGGCGCGGTCCTCGACCTCGACGCACACCGGACCGGCGTACCCGGCGTCGGTGAGCGCGGCGAAGAACTCGCCCCAGTTCACGTCGCCGAGCCCCGGCAGCTTCGGGACGTGCCAGCCGAGGCCGAGGGCGCCCACGTCGTACAGCATGTCGCGGTCGATGCGCTCGTCCTTGGCGTGGACGTGGACGAGGCGCGAACCGAACTCGCGGACGGCCCGGCCGCAGTCGACGAACTGCCAGACGAGGTGCGACGGGTCGAAGTTCAGGCCGACCGTGCCGGCGGAGACGGCGTCGAGCGTGCGGAACAGTTCGCGCCAGACGGCGGGCGTGGTGGCGAGGTTCTTGCCGCCGGGCCACTCGTCCTCGGTGAACAGCATCGGGCAGTGCTCGATGCCGATGCGCACGCCGGCCGCCGCGGCTTCCCGCACCAGCGGCGCCCACACGTCGGCGACCTCGGCGAGGCTCCGGCTCATCGGCTTGGTAGGGTCGCGGCCGATGAACGTGTTCACGACGTGTACGCCGATCATCGGCGCGGCGCGGATGAGCTTGCGGAGGTGGTCGGCGACGCGGGCGCGGTGCTCGGGGTCGGGGTCGAGCGGGTTCGGGTAGTAGCCGAGACCGGACACCTTGACGCCGTGGATGCGCAGCAGTTCGCGGACCTGGGCGGCGTGGTCGGCGGTGAAGTCGGAGACGTCGAGGTGGGTGACGCCGGCGTAGCGGCGGTCGGCCTTGCCGGGCGGCCAGCACATGAGCTCGACGACGGGGAAGCGCTCGTCGGCGGCGAACGCGAGAACCTCCTCCAGCGGCAGGTCGTGGAAGACGGCGGACACGAACCCGAGCTGCATGGGGCGCCTCCGGGGTGGGCGCCGTCAGCGTACTCACGGCGCGCGAGGGTGTCACGCGCCGAGTTCGCACTACACGGCGGTGGCCGGCGTCGTCAGCTCCGCGGCACGCACCGCCGTCGCCGGCCAGGGGAGGCTGCGGTTCGCCTTGCGGGCGGCGTGGAGCACCCCGGCCAGCTCGCGGAGGAGGCCGCGCACCGCCCGCCGCTTCTGGGTCGGGGTCATGTCCGGGGTGATCCGCGGGGTCGTGGTCGGCATCTCCGCCTCCTACTCTTGTGGGCGAACCACCCCAACGCACGGCCGGTGCCAGACGCGCACGCGTTCGCGCTCCCACGCCGCAACCCCACGACAGTCCAGCGGCTTGCGCGCGGCGATTTTCTCGACGCCGCCGCGCCGCCCGGTCGGGTAGTGGTAATCCGTACAACGGCGGCGGAAGACACGGTTGAAGAACCTGCAACCGCCGCCCGTATGCTGACGCCATGAAGCCGCTCCTCCTCGCCGCCGTATTCGCCGCCACCTGCCAGGCCGACGCCCCGCCTGTCCGCGTGCTGCTGCGCACCGCCCACGGCGACATCGAACTCGAACTCGACGCCGCGAAGGCGCCGAAGACGGTCGCCAACTTCCTCCGCTACGTGGACGGCGGGTTCTACGACGGCGGCCGCTTCCACCGCACCGTCACGCCGGCGAACCAGCCGGACAACAGGGTGAAGATCGAGGTCATCCAGGCGGGCGTGGCGCCGGCGAAGGCGAAGGACGAGTTCCCGCCGGTGAAGCTGGAGCGGACCCGCGACAGCGGCCTGAAGCACAAGGACGGTACGCTGTCGATGGCGCGCGACGGCCCGGACACGGCGACCGGCGACTTCTTCGTGTGCGTCGGCGACCAGCCGGAGCTCGACTTCGGTGGCAAGCGCAACCCGGACGGCCAGGGCTTCGCCGCGTTCGGCCGGGTGGTGAAGGGGATGGACGTGGTGAAGAAGATTCAGACCAGCCCCGCCGCGGGTCAGGCGCTGACGCCGCCGGTGGGGATCACGTCGGCGCGGCGCCTACCGTGACGCCGCCAGGAGGCGCAATGCCCGTCGTGTTCACCGTCCCGCTCGTCGCACGGCCGGACGACATCGACCGCCAGGGGCACGTCAACAACGTGGCGTTCGTGCGATACGTGCAGGACGCGGCCGTGGCGCACTGGGTGTCGGCGGCGCCGGCCGAGTTGCAAGCGGGGTTCGTGTGGGTGGTGCGGCGGCACGAGGTGGAGTACCTGCGCCCCGGGCTGCCCGGCGAGCAGTTGGTTGCGCGAACCTGGGTGGGCGAGCCGAGCGGGGCGACGTGGGAGCGGTTCACGGAGGTGGTGCGCCCCGACGGCACGGTACTGGTGACGGCGCGGACGGTGTGGGTGCTGCTGGACGCGACCACGGGCCGGCCGCGGCGCGTGGACGCACGGATGGTGGCGGCGCTGGAAGGTGTTCAGGAGTAGCAGAAATGGCAAAGCCCAGCCGTAGCAACGGCTGGGCTTTCAGCCCGACCAAGGTTCAGCGCCCCTTCACGGCCAACTGCGTGACCGGGCGGGTGGCGTGGAGCCGGTACGTGAGTTCGAGCAGCATCCCGCGGACGCGGTCGGCGGAGACGGCCGGGCGGGTCTTCGGACGCGGCGCGGTCTGGGTGGCGGGCATCGGTACATCCTGTGAGGGCGAATGCTTCCGTCCGGCGGGAATGAGCAGACCGCGTGCCGTGAGAGAGGTGGGCAATCTTCTTCCGCCGCTTGCGGCGTAGCAGGGCGTGCCCTGCTACGCCGCAAGCGGCGAGGACGCGTGCCTCACACCAGTTCCCGCAGCGGCCGGGCGTCGTCCTCCACGAGGTACTGCGGCCGACCCGTCAGGTCCGGCAGCGTCGCGCCGTGGGCGATGCCGAGGTTGTGGTACAGCGTGGCGAACAGCTCCCCGTACCGCACCGGCCGCGACACCGCCTCGCCGGCGATCCGGTCGGTCGCGCCGATCACCTGACCCGTCCGCATGCCGCCGCCCGCCAGCAGGGCGCAGTTCACGTTCGGCCAGTGGTCGCGGCCGACCTGCGCGCTGATCCGCGGGGTGCGGCCGAACTCGCCCATGATGACCACCGTGCAGTCGTCCCCCAGGCCGCGGGCGTGCAGGTCTTCCACCAGGGCGCTCACGCACCGGTCGAACACCGGGAAGTCCTCGCGCTCGCGGCCGAAGATGTTGTTGTCGGGCCGCCCCTCGGCGTTGCGGCCGCCGTGCCAGTCCCACTTGCTGTAGTTCAGCGTCACCACCCGCGCTCCGGCCTCCACCAGCCGGCGGGCCATGAGCAAACTCTGTGGAACCCGTGGGGCGCCATTCCCGTCGATCATCACGCGCGGGTCGCCGGTGCCGTAGCGCTCGATCACGCGGGCCGGCTCCCGCGAAATGTCCAGCGCCTCGGCCATCCGCGACGACGTGAGGAGCCCGAACGCCTGCTCGGTGAAGGCGTCGGAGGCGCGGGCGGAGCCGGTGGCGTCGGCGTCGCGGCGGAAGTCGTCGAAGGTGCGGAGCAGGGTGCGGCGGTCGGCGAGGCGGTCGAGCGTGATGCCGCGGAGAACCATGTCGTCGCGCGTCTTCCCCATGACGCGGAACGGGGCGAGCGCCGGCCCGAGGAAGCCGGGGCCGGGCTCGTTGTACGGGCCGTGCGTGCAGGTGTAACAGACGCTCGTGAACGCCGGCACGGCCGGGTCGGTCGGGCCTTGCAGGCGGGCGACAGCGGAGCCGAGCTGCGGCCACCCGCCGGCCGGCGTCGGCTTCCGCGGGTGGTGGCCGTTGTACACTTGGATGGCGTCGTGGTCGGCCTGACTGCCGACGAGCGAGCGGACGACGACGAGCTTGTCCATGATGCCGGCGAGCCGCGGGAACGCCTCGCCGATTTGGACGCCGGTGACGTTCGTGGAGATGGGCCGCCACGGCCCCGCGATCTCGGCGGGGGCGTCCGGCTTCAGGTCGAACATGTCCTGGTGCGGCGGCCCGCCGACGAGGTAGATGAAGATGACCGACTTGTGCGAGCCGGTGCGGCCGGCCGCGGCGTCGGCGCGGAGGAGGCCGGGGAGCGTGAGGCCGCCGAGGCCGACGCCGCCGATTCGGAGGAAGCCGCGGCGCGAGAGGGTAGGCATGACGGGCTCGGGCGGGCGGGGGGAACAAATCCAGTGTCGCCGACGCGGGGCGGCGGGTCAACAAGGTTCCGAGGGTTTGAGTTCGGAGCCCCGAAGGGGCGGCAGGTAATAGCCCAGGGCGTCAGCCCTGGGAGCCCGGCGGTGTCACCGGGGCGTGACCCCCCGAACTCCGCCCCAGGTTTCCCAGGGCTTACGCCCTGGGCTATTGGCTGCCGCCCCTTCGGGGCTCAAGACCAGCGCATCCCGCACATCCGGCCCGCGCCCCGACCGCCGGCGCCGGTCCCGCGGGCGTCCCCGTTTCCCCTCCGGCAGTCGGGTGTTGGCAAACGGCCGCGGGGGCGGGTACGTTGAAGGGGTGGCGGTGCGTCAGCGGACGCCGCCCGCCCCCACCGGGAACCCGCCATGCCCCGCATCCGGCTCGCGGCCGTGCTCGCCGCCTCCCTCGCCGGCCTCGCCACCGCCCAGCCGCCGGCCGACCCCTTCGGCGAGGCCCGCACCCGTCAGCTGCTCGCCGACCAGAAGGCCGCGTCCGAGGTGCAGAACGCGCTGCTCGACGCCGACCGCCAAGCCCGTACCAACCCACAGAAGGCGGCCCAGCAGCTGAAGGCCGTCCAGTCGAACATCGACCTGTCGGCCGCGATCAGCGGCGAGGCCCGACAGCGCCTCACGACGCAGCTCCAGACCCGGCTCGCGGTCATCGAGGGCCGGCCGGTCGCAAACCCGGCCGTGCGCCCCGACCCGGCCGCGCCGGCAGTCAAGGCGGCGCAGAAGGCCGCCATCGATGCCATGTTCGCGGAGGTGAAGGAGGTGCGCGAGGGCGTCGAGGCGGTCGTCCGGCTGCGCGAGCAGAATAAGTACGCCGAGGCCGACCGCGCCGCCGCCGTGCTGGCCCGCAAGTACCCGACCAACCCGGCCGTCCTGACGCTGGGCCAGAAGGACAACTTCGCCACCGCCGTGGCCGACTCCCGCGCGTTCTCGAAGCTCCAGGCCGAGCGGCTGAACGCGGCGCAGAACAACCTGATGGCGTCGTCGCTCCCCGCGATCCGCGACGTGGAGTTCCCCACGAACTGGAAGGACGGCGCCGGCAAGCGGACGAACGAGATCAAGCTCACGGACAAGGAGAAGCAGCTGATCTCGGCGCTGGACAAGGCGGTGACGGTCAGCGTGAAGGACCAGCCGCTGGAGTACGCCCTTCAGGAGCTGTCCACGGCGATGAACGAGAAGCTGCTGGTGGACGAGAAGTCGCTGCGCGACCTGGACCTCGACCTGAAGAAGCTGGTGAGCGTGAACGCCCGCGGACTATCGGCCCGGACGACGCTGCGGCAGCTGCTGGCGGCCAACGGGCTGACGTTCGTGGTCCGCGAGGAGATGATCCAGATCGTGACGGTGGAGCGCTCCCGCGACCTGCTGACGACGCGGGTGTATTACCTCGGCGACCTGATCCAGGGGCTCGGGCCGACCGGCGGGGCGCCGCAGTGGGGGCCGTTCCTCGACTTCCAGCAGACGCAGGCCAACGCCAAGGTGCTGATCGACTCGATCCAGATGTCGGTGGACCCGCTGGCGTGGCAGGGCAAGGGCGGCTCCGGCACGGTGACGTTCCACGTCCCGAGCATGTCGCTGATCGTGCGGGCCTCGAACGAGGTACACGCCACCCTGGGGAGCAAGCTGGGCCGGTAGCGCGGGACAGGGGACAGGAGACAGGGGGGCACAGGCTCGTATCGTGACTCCTGTTCCCTGCCTCCTGTCCCCTGATTCCCATGTCCCTCTACTTCCCCACCCCCGCCGAGTGCGGCCGGCACCTCGTCTTCGGCACCGTGCCGATCCGTACCACCGCCGGCGACGGCATCCAGCTGTCGCTGGTGGACATCCCGGCCGGCGGCGTCGTGGACTGGCACAGCCACCCGCAGGAGCAGATGGGGATGATGGTGAGCGGCCGGGCGCGGTTCGAGATCGGCGACGAGGTGATGGACCTCGGCCCCGGAGACTTCTACCGCATCCCCGGCGGCGTCCGCCACCGCGTCACGGCGCCGTTCGGCGCGGCGCAGGCGCTGGACGTGTTCCACCCCGTCCGCGACGAGTATCGCTGATCCGCCCCGTCGTGTACCATAGCGGTATGACGCGCCGCCTCCCTCTCGCCGCCGGTCTATTCGCCGCCGCGATCGCGCTCGCCGCCGGACCGCAGCCCGAGGAACTGGTGCGCCGGGCGAACGCGGCCGTGCTCGCCGGCGACCCGGTCGCCGCCGACCCGCTCTACGCCGCCGCCGCCGACCGCACCGCCGACCCCGGCCTGGTCGCGTACAACACCGCCGCCGTGCGCGCCGCGCAGGGCCGCTTCTACGACGCCGAAGTCCTCTACGCCCGCGCCCTCGACGACCACGCCTGTCCCCCCGCCCGGGCGGCGCGGGCGTGGTTCAACCGCGGCGTTTGCCTCCTGAAGCGCGGCGGCGACGCGGCCGTGTACCGGTCCGCGGTGGCGTGTCTGGAGCGGTGCCGCGAGTCGGCGGGGGCGGACGACCCGCTGAAGGCCGACGCCCGCCGGCTGATCGAGCTGGCGAAGCTGCTGTGGGCCGAGGCCGCCCGCCGGGCGCCGCGGCCCGAGAGCCCCAACGCCCCGACGCCGGAGGACGCCCCGGAGCCGCCCCCGCCGCAGCAGCCGGCCGGCACCGAACCCGAGCCGCAGCCCGACCCGAACGGGAAGAACGGACCGACCAATCCGGCGGACCCGAAGCCGACCAAGCCGGCGGGCGCGCAGCCGACCAAAAAGGCTGGCGGGAAGGAGAATCAACCGGCGGCGGGCGCCGGTCCGCAGTTGCGGCCGCTGGCGAACGACGACACCGCCCGCCCGTTGAGCCCCGACGAGACGCGCGCCTACCTCCGCCAGACGGAGGAGCGGCTGCGGAAGGAGCGGCAGGGGCTGTTGCGCGCCGTGGCCGGGGGGGACCGGCCGGGGGTGAAGGATTGGTAGCCTCTGCGGCGAGCGGCCCGCGTGAGCGGGCTGTTGTGGGTCGGCAACAGCCCGCTCACGCGGGCCGCTCGCCGGCGCTCGCGCTCGTCGCGCTCGTCGCGCTCGTCGTTTCGTCCACGTCGCTCGTCGCCCAGCCCGCGTTCTTCGAGCCGAAGGAAGGCTTCTACGGCGCCAAGGGCACCATCGTGAAAGCCCGGTGGGAGGTGACCCCGACCACCGTCCCCGCGGACGGCGCGCTGGTGGCGACGCTCACCGTCGCCGGCGCGACCAACCCGACCGAGGTGCGCCGGCCGGACCTGGCAAAACTGACCGACTTCACTGACGTGTTCGTAGTCGAGGACGTGCCCGGCCCGCCGCCCGGGGTGGGGAAGGGGCTGGCGTTCGCGTACACGCTGCGGCCGCGGAACCGCAACGTGAAGGAGGTTCCGGGGCTCAACTTCTTCTACTACAACGCCGGCGCTCCGGTCGAACAGCGGTTCCAGAACGCCCGCGCGAAGGGGGTGGCGATCACGGTGACGGCCGTGGCGCCGAAGGCCCGGCCGCCGGCGGTGCCGCTGGAAGGGCCGGAGCAACTGTTCGTGGTCGAAACCGGCGCGCGGGTCTTGGACGATGAGCCGTTCGTGCCGTGCGCGGCGGCGTGGGCCGCCCTGGGGGTGCTGGCGGTGTTGCTGCCCGTGGCCTGGTACGCGGCGTGGCGGATGATGTACCCGGACGCGGCCCGGCTGGCGAAGCGGCGGCGCTCGCGGGCGGCGCGGCGGGCGCTTGCGACGATCCGGTCGGCCGACGCGGCGGGCGCGTACGCCGCAGCGGTGCTCGATTACCTGCGGGCGCGCCACCCGCTGCCACCGGGTAGCGACACGCCGCCGGAGGCGGCCGCGGCGCTGGCGGCGTTGGGCGTCGCGGCCGCGGACGACGTGGCCGCCTTCCTCCGTGCCTGCGACGCCGCCCGGTTCGCGCCGGTCGCCGACACCGCGGTGTCACTCGCGGCCGCGGCGGAAGCGCTGGTCGCCCGGCTGGAGGCGGCGGAATGACTGGGGGCGCGCCACGAACTCGTACGGCCGCGACCCGGCGGGAGGCTACCGAGATCGAACACCCCTCCCCCCTTGGGGGAGTGGCCGGGGGAGGGGTTGCCACGTCCGCACCCGTTCCAGGTGGACGACGCGCGGACGCACCTAACCCCCCCGGCCCCCCTTCCCTAAGAGGGAAGGGGGGGGACGAGCCGCGGGACTTGCAGTTCACATCATCAGCGAAAGCGGGGTCGCAGGAGGGTTCCGAGATCGAACACCCCTCCCCCCTTGGGCTGGCGGCCCGACACTTATTGCGGAGGGGCGATTTTCCCAGGGATTCTGGGGTTGGCGGCAATCCTCTGCTCGCGGATGCGGATTGTCGGGATCACCGCCACCCCATCGAATCCTCCGGGAATCCTGGGGCCGGGCGGGCCGGGCGACCGAGCCACGACCCCAGCGTTCCCAGGTTCTCCAATAAGTGTCGGGCCGCCAGCCCCCTTGGGGGAGGGGCCGGGGGAGAGGTTGCCACGTCCGCCCTCGTTCAAGGCGAACGACCGTCGGGCGCACCTAACCCCCCCGGCCCCCCTTCCCTAGGAGGGAAGGGGGGGGACGCACGGCCTACCTTGCCGATGCACCGTTTCGCCAGTCCGCGCGCCGTTCGCTCGTGCGCCCTCGCCCTCGTCCTCCTCGCCGCCCCGGCCGCGGCGCAGTCGCCTGACCTCGCCGCCGACGCCGCCCGCCACTTCGCCGCCGGCGTCGCCGCCCGCGACGACGCGGCCGCCGCCCGCCCGCACTTCCGCGCCGCCGCCGCCGCCTACGACGCCGTCTGGGAGGGCGGCCGTCGCAACCCCGCCGTCGGCCTCGCCCGCGCACGCAGCCGCCGCCTCGCCGGCGACCTCCCCGGAACTATCGTCGCGCTCCACGCGGCGCTCGGCGTCGCACCCTCCGACCGCGACCTACAGGTCGAACTCGCCGACGCCCGTGCCGCCGTGGACTACCCACGCGCCGGCGAGTTGGCCGAGCAGTGCCGGTCCGAACCCGTCCGCACCGTCCGCGCCAGGATGTCGGCCGCGGAGGCGTTCGCGCTCGCGGCGGTATTCGCGCTCGGTGCCGGGCTCGCGGCCGCGCAGTTCGCCATGACTCGCGCCCCCGGGTGGCTCGGTGTCAGCGGGGTGTCACTGGCCGCGCTACTCGCGCTCGGCGGGCTGTGGTGGCAGGACGCCCGCGCCGACCCGCGGCCGCTCGTGGTCGTCGCCGACGACGCGGTCCTGCGCCGCGGCAACGCCGACAGCTACCCGCCGCGGCTGGAGCCGAAGCTGCCGCGCGGCGCCGAGGCCCGCGAACTCGGACGCCGCGGCGGGTGGGTGCAGGTCGAACTCGCCGGCGGCGCCGCCGGGTGGCTACCCGAAGCCGCCGTCATCCCCGTGCCCCGGCGGTGACCCGTGCCCGAACTCGACGTGCCGGACGCCGTCGTCGTCGCCCTGTGGATCGCCGCGGGGGTGTGGCTGTTCTGGTGGTTCGTGCCGCTCGTCGTCACCGCGGCCGGCGGCACCCGCTACGCCAACGGCGGCGAGGAAGACCCCGCGGCGCTCGAACCGGACGGCTCCGACCCGGCCTACGCCGCCGCGTTCGACGCGCTGGCGAAGCTCGGCTACGAGCCGCTCGGGCCGGGGTGGATGCGGCTCACCTTCCACCTCCGGGCGTGGACGTACCAGACGAAGGTGCGGGCGTTCCGCAAGCGCTCGGCCGGGCGGCACGCGTTCCTCCACGAGCAGCCGGTCGCCCCCGGCTGGCACCAACTCGTCGTCGCCAGCTGCTGGGCCGACGGTGGCCTCGACCTCACCTCCACGGGCGCCGCCGACACGTACACCGCCGACGACGGGTTCGCGATGGAGTCGGTGGCGACGGCCGACGCGGCGGCGGTGGAGGCGCGGCACGCCGACCGGGTGGCCGCCCGCGAGGCGACCGGCCGCCGGCGTGACCCCGACCTGTCACTGCGGACGCTGCTCGACGCGACCGAGCGGCACGCCGGGCCGTCCACGCTCTACCCGACGGCCCGGTCGGGGCGGGTCGATCTGGTAGCGATGGGCGGCCCGCTCGCCGTAGCGGCAGCCGCGGCGGTGCTGGTGTTTGGCCCGTGGAGCTGGGCGGTGCCGGCGGCGCTGCTGGTGGTGCTGTGCGGGCTGGCGATCCTGGCCGCGGTCGCGCGGGCGAACCTGGCGGCGCAACTCCGCCGTGCCGCCGACCCGCCGGACGAGGGATGGTGATCGATTTCCGCCGCTCGCGGCGGTGCACGCCTTGCACCGCCGCGAGCGGCGACCCTGCGACAGGTGGCAGTTCGCCGCCCCGTCGCGGATAATACCCGCATGTTCGACACGAGCCTGTTTCTGTCCACGCGGCCGGCGTACCCGTGGTCGGTCTACCCCCTCGGCCTCCCCGCCCTCGGCGTCGTCGCACTGCTCCTCGTCCTCCTCACCCTCTGGACCTACCTCGGACACCCCGCCGCCACCCGCCGCCGCGTCGTCACCGTCATGCTCCTGCGGCTCGGCGCGCTCGCCGTCACCCTCCTCACCGCGCTGCGGCCCAGCGTCGGCTTCCAGGAGGAACCCAAGGTGCCGTCGCTGCTCCTCATCGGCGTCGACACGTCCGAGAGCATGACGATGAAGGACGAGGTGAACAACCAGTCCCGGGCCGAGGCCGTCCGGCGGGCGCTCGACCGCGCCAAACCGCTCCTCGACGAACTCGCCGCGGACCAGAACGTGAAGGTGGAGCTGTACGCGTTCAGCACCCCGGACTTCTCGCCGAACACCAGCCGCTACGAGGCCGACACCCCCAGCCTCGGCAAGCGCTCCGACTACGGCACCTACCTGGGCAAGACGTTCGACCACCCCCACCAGGAGCGATTCATCCGCGCCCACCTGCTGATCGGCGACGGGGCCGACAACGGCACCGCGTCCGCCGCCGCCGAGGCCGCCCGGTGGGGCCGCCGCACCCCCCCGACCCGGCTCACCACCTTCACCGTCGGCTCCGACGCCACCACCGGCACCGCCCGCGACCTGTCGATCGCCGGCCTCAGCCTCGACCCGTCGCCGGCCCCGGTGAAGACGGAGGTGACGGTGAACGCCCGCGTCCACGCCTACGGCTTCGCCGGAACGAAGGTCCGCGCCCGCGTCCTGTTCGACGACAAGGAGGTCGCCGCCGAGGACGTGTCGCTGCCGAAGGAGCGCGACAACGAGGTGAAGCTGGTGGTGAAGGCGCCCGAGAAGCACGGCGAGGTGAAGGTGCGCGTCGAGATCGGCCGCGAGGCGGACGGCAAGATCGAGCCGCTGCCGGGCGAGGTGTCGGGCTTGAACAATCAGTCCGAAACGTACCTGACCGTGACGAAGGAGGGCGTCCGCGTCCTGGTCATCGACCAGTACCGCCCCGAGAACGCCCGGCTGCTGGACGCACTCCGCTCGGAGAAGCGGTTCGACGTGGTGGCGGTGTGGCGGCAGGCGCCGTTCCCGGCGTCGCCCGACGACCGCGCGCTGCTCGACCTGGAGGCGCAGGGGTACGACGTGGTGATCGTCGGCAACGTGTCCTACGAGCTGCTGGCGAGCGCCGACTCGAAGCTGCCGGGGCAGTTGATCGACCGCGTGACGAAGAAGGGGGCGGGGCTGCTGTTCCTCGGCGGCGAGGTCGCCTTCACCGGCTACCCGGCGGCGCCAGCCGGCGTCCCGGGCACACCGGGCGCGCGGGAGTGGGCGTTCGGCGACCTGCTTCCGGTGGTGCCGTCGCCCGGCGACATCATCGACACGGCGACCAAGGACGGCAAGACGCTGAGGTCGTACCAGACGGTGCCGACCGCGAAGGGGCTCGACGACAGCGTGCTGACACTCGACCGCGACCCGGCTCGCTCACGAGAGCTGTGGGACCAGCTGAACGCCGGCGGCCGCCCGCCGCGGCCGCGCGTCAGCGGCCTGGTGCGCATGGCGAAGAAGCCGGGGGCGACGCTCTACGCCTGGGCCACGAACGACGACGCCACCGTTCCCGCGGGGAGCCTCCACGTCGAGAAGGGGAAGGAGAAGGGGGACGCGCTCCTGGTGGGCCACCAGATCGGCGAGGGGGCGAAGGGGCGGGTGCTGGCGTTCGGCGGGTACGACAGCTACCTGTGGGAGCGGCTCGGCCAGCCGAAGGCCCGGCAGGGGACCGAACTGCACCACCGCTTCTGGCGGCAGTGCGTGCTGTGGCTGGCCCACCAGGAGGAGGAGGAGGGGCAGGTGTACGCCCGGCCGGAGTTCCGCCGGCTGGCGGTCGGCGGCGACCAGACGATCCGCGTCGGGGTGAAGTCGGCGCTGGGCGGCGAGGAGCCGAACCCGGAGTTGGAGGTGAAGGTGCTGCCGCCGGGATCGACGGACGAGGAGAAGGCGCCGCGGCAGACGCTGCTGCGCGACGCGAAGGGGGCGAAGGTGCTGTTCCGCCCGCCGCTGCCGGGCGAGTACACGGTGGTGGTGACGGCCCCGCTGAAGGACAAGGACGGGAACGTCGTTCCGGGTCAGAAGCTGCGCGGCACGGCGCGGTTCCTGGCGTACCCGGAGGTGAGCGACGAGATGCTGAACGTGGCGGCGGACCACCGCTTCCTGGAGCGGCTGTCGAGCGCCGGCGGCGGCAAGGCGCTTCGGCTGGAGGACCTGTCGGCGTACTTGCGGGAGCTGAAGGGGCAGTCGCTGGACGTGCTGAAGCCGAAGCCGCGCTACTACCCGGACTGGCGGCGGAACCACTCGAAGGGGTTCCTGCCGGCGTGGCTGGTGCTGTTCGTGGCGCTGCTCGGCGTGGAGTGGGGTCTGCGGCGGTACTGGGGGATGGTGTGAGCGGAGGGTGAGCGATGTCGGATGTGCCTGACGAGTACGGCGTCCTGCTGGACGCAGCGTTCGTGGAACTGGCGGACGAACTGTTCTGCCTGTACGATACTGCGGAGGTGGTCGGCGGTGTGTAGGTCGGGTCTTCGAGACCTGACTGCGCTATCAGTCGCCGCCAAGCCAGCCGGTTCGGGTGGCTCCACACGTACATTCAGTACGCACACAGCGCGTCAGTTTTACGTACGGCATCACTTGATACGGGAGCAGCAATGAGCGGAAATCGGGTTCGATGCGTCGATCACATCAAGGAAGGCAATAGTCTTGAGGAGATTCAAAGAAGTCTCGGAGTATCTCTCGACACAATTATTCAATATCTGAATACTGCAGTCGGCGAAGGTCGAATTCGGAGGTCGGACATATATTTCGCGATCCCTGCCGAGCACAGGAAGCTAGTTGAATTGGCCATCGCTACCACTGGGAGTACCGAGTTGGCTAAGTTGGTGGACGTAGATAATCTAGTACACGTCAGGCAGTATCTGGAGCTATACTTGGCATTACGTGATGCACGCTTGCAAATGGGAGATATGTATGAGTACATCTCGTCAATCGAGCTGACCCTACACGCTGCCATCCAGAGGTTGCTTTCGGCGGAATATGGGCCAGGCGAGACGGGTTGGTGGAGAAAAGGCGTCTCGTCTATAATCCGGAAGGCCTGTGCTAGTACACGGGAGGATGATGAGGAGCCGGCAGCCGACATGTATAACTACACTACGTTTATACATCTTAAAGATATAATGGACAGGCAATGGCGGCTTTTTGTGGGCCATTTGCCAAAGGGACTCCACAAATCGGAATTTCTCGACAGCCTGACTCGATTGAATACTATCCGCAATCGCGTCATGCACCCGGTCAAGGCGGTCAAGCTTACCGAGGACGATTTCGAGTTTGTTAGACGGTTTCACACGACCTATAAAACCCAAATCCTGGTCGTGAGTGCCGTCAAGATTAGGCGTACTGGGGTCTGCGATTGGCATCCCCCTTCTCCTGACCCGCCCCGCGGCGTATCCTTCGCACTGGCCGCCCGCCCCCGGAGTCCTTTCCCATGCGCCTCCGCCACGCCGCCCCGGCACTCGCCGTCGTCGGGTTCGTCGCCTTCGCCCTCGTCGGCCAGCCCGAGCCGGCCACCGCGCCGAAGATGACCACCGCCGCCAAGGCGTTCCTCGCCAGCCTCTCCCCCGAGCAGCAGAAGACCGCCAACCTGCCGTTCGACAGCAAGGCCCGCCTCGCGTGGTTCTTCACCCCGCAGCAGGACAAGGAACGCAAGCCCACCCGCGTCGGCGCCCGCCTCGAAACCCTGACCGCCGCCCAGAAGGCCGCCGCGCTCGAGCTGCTCAAGACCGGCCTCTCCGCCGACGGGTTCAAGCAGGCCACCACCATCATGAGCCTCGAAGGCATCCTCGCCGACCTCGAAGGCACGAAGGGCACGAACGTCCGCAGCATCGGGTGGTACTTCGTCACCGTGTTCGGCGAGCCCGGCACCGCCGGCGCGTGGGGCTGGCGGTTCGAGGGGCACCACATGTCCGTGAACTACACCCTCGACAAGGGGGTCGTGGTGTCGGCGACGCCGCTGATGTTCGGGGCGAACCCGGCCGTGGTGAAGGACGGCGAGCGCAAGGGGCTGCGGACGCTGCCGGCGATCGAGGACCACGCCCGGGCGCTGATCAAGTCGCTGACGCCGGACCAGGACAAGGTGGCGAAGCAGCCGACGCCGAAGGGCGTGGAGGGGTGGGAGATCAAGGAGAACAGCCCGACCGCGGACGTGGGCGCGCCGAAGGGCGTCGCCACGGACCAACTCGATGCCGGGCAGCGGAAGACGCTCGACGCGCTGCTGCGGGCGTACACCGACCGGATGCCGGCGGACCTGGCCGCGGCCGAAGCCGAGCGCGCCGCGAAGACGCCGCCGGGGCAGATGCACTTCGCGTACACCGGGTCGGCCGAGGTGGGGCAGCCGTACACGTACCGGGTGTACGCGCCGGAGTTCGTGGTGGAGTTCCTGAACGTGCAGGCGGACTCGGCGAAGAACCCGGCTAACCACATCCACAGCGCCTGGCGGCGGCTGCCGGGGGATTTCGCGGCGGCGCGGTAAGGTGAGT
>Ga0105046_10005966_pt1 | contig 19213 bp, 14 predicted proteins | sample MAT03_FD_78385 | JGI IMG/M metagenome (GOLD analysis project Ga0105046, IMG submission 78385) | Freshwater microbial communities from Lake Fryxell liftoff mats and glacier meltwater in Antarctica - MAT-03 (megahit assembly) | ecosystem: Environmental > Aquatic > Freshwater > Ice > Liftoff... | reverse complement strand
CAAAAGCTGACGATCGTGCGCTGAGCTGGCGTGCCTCATTTCACCAGCAGCAGCTCGAGAGCAGGGCCATTGTGACGCGAGGCGCTCGGCGCGGGTATCGCCCTGAGAACGGATCGAATCCACACTCTTTCCCCCCGAGCCATGCAACTCCTTGTCCGAAGCGTCGTCCTCTCCGCGAGCCTGCTGACTGTCGTGGCCTGCTCCAATGACCGCTCGATTGCCAACCCCGAACCGGCGAACCGGAATCAGGGGATCGTTGCCGGTACGCTCGAGATCAAAGCGGCCAACGCCACCTTGACGTTGCGCAACACCACCGAGTCCACGGTTGGCTACATGGTCATCGACAAGGATCAAGCGGTCGTCCTTATGTATCCGCCGTGCGGTTCGAGATGTACGACGATCGTGCCCGGTGGGCAAGCATCGATTCGCTTCGCGGATATCGACGGCTTCACATCCGCGTCCACCGAAGCGATCGTACTCTGGTGGGCCTACACGCGCGCCGAGGACGGTATGCTGCGTGCCACGGGTGCCGTGTTCTCCACGCGCGTAGCGTTGTAGCGCACGCGCGCTCGATCAGATCTTCCCCAGCACGCTTTTACCCGATTCTGACCACTCCACCAGCTTGCATGTCGTCGCTCGATCCGAGAATTCTCCGCAAGGCACAGCAGGGCGATCGCGACAGCTTCGCCCTGCTCGTGGAGAGCTATTACCCACGAGCGCTCCGCTTCGCCATGCAGATGCTTGGACGCCGCGAGGACGCCGAGGAGGCCGTGCAGGATGCCTTCGTTCGCGTGCACGACAATCTGGCGCGGTTCCGGGAGGACGCACCGTTCGATCCGTGGTTCTTTCGTATCCTCGGCAACCGGTGCCGCACGCTCGCCGCCAAGCGAAACCGGCATCATGAGCTCATCGACTACGGCGACCTACCCGTTGACGCCGCCAGCGAAGACGCACCTTATGAGCCGGACCCTGCCTTCACGCGTCACGTGTACCGCGTGTTGGCCGAGTTGCCGGCCGAACAACGCGAAGCGTTCCTGCTCCATCACGTGAACGATCTGGACTACGAAGAGATGACCATCGTGACCGGGGCAAAGGGTTCCACACTCCGCATGCGCGTGAAGCGCGCGATCGACGCGCTTCGTGTCCGGTTGCGCGACGGAGCACTTCACGAGTGAGTTCACACGAGCGCTTTCACACGAGTGAATCCATGAGCAACGACATGCACAACCGACGGCACGACCCGCACCCCGACGACGACGTGCTGCTGCAGCAGGTGCGGGCTGCACTCACACCGATGCCCGAGGTGGACCGGCGAGCCATCGCTCGGATTCTCACTGCCGTCGTGCACCGGCAGCCAACCCGCGTCGAACGGCTGCGCGCTTGGTGGGATCACGTGACGGGGCGTATCGGCGTGGCCACCTCACCGTTCGCGCGCGGCGTTGCACTCGCCGCCGCCGCGTTGACGATCGGGTTTGTCGCGCGCGGCGCCCTACCGTCGCGCAACGGCACAATACCGGCGCGGGTCGCAAATGCGGCGCCCGACGCCACTGTTCCAACGCAAACGTCACCAGCGCTACAGCCGGTCGAGGGCGCAGCCGAGCGCGCCGAGCTGCGTGTGCCGGTCCAGTTTGTACTCGATGCGCGTGAAGCGGCCGGCGCGACGACTCTACATGTCGTCGGCGATTTCAACGACTGGGATGTGAGCGCCACGCCGATGTCGCTCGAGCGGGGCGTCTGGAGTACGTCGATGCCCATCACACCAGGACGGCACGTATACGCCTTTGTCGTCGATGGTGCCCGCTGGATCGCTGATCCACGCACACCGCAAACCAAGGACGCCGACTTCGGTCGCCCTATGTCCGTCGTGATCGTACAAGCGCCATGAGATCCACCAAAAGGTCCGCCAGGATCGTGCTCGGCTCTGCACGCGCTGTTGTCGTCGCGACCGTGTTTGCCATTGCGCCCGCGCTCGTCGCGCAGCGCGCCGTGACACCGGACGCCGCGACGACCGGAGCGACGATCGGTGCCCTCGACCTTATCGACGATGTGGCCACCCGCACCGCCATCCGCACGCTCATCGCCGAAGCGGCCGCCAACGGCCTGCCCACGGCGCCGCTCGTAACCAAGGTGCGCGAAGGCGTGGCCAAGCGCGCCGCGCCGGATCGCATCCGCACAGCTACCAGTCTCCTGGCTCAGCGGTTGGCTGTCGCCGTTGCCGCTCTGGCCACCAGTCGAGGGGACGAGGAACTGGCCGCCGGCGCCGATGCGCTGCAGGTCGGCGTCCGGCAAGGCACACTGAGCGACATGCGTCGCATCTGGCCCACCAAGTCGCTCACCGTGCCACTCGGCGTTTTGGTCGAGATGATCACGAGTGGCGTTCCACATGCTAGCGCATCCAAACGGGTGCGCGACCTCCTTCTGAAGGGTGCAAACACGGCCCAGCTCGCCTCACTGGGCGCGAATGTGAGGGCGGATATCGCCGCAGGGCTCGCGCCGGACGCGGCTATGGAATTACGCTCGAAGGGTGTGCTCTCCCTCATTCACTCCGAAGCTGTGCTTACCCTGTCCAGCCCAGCCTCTCCCGGCACGCCGATCCGTCCGGGACCTCCTCCGGTCAAGCGCTGATGCCATCGGCGCGCTGATCGCGGCGATCCGACTGGCGAACGCCTGCGTCATGCTGTGCGCGGGCCTCGTGCTTACGGCGCATCCCGCGCGCGCGCAGGCGACCACGTTCTGGCTCGATGCCGGCGCGTCGAATGTGCGGCAGCCCGGAAGCATCGCACGCGCGGCCGGCACGCTCGGACTCGGCGCCGAGTATCGTACGCGCCGCTTCGCCGTCACCGGCGACGGCGCGGCCACGATGGCGGACGACAGTATCGGCGCCATGCAGCTGGTGCTGCGCACGCAGTTCGCGCCGGTGTCATGGACAGTCGGTGAATTCGAGGCCAGCACCACCACGGTAGGCATCGCAATGCCTGGGCAGGAAGGCAATCGCGCGCTGCTCTTTCGCCAGCATGTCCAACGCGGTGCGGTGCGCGTGTTTGCCGGCGCCGGCGTGGGCCGCACCTCACGCTTCTCGCTCGATAGCCGCAGCGCGGTGCAGCAACTCGGCGCATCGAGTGCGCGAGGCGCGCTCGGCGGCGCATTCGGTGGGTCGTTCACCGGGTCGTTGACGCTGCAGCGCGCCACCACCAACGACTGGCAGCTTATCGAAGCGGCCGGGATCGTGCTCAAGGCGCCGGCATCGTCGTACGGATTGCACGACGCGGCGCTCGAACTCGCGTGGCAGCGCGCGCGGTTCGCTGGCAGTGCATCGTACGCGTGGCGCGCCGGATTTGGCGAAACGCGAGGCACCGGCCAAGGTCATGCGTTCGCGGCGTCATGGCGTGTGGCCGGTCCGATCACGCTGGTCGCACAGGGCGGCCGCCAGCTCGCCGATCCGCTACGTGGCATTCCGCAGGCCACCTACGCCGGCGCCATGGTGCGCATTCAGCGCGGTCGTACGGCACTGCCTCGTTCCCGCGACGCACGCACGGGGGGGGTGACGGTGTTCGACAGTGTGTCGGGCGCTGAGGTTCGGCTGCTGCCGAACGCCAGCGGCGGCGGTGCGGACCTGACCGTGACGATCGAGGCGCCGGTCGAGGCCGTGGTGGAAGTGGCGTCCAGTGCATCCGAGTGGAATGCGGTCCGGCTCACGCGGACCGGTCGCGCCTTCACCGTGCGCATGCCATTGGCCTCAGGGAGCCATCACGTCGCCGTGCGCGTGAACGGCGGTCCATGGCGCGCCCCGCGCGGGCTCGCCCGCGTGGTCGACGATTTCGGCGGGAGTGCGGGGCTCGTGGTGGTGCCGTAGTCAGATCACCGCGCCACCGCCATCGCCGTGATGATGCGCACGAGCGCATCCACGTCGCGCAAATCCAGCACTTCACCGGGTGTGTGTGAATACCGCCCAGGCCACGACAGCCCCACATTCGGCGCGCCATAGGGCGCAATCGCCGATCCGTCGGTGGAACCGTGCGTGGTGCCCTGCTGCACGGGAATGCCCTGCGCTCGCGCGGCGTGCAGCACGCGCGCGCGCTCAGCGGATGGAGAGATGGCGCCATCGTCGAGCCCACGCAGCACGAATCCCTTACCCAGCGGGGCATACGCAAACGCGGGATCTTCCAGCGGCGTATCCGAACTTACGAACGTGTCCACGCTATAAACGCGCTGCAGTGAACGTCCGTGATTCGCGCCGAACGCGCCGGCGCCAAGGAGCCCACCTTCTTCACGCACGGACCACACGAACAGCACCTTGCGTGTGAGCGTTTTCGGATCGATGCGCTGCAGCGCGTGCAACAGCGCGGTGCTCCCCGTGCGATCGTCGCTGCCACGTCCGGTGAGACGTGTGCCGCCCAATCGCGCCGCGCGCTTGTAGCCGGTGACCGCACTGCCCACGCGCACACCCTGCGCCACGAGCGTGGCCGAGTCCACACCGAACCATGCGGTGCTCACGGCCGGCGCCTTCACGCGCGCGGAATCGCGTGGCACGAACACACCGCGCAATGACGACACGGCGTCGGCGCTGCCCACGCGATCGAAGTGCAATGCCGCCGGCTGTCCTTCCCACGCACTCGGCACCACACCACCGCGACGCGCCAACCGCACCATGCCGTCGCGCGCAATCGTTTCTACTTCGTAACTCACTTCGTCCATGTGCGCGATGAACGCTACCGAGTCACGATCGGGGCCGACCGCCACGATCAGATTGCCGGCGCTGTCGACCACCGCCCGCGACTTGGCCCACGTCGGCAGTAAGGCGGTGATCGCCTCGCGCACTCGCCACTCGTGTCCCGGCACGCCGGGCAGATCGGCGATCGCGAAGAACGTCTTTTCGAGCGCACCGTACGCGTCGCGGCGCGGTGCGCGCGCCATTACCGTGGCACGCGCCGTGTCGACTGACGGCGCGATCAACGTTGGTGTTCCGGTCAGGCCACCGGCGCGCGCCGCATGTTGCAGCATCGCACGGACCTCGGCGGCCGCCACCGATTCCACCAGTGAGCCGGCATAACGCACCGCGGGTGAGATCACGCGAACACTGTCGAGCCCCGTGGACGCGATCACGCGAGTGATGGCGCGCTTGGACTGCCCGAGGCGCGCGACGCCAAGCATGCCGGAACTGCCCGCGGCATTTCCGTCGTCGAACAGCGTGAGCGCATCCACACGACCGGCGCGCGCCAACACCGCGGCGAGACCGACCCAACCGAAGCTGCGCTGCGACGATAGCACATAGATCGTTTCCCCGTCCTGCGACGACGCGGCCGCCGCCGCGCCGACGCTCGCCACGGCGGCACAGCTGGCTCGCGCACCAGCCGCGGGCCCTGAGGCGTAACCGGCGAAGGTCCACACCGGTCGCCATGCGACAACGGGGTCGAGCAATGAGATTCCCAGCGCTTTGGCCTGCGCTTTCGTGTTCGCGCCCACATCGATCCAGAGCTGATCGACGCCCACCACGGTGGTGTCACCGCGATGCTGCCGCGCAAAGTGTCCGTTGGCGATGGCTACCACACCGGTCACTTCCCCGCGCGCTGTAAAAATGCGGAGCTGGTGGGCCTCGTGGAACTGATCCCAGAGCGGATGGGCGGCCACGCCGGTACGGTGGAGACGCACGTAGCCCTGATCGGTGATGCCGCTGACCACGAACGCCGGCACGTCCATCGCACAGGCGATCACACGGCGCGGCGATCCGCTTCCGACGCGCTTCACGAGATTGCCCATGTTGTCACGCGTCCAGCCCGGGAGCATGGGGCGCAGCGCGTCGAGGGCGTGCGCTTCACCGCTCGGCGGCGCGGCCAGCGTGATCCATCGTGCCACCGACTCGGCGAGTGCGGAATCGGACGTCGCGGCATCAGCCGCTGACGTGGACTGCGCGAAAAGTGGCGCGCTCGCCGCACAACAGGCGGCGATCACCAAGGCGACGTGAAGCGGACGATGCACAGCGGAACTCGGCGTGAGCGGTGAGCGGCGAAATCGGCGGGCCGGGAAGCGCGGAGGCAAGTCCAGGCCACGAAAAAGCCGGGTCGCTGTGGTAGCGCCCCGGCTTCTTCACCTACCGCGGAAGCCGTCGACACCTCGGGCACCGTGACCGTGACCCTGACCCTGACGACCCTGACCCTGTCCCTGACGCCCCTGGCGCAGCCCTCGCTGTGAGATGCCGCCTTGGCGCGTGGCGCCGCCGCGGTTCCGCATCTGCCGGCGCATGTTGTCCACCTTGGTCCTCTGCGTCGGTGTGAGCACGGCCCGCGCATCCTGCTGCGTCTTGATCCGAACGAGCAACTGATCGTTGCGCAGGCGGCTGAGCTTATCGAGGGCGGCGCGGGCACCGGCCAGGTTTCCGTCACCCTGCGTGGCATCGAGCAGATCGGCCTTCGCCCGCATCATGTCGGTCGCGTTCGACTTCGGTGCCGGTGCCGCCTGCATCGCTTCGAGACGCGTCACCTGATCATCGGTCAGCTCGAGCGGGGTGCGAGCGCGGAGTAGCATGGCCGCTGGATGACCGCCACCACGACCACCACGGGCACCGGGACCACCATCGCGCCCACCCGGTCTCGACTGTGCATTGTTGGGGCCAGTCGCCCCGGGAGCGGGTGCCGACGCCCCTGGACGCGGCATGGGACGTTCCGCAGGAGGCGTTTGCGCCAAAAGCAGGGACGGAACGAGTGCGCTGAGGCTGACGGCGAGCGCAACGGAACGAGAACGTGTGTTTCGCATTTGATCTATCTCCAGTGTGGGCTGCGTTCGCCGAGACTGGCGCCCGCTTCATCCCATGGGACGTGGCAGCGCATCCGACGTTAAGGCGATGGTCGACCGCACTGCCTTTCGAGTATCCGGTCTTAACGGGATGACCCACTATTGCGTCACGGGGTAGACGCTTCGTGCGCGACGGTGCACTCTCGTCTGCTCCATCGTGTCCGATTTACCGGCGTGACCGCCACGCCGACCCCCGCCCCCGCCCCGACCACTCCGTGGGAAACTGGTTCGAATCCGTCACGACCTTGCTCTTCAAGTATCCTCCGCGCGTCTTCGCACGGGGCGATCTGGTCGTGGCACCGGTCGTGCCGGTCTTGGTCGTGGGTGCGGCAGCCGCGATCGTGCTGCTCACCGTGATCGTCGCGTATGCCCGCGTGCGCACGCTCCGACCAACCGATCGCGCGATTCTCGCCACCCTGCGCGCAGCGGCGCTGTTGCTGGTGATCGGGTGTCTGTTGCGACCGGGGCTGGTGATTGCGTCGGCGGTCCCGCAACGCAACGTGCTGGCGGTGATCATGGACGATTCGCGCAGTATGCGCATTCGCGATGTGGGCGACAGCACGCGGACGGCGGCGATGCAGCGCACCTTCGCCGATACCGCGTCATTATCGAAGCAACTGGCGGAGAAATTCGCGATCCGTCGCTTTCGCTTTGCGGCGGATGCGTCCCCGATCGCCAGTGCGGCAGCGCTCAAATCGAACGGTACGCGCTCCGATCTCGCGCAGGCGCTGAACGATGTGCGGGAAGATTTGAACGGCATGCCGCTGGCCGGTGTGGTGATCGTGTCCGATGGTGCCGACAACGGGAGTGGTGCGCTCGATGACGCGCTGATGGCATTGCGCGCGCGGCGCGTCCCGGTCTTCACCGTTGGCGTGGGCAGCGAGCGATTCGAGCGTGATGTGGCGATCGAACGCGTGCAGGCGCCGCGTCGCACGCTGGCCGGCGCGTCGAGTGTCGTGGAAGCCGATGTTCGCATCCGCGGCGCGGGTCGTGATCCGGTGCCGATCACGGTGGAAGCCGACGGACGCGTCGTGGCGACTGAAGCCGCGCGGGTGGGAGAGAAAGGGGATCTCACCACCGTGCGCTTTCGCATTCCGCCGCTCGATCCGGGTGTGCATCGCATTGCCGTGCGCGCCAAGGCGCTGCCGACCGAAATCGTCACCGAGAACAACGAGTGGCAGACGAGTATCGAAGTGCGCGCCGGCCCCGATCGTATTTTGTACCTCGAAGGAGAACCGCGCCCCGAGTTCGCGTTCCTGCGTCGCGCTGTGGCCAACGACAGCGCGGTGCAAGTCGTTGGCCTCATGCGCAGCGCCGAACGCAAGTTCTTGCGGCTGGGTGTGCGCGACAGTCTCGATTTGCTGGGTGGATTCCCCACCAGCCGTGAAGAGCTCTTCAGTTATCGCGCTATCATTCTGGGCAGCATCGAAGCGTCGTTCTTCAGCACCGACCAACTCCGCATGCTGGCGGACTTCGTGAGCCTCCGCGGCGGTGGCCTCATGGTGTTGGGCGGTCGCGCGTCGCTCTCGGAAGGCGGCTACGCAGGCACGCCGCTGGCCGACGTGTTGCCGATCACGATCTCCGCCGGCAGCATCAACATCGATGGTCCGGCAACGACGGTGATGGTGCGCCCCACGCGCGCCGGTGAAGTACACGCGGCGCTGCAGTTGGGCGCCACGCTGGCCTCGTCGCGTACGCGGTGGGATTCACTGCCGACACTCACCACGGTGAATCGATTGGGCGCGCTGCGTGCCGGTGCCACGATGCTTTTGGCCGGCACAGCCGAAGGCGGTCGCAGCGACGTGCCGATTCTGTCGTGGCAGCGGTATGGACGCGGCATGAGCGCCGTGTTCGGCGTGCAGGACAGCTGGTTGTGGAAGATGGACACGGCGATTCCGGTGGAGGACGTCACGCACCAGACACTGTGGCGTCAGCTGGCACGCTGGATGGTGGAAGAAGCGCCGGCGCCGTTCGAGATCATGGCGTCGCCGTCGCGCGTTGCACCCGGCGAACCAGTGTCGTTGCGCGCTCGCGTAAGCACGCCGCTCTTTACCGCAGTGAACGACGCCACGGTCACCGTCACGATCACGTCGCCCACCGGCACCACCCAGAACGTGCCGCTGGAATGGACGTTGCGCGAAGACGGCACGTACTCCGCACGTTTCACGCCGAGCGATACGGGCCGCTACGTGATCGACGCGGTGGCACAGCGAGGCCGTGATTCCGTGCAGACGGCCACCAGTTCCCTGCTGGTGGATGAGCGTGGGGCCGATGTGGCACAAGCCGAGCTCCGCACGTCGCTGTTGCGCCGCATCGCCGACCAGACCGGTGGTCGCTACTACCCGCTGGCGGACGCCGGCAAGCTGGCCGACGACGCCGTGTTCACCGAAGCGGGTGTCACGGTGCGTGAAGCGAAGGATTTGTGGGATATGCCCGCAGTGTTCCTGTTGGTGGCGCTGCTGCTCGGCGCGGAGTGGGGTTATCGCCGGTGGAGGGGTCTCGCATGAGCCGTCGGGTTGCTCGGACTTTGCGGACGTTGGTGCTGCACGGGGCGCTGGCGATGGTGGTCGCGCTGCCGCTGAGTGCGCAGCGCACGCATGTGCTGCTGGTGGTCGGCCTGTCGGGAGCGCCGCAGTTCAAGCGCGCCTTCGAAACAGCCACCCAGTCGGCCCGCCATGCAGCCGTGAACCGTTGGGGCGTGAGTGATTCCAGCCTGATCGTGCTCACCGAAGACTCCACACGTACCGCGTTGTCGTCGGGGCGCTCTACACGCGAGAACATCGCGCAGGCGTTTCTTCGGTTGTCGTCGCGCGTACAGCCTGGCGATGTGCTGTTCGTGATGCTCATGGGCCACGGCAGCGGCGAGGGCGCGCAATCGAGGGTGAACTTGCCGGGTCCCGATGCCACCGCAGCCGAGTATGCGTCGTGGCTGGCTGGTTTCAGCAAACAGCAGGTGGTATTCGTGAATGCCGCCACCGGCAGCGGTGATTTCGTGCCTGTGCTCAAGGCGGCGAATCGCGTGGTGGTGACGGCGACCAAGACCTCCAACGAGCGCAACGAGTCGGTGTTTCTGCAGTACTTCGCCGGGGCGCTTGGGCTCGATGCCGCCGACGCCGACAAGGACGGGCGTCTGTCCGTGTTCGAAGTGTTCCGCTTCGCCCGCACCGAAGTGGGCAAGGTGTACACCAGCTCGAATCGCATGCAGACCGAGCACGCGTTGCTCAGCGACTCGCTGCTCGCGTCGCGCTTGGCATTCGGCAAGACCGCCACCTCGGCCGATCCGCGAATCGCGGCATTGATCGCCGCGCGACAGGCGCTCGAGTCGGAAGTGGCGTCGCTGCGCACCAGGAAGGCGACAATGACCGCCGAGGCGTACGACACGGAACTCGAGCGACTGCTGCTCGCCCTGGCGGAGAAAACGAAAGCGATTCGTGCGGCGGGAGGTGGGTCATGAGACGTTTCGCGTTGCGGCGTTCAGCCTGGATGTGGTCAACCGTATCGGCGCTCACGCCGATGGCGCTCACGCCGATGATGGCCTGCGGGCAGGACCGTGCGGCGGCGCAACCAGCGGCCGCAGCGATACCACGTGTGCCCGGTCCCGATCGATGGGCCGCCGAGATCACGGCGGCGGAAACGTCGGCCCGTCGCGGTGACCGTCGTGATGCCACCCAGCGCGCCGCGCGCATTACGGTTGCGTACGAACAGGGCGGCGCCCGGAACAGCGACGAGCACCTGTCGGCCGGCCGCGCCTTCGTGCTGCTGGGCGTCGGCAATGCCCAAGCGGTGCGGTCGGCACTCGCCGCGTTCGATCGCGCCACCGCCGCCGACTCCAACAACCTCAGCGCGCAGCAACGGGCCGGTGAGCTGTTCCTCGAGAAGTACAACGCGCCCGATGCGCGATCGTCCTTTGAAGGGATCCTGCGTCGCTCGCCCACCGACGCCAAGGCGTTACTGGCGCTGGCGCGGGTAGAGGAATTCGAGGGTACGGGCAATCCGATGACCACGGCGCGTCGCAGCATCGCCAGCGATCCGCGCTTCACCGACGCCCTCGCGTTCGTGGCGAAGATGCACCGGGACGCCGAAGCGTACGACTCGGCAACAGTATATGCGCAGCGGGCGATCGACGCCGATGCATCGAGTGCCGCAGGCTGGTCGGTGTTGGGGTCGATGGCGTTCCTGAATGGCGACAGCGCCGCGTTCCGGAAGGCACTGGCTGCCGTGACGGCGTTGCAGCCGGCGCCTGCCGTGTTCTACACAGAGCTCGCAGAAGCCTCGGTGCGGCAGCGTCGGTACCGCGAGGCGGTCACGCTGGCGCAGCGGGCCGTCGGCTACGACTCGTTGTATGTCCCGGCATACGGGGTGCTGGGGACGAACCAGCTACGCGTCGGGCAGATGGATGCCGGTCGGGCAGCGCTGGAGCGCGCGTTCGCGCTCGACCCGTTCAACCTGTGGCACAAGAACACGCTCGACCTGCTCGACAAGATGAAGACGTTCCGCACGATCGACCGCGGACGGTTCCGCGTGGTGGCGCCGCCCGAAGAGGCCGATCTGCTGGCGCTGTACATCGTGCCGTTACTGGAGCAAGCGTATGATTCGCTGGCCATCCGGTACGGCTACAGGCCACCCACCCCGATCCGGCTCGAGTTCTATCGCTATCACGCCGACTTTTCGGTGCGCACGGTGGGCCTCGCCGGCCTTGGTGCGCTGGGCGTGAGCTTCGGCAGCCTACTGGCAATGGATACACCGAACGGTCGCGCGAAGGGTGATTTCAACTGGGGCTCGACCGCGTGGCACGAGCTCACGCACGCCTTCACGCTGGGTGCGTCGGACCATCGCGTGCCGCGCTGGCTATCGGAAGGACTGTCCGTGCTTGAAGAACGGCGCGTGGGACGTGGCTGGGGCGCCGACGCCACGGTGTCGTACGTGGTCGCGATGGCCAACGGCAAACTGCGCCCCATCAGCCAACTCAGCGACGGCTTTCTCAGGCCGCGGTTCCCCGAGGAGACGCAGTTCAGCTACTACCAAGCGTCGTTGTTCTGCGAGATGGTGGAAGCGTCGCGCGGTGCGGCCGCCTTGCCGGCCATGCTGACGGCATATCGCGACGGTATGGATACGCCCGGCGTGTTTCAGAAGGTGCTGGGCAAAACGCCGGCGCAGATCGACGCCGAGTTCGAGGCGTACACGCAGCGCAAGTTCGCGCAGGCGATCAGTGCGGTGCGTGGTACGTCGCCGAACGACAGCAGCGGTGGCAAGTTCGTGTCGACCATGCGCGAAGCCGCGTCGAAGATGCGGACGGACCGTGATGCCGCACGCGCACTGTTCGAAGAGGCACGCGCTATGTTCCCGGAGTACGGCGGCGACGACGGGCCGACATGGTATCTCGCCGAGATGGCACGAGCGGCCGGTGACACCACGCGCGCACTCACGATGTTGGAACACGTGACCAGTCGTAACGAAACGGCGTGGGAAGCCAACCTGATGGAGGCCGACCTTCGTGAGAAACGCGGCGACAAGGCCGGCGCGATGCGTGCGCTCGACCGACTCAACTGGATCTGGCCGTACGACCCCACCGTGCACACGCGCCTGGCCGTTCTGGCTTCCTCGCAGGGGGATCACGTCCGCTCCGTGCTGGAACGTCGTGCGATCGTGGCCATGGCCCCCACCGACCTGCTCGATGCGCGCTACGAACTGGCGCGCGCGTTGCGCGACGCCGGTGATGTTGCCGGTGCCCGTCGCGAACTGCTGCAGGTACTCGAAGAGGCGCCGTCGTTCGAAAAGGCACAAACCCTGCTATTGGAGCTTCGCGGAAGATGAGATCACTCACTCGCGCACTGCTGCTCGGCACACTGCTACTCGGCACACTGCTGCTGGCATCGTTGGCTCCCATGGAGTCGGCGCAGGCTCAGCGGCGCGGCTCGCCCGAGTTTTTGCCGAACGTGCCGTACGACGGACGCTTGACCTTTGTACGCGTGAAGTACCAGCTGCCGGACTTCGGCGGCGGCGGCTTCCGTGGCGGTCGCGACATCCCGTGGAGTCACGACTATCCGCGCGGGGAGCGCCACTTCACGAAGATCGTGAGTGAGCTGTCGACCAGTCGTGTGCGGATCGATGCCAGCAACATCCTCACGCTCGACGATCCACAGCTCGGCAAGTACCCCATCGCCTACATGGCAGAGGCCGGCTTCTGGCGGCCGTCGGACGCCGAGGCGCTGGGGCTGCGGAACTATCTCGCCAAAGGCGGCTTCATCATTTTCGACGACTTCGCCGGCGAGCACTGGATGAACTTCGAGAGCCAGATGAAGAAGGTGCTGCCGAACCTGCGGCCCATCGAACTGGATCTGTCCCATCCGATTTTCGACTCGTTCTACCGCATCAAGAGTCTCGAGTACGATCATCCGATTTACCGAGGCATGAAGTCGGTGTTTTACGGAGTGTTCGAGGAGAATGATCCGAAGAAGCGCATGCTGGCGATCGTGAATTACAACAACGACCTGTCCGAGTACTGGGAGTTCTCCGACACGGGGATGTTCCCGCTCGACATGTCGAACGAAGCGTACAAGCTCGGCGTGAACTACATCATCTACGCGTTGACCCGCTAGCCCCCGAGGAATCAGTTGACCGCTCCGGCCCCTTCTACGTCTGAACTCGACCGTCTCGATGACGGCGCTCTTGCCGACCGCCTGCAGGGCGCCGGTCAACGCATCGCGACCGAACTCCGCAAAGTCATCGTCGGTCAGGATGTCGTGGTGGAGCAGGCGCTGATCGCGCTCTTCGCCGGCGGCAACTGTCTGTTGGTAGGCGTTCCCGGTCTCGCCAAAACCCTGTTGATCTCGACGCTGGCGCGTGCGCTCGATCTCAAGTTCTCGCGCATTCAGTTCACACCCGACCTCATGCCCAGCGACGTGACCGGTACCGACGTCATTCAGGACGATCCGGCCACGGGCCAGCGTCGTCTCGCGTTCATGCCGGGTCCGGTGTTTACCAACGTGTTGCTGGCCGACGAGATCAACCGCACGCCGCCCAAGACACAAGCCGCCCTGCTCGAAGCGATGCAGGAACGTCGCGTGACCGTACAGGGGCGCACCTACGAACTCGACAAGCCGTTCTTCGTGTTCGCCACGCAGAATCCGATCGAACTCGAAGGCACGTATCCGCTGCCGGAAGCGCAGCTCGATCGCTTCATGCTTGAAATCTTGCTGGACTACCTCCCGGAAGAAGACGAAGTGGCCGTGGTGAAGTCGACCACATCGCTGCCGCCGGAGGCGGTGCAGCCGGTGGTGTCGAAGGAGGAGATTCTGGCGTATCAGCGCGTGGTGCGTCGCCTGCCGATCGCCGACGCCGTCACACGCTATGCCGTAAAGCTGGTGCGCACCTCGCGCCCCGGCGACGGTGCCCCGGATTATGTGAAGCAGTTCGTGTCGTACGGCGCGTCGGTGCGCGCGGCGCAGGCGTTGGTGCTTGGCGCCAAGGCGCGGGCGCTGCTGCAGGGGCGCGCCAGTGCCAGCTTCGAAGACGTGCGGGCGCTCGCACGTCCCGTGCTGCGGCATCGCGTGCTGGTGAACTTCACGGCGCAGTCGGAGAAGGTCTCCACTGATTCGCTCATCGGGCGTCTGCTCGAGAGCGTGCCGCTTCCCCGCTCGTCGCTCTGAGCGATTCGTGGCGACCGCTCCCGCGTCCTTTCTCGATCCCGCCATGCTGGCGCGCATCTCCGACCTCGCGCTGCTGGCGCGCACGGTCGTGGACGGTTTCATGCACGGCCAGCATCGATCGCTGCGGAAAGGATCGTCGCTGGATTTTGCGGAGCATCGCTCGTACCAGCCCGGTGACGACCTGCGTCGCATCGACTGGCGCGTGTACGGACGCACCGACCGGTTCTACATCAAGGAGTATGATGCCGACACCAACGCCGGCGTGATCTTCGCGCTCGACGCGTCGGGCTCCATGGACTTCGGCAGCGGCGCCGTCACCAAGTTCGACTACGCGCGCTTTCTCGTGGCGTCGCTGGCATGGTTGTCGAAGTCACAGGGTGATCGCATCGGTCTGGCCACGTTCAAGGAAGAGCTGGTAGACGTGGTGCCGCCCTCGGTGCGTCATCTTCAGCTGCTACTGCATACCCTGTCGCGCGCGAAAGCGTCGGGCCCGAGCCGATTGGTGCACTCCATTGGACGCATCGGCCATCTCACCACGCGCACCGGCATTGTGGTGCTCGTCACCGACTGCTATGAACAGCCGGAAGCGCTGGGCCGCGCGGTGGCGGCGCTGCGTATGGGCGGCCACGACGTGATCGTGTTTCACGTCGTGGACCCCGCTGAGAAGCAACTGCCGGGCGACATGCCGGCCACCTTCGAAGACGCCGAGAGTGGTGCGCTGTTGCCGCTACGCCCGGGCGAGCTGCGCGACAAGTACCAGACGTTGATCACCGCACATCACGCGGCACTCCAGGAGCGCTTCACCAGCGCCGGTGCCGACTACGTGCGCCTCGACACGAGCGAACCGCTCGACCGAGCACTCCATGCGTACCTCGACGCGCGACTTTCGCGCAGTCGGGTACGCTAGCGATCGACTAACCGAGTTATTCGCTCATGGGCATCGGATTCCTCGTTCCTGCATTTCTGGCCGGTCTCGCCGCATTGGCGATCCCGTTGCTGATGCATTTGCGGCATCGCGACAAGGACCGTCCGTTCCGGTTCCCGTCGCTGATGTTCCTCGAGCAGCTGCCCATCCGTACATCGCAGCGGCAGCGCATCACCGACTGGCCGCTGCTGCTGCTGCGCGCGCTGGCGGTGGCGGCACTGGTGTTCGCGTTCGCGCGCCCCGTGCTCACCGACCGCGCCGCTGCCGGCGGTGAACCGCGACGGCGTGCCGTAGTGCTGGTGGTCGATCGCTCGCTCAGCATGGGTTACCAAGGCGTGTGGCCGCGAGCCCTCGACTCGGCGCGTGCAGTGGTGAACGCACTCGGCGCCGGCGATCGCATCGGCGTGGTGGCGTATGACGACGCTTCCGAGGTGCTGCAGCGTCTCAGCGACGACAAGTCGCAGGCGATGGCGGCCGTCTCCACACTCAAGCCGCTCGCCCGCGGCACACGGCTCGCGCCGGCCTTGCGCACCGCGCGACAGATGCTGCTCGATGCGCCATTTGCGGCGGCCGAGATCGTCGTGATTTCCGACTTGCAACGGGCAGGCGCGGCCGGCATTGCGGGGATCGACCTGCCCGCCGGTGTGAAGTTGCGCAGTATTCCGGTGGGTGCCGCCGAACGTGCCAACAGTGCGGTGCGCGTGATCGAAGCGCGTCGCGTCGTGGAAGGCACGCGGTCGCTGCTGGCGGTCAAGGCGCGCGTGCAGTCGCACGAACTGCCGGCCGCGCGCAAGGTGAAGGCACGCCTCACCGTGAACGGTCGCGACGCCACGACCAGTGAGGTGTCGCTGCAGCCCGACGGCGAAACGGTGGTCACGTTCGCGCCCGTGCCGGCGCCCGATGATGCGGTGGCGCTGCTGGTGTCGCTGGAGGCCGATGCGCTGGTGGCCGACGATACGCTGTACGCCGTGGTACCGCGCGACGATGCCGTGCGCGTGGCGCTGGTGATGCCATCGGAAGGGGCGGCCAGTGAAGCACTGTTTCTCGAGCGTGCCCTGGCCATCGGTGGCGCGCCCGCCATTCAGATCGACCGCCTCGCATCGGCGCCGGTCAGCCGCGAAGCCCTGGCTCGCACCAGCCTTGTGCTCTTCTGGGATATGTTGCCATCGGCGTCATCGGTGGCCGCGTTGCAAGACCACATGACCAAAGGCGGTGGCGTGGTGATCGCGGCCGGTTCGCGACTGGCGGCGCAGCGTGGCGACAACTTGCCGCTGCTGCCCGTGCGCATGAGCGGCCTGGCCGATCGACTGGCCGATCGTGGTGGCACACTACGCGACGTGCGCATTGAACATCCGTTGTTCACGCCGTTTCGCGAAGTGCCCGACGCCCTGAGCGCCGTTCGCTTCCTGCGTTATCCGCGCGTCGACATTGCCGGCGCGGTCGATGTGCTGGCACGCTTTGACGATGGACTTCCCGCCGTGCTCGAACAGCGCATCGGCGAAGGACGTCTCGTGGTACTCGCGGTACCGCTGGATGCACAGCGCAGCGATTTCCCGCTCCAACCGGCGTTCCTGCCCTTCGTGCGGCAGCTCGTGCTGCATACATCGGGACGCGATGCGGTCCCGCTCTGGCGTTCCACGAGCGAGAGCTGGTCGCTGGCAGCGTCGGTAAAGGACCCCGTCGTGCGCGCTCCGAATGGTTCGTTGCTCCGTCCACAGGCGGACTCGCTGGGCAGCGCCGTGCCGCTCGCGGACGCCGGTCTGTACGAAGCATTTGCGGTGAGTGCGACCGGTGCCGCCGTGGGTCGGGTCGCGGCCAATGCCCCGGCCAGCGAATCCGAACTCACCCCTATGGACACCACCGAACTATTGCTCGGTGTTCGAGACGCCGAGCCCGGTACGATGGCGTCGAACGCGCCGCCCACGACGGTCGAGCTAGAGCGACGCCAGAATCCGTGGCGTGTACTGTTGGTCATCGTCGCGCTGGCGCTGGTGGCTGAAACGATCATGGCCACGCGCGGATGGCGCGCCGTGGCCAGACGCGTCCGTCCTGTGATACCGTCGTCTTCGTCCGTGTCTTCGTCCGCGTCCGCTTCCGACCGGAGTTCCACATGAGTCCCGACCGTCAACTTCTCGCCACCCTCGGCCTGCTGCGCCGTCAGTGGCGTCAGCGCGTTCTCCTCGAGTCGCTGGTATGGATCGGCGCGGCCGTGTTACTGGCCGTGCTGGCCACCATACTCGTGCTCACGCTGTTCACCGGTGACGGTCGAGCCCCGATTATGGCGCGGCTGGTCGGCTACACCCTGATCGCGACCGCGTTCGTTCGCGGACTCGTGCTGCCGCTCATGAAACGCGCCGGCGATGAGCGGTTCGCGCTGTACGTGGAAGAGTGCGCGCCACAGCTCGAGCAGTCGCTCATCACCGCCGTGCAGGAAGCACATGTGCCGGAGAACGAGCGACAGTCAGGAGCGTTGTCCGCGCGCCTGATGTCGCGGGCCAGTGCGGCTATCGCGCCGCTGCAGCAGCGCACGGCGCTGGAGCGTCCGCGCATGGTGCGCGCGGTGCAGATGCTGGGTGGTGTGGCGGCCGTCGCGGTGCTGATGTTCGTGGCGGGTCCGGCCCGTGTGCGCGAAGGCGCGAAACTACTGTTCGTGCCCTTCGGCACGGCGGAAGCGGCGGTACCGGTGCGTGCGCTGTCCATCGAACCCGGCAACGTGGCCGTGCCGCGCGGCGGGGCGATCGAGGTACACGCAGCGCTGGTCGGCTTTTCCGCCGAGGGCGCTGAACTGGTGTTTCGCAGCGATTCCCTGAGCGAGTGGCAGCGACTGCCGATGAGTCCCGAAGCCGATTCGTCGCGCTTCAGGTCGCGTCTGTTCGATATCACGAAGCCCACCGAGTACTACGTGGAGTCGGCCGATGTGCGGTCACCCACCTATTTGCTCACGGTGAACGACCTGCCGGCGGTGTCGAACGTGTCGCTCGACCTGAACTTCCCGGCGTACAGCGGTATGCCCGCCGAGCACGTCGAAGACGGCGGCGACGTAGCGGCCATCGTGGGCACCACGGTCGTGGTGCACGCCAAGGTCACGCGCAAAGTAGCCAGTGGCGTGCTTCGCTTCGACGACGGCACGACGGCGCCCATGACGATCGACGGTGACAGTACGGTGGTCGGTCGCTTCCGCGTGGCGAAGAGCGGGTTCTATCATGTGGACCTCATCACCACCGACGGTACCACCGTCGCGGGCTCGGTGGAGTACGTCATCGACGCCATTCCCGATCGTGGACCGCGCGTGACCATCGAAGAGCCGGGGCGCGACACGAAGGCGTCGAACACCGACGAAGTCACGGTGGCGGTGCAAGCCAGCGATGACCTGGGCGTGGTCGCGCTCGAACTGCGCTATCGCGTGAACGGCGGACCGGAGAAGCGCATCGTGATGCAGGACAGCACGACGCGTCGTCCGCGTGATGCGCGTGCGGCGCACACGTTGTTCCTCGAAGAGATGTCGCTGGTACCCGGAGATCTCGTAGCGTACCACGCCGTGGCCAAGGACGGATCGGGGCACACCGGCAGCAGCGACGTCTACTTTCTCGAGGTGCGTCCGTTTTCGAAGGACTATCGTCAGGCCGAGCAACAGGGCGGCGGTGGCGGCGGTGGCGGTGGTCCGCAGGGTGATTCGCCCGAAGGCTTTGTGGCACGGCAGAAGGAAGTGGTGGCCGGCACGTTCAATTGGCTGCGCGACAGCAGCAGTGCCAGCGGCAGCACCGCCACCAGGAAGCGTCGTGAAGACATCACGACGCTCACCATTGCCGAAGGGCGGTTACGTGGCGATGTGGAGAAACTCGCGAACAGT
>Ga0105046_10005965_pt1 | contig 19216 bp, 7 predicted proteins | sample MAT03_FD_78385 | JGI IMG/M metagenome (GOLD analysis project Ga0105046, IMG submission 78385) | Freshwater microbial communities from Lake Fryxell liftoff mats and glacier meltwater in Antarctica - MAT-03 (megahit assembly) | ecosystem: Environmental > Aquatic > Freshwater > Ice > Liftoff... | reverse complement strand
TGGTCACCGGGCGTGTCTATGTCTGGGATGATCTTCTGAATTATCACCTTCCTGTTCGCCAGTTTTACGCTCAGTGTCTTGCGAATGGCGATTCCTTTGACTGGATGCCGACTCTCTTCAGCGGCTTCTTTCTGACTGGCTCGGGTCAAGGTGGCACATATCATCCGCTGCATCTACTGCTGTATCGTTGTCTGCCGTTAACGACGGCGTTCAATCTTGAGATCCTGCTCAGTTATCCGTTCATGCTGTTCGGGATGCAGTTGTTTCTGCGGCGGCATCTGGGCAGAAGCGACGCGGCATGGCTTGGCGCGATTGTGTTTACTTTCAGCGGATTCTGCACGCTGCATTTTTTGCATCCCAATGCGATCGCCGTTGTTGCTCATATTCCGTGGCTGCTGTTCGCGCAGGATGTCTTGCTGCGCCCCAACGCTGGTCCTCGGCGATGGCGAGTCTCCGCAGAAGTCGGAATCGCGTTACTGACGGGTTCTCAGTTACTGCTGGGATATCCTCAGTATGTCTGGTTCTCGCTGCTGGCCGAAGCATCTTTGTGTCTCGGGTACTGCGGCTGGAAGTGCCGAGGGCTGCAGAAGCTGGTGTTGATCAGTGCGTTAAAATTTTTCGGACTGGCATTGGGGGCCGTGCAGTTGTTGCCGTCGATGGCTGCGTTGGCGGAATCCGATCGAGCCACACTGCCGCCTGAGTTCTTTTTTCATCAGCCGTTGTCACCGGCGGACATGCTGCAATGGCTCGGCCCGTTCCTGACAAAAACGCGAGTCTTCGGAAACAACACGGCAGAGCTGGCCGTCTATTGCGGAGCGATCCCGGTGCTGTTGGCTTTGACACTGATTCGACATCGACGATCTGATTCGAATCTGCAATCAAAATCCGAGACTCGTCTAATCCTCACTGCAATGGCCTTGGGACTATTGGCTCTTTGGTTGTCCTTTGGACGCGACGGTGGGCTTTATGTTGTTCAAACATGGCTGCCGTTGATTGGAAAATTTCGCTATCCATCACGCATCGTCGTGCTGCTGCACTTTGTTCTCGCCGTTCTGGCTGCCACCGGTTTCGCGCGGTTAATGAATAATTCCGCAACAGGGCAAGTGCAATTGCCGAAACTCATCAACGCTGTGCCATGGCTGAGCGCATTGGTTGCTGTCGGAGCCTGGCTTTTTGCCGATCCACAGAACGCGCCGCAGTGGACGCTGCTTGCCATGGGGCCGGTGCTGTTCTTCCTTGGTGTTTTGATGTTGAAAGATCTGGCACGCGGTCGCGTGAGCGTGGGATTTATGCTTTTTCTGGCTGGTGATCTGGCGGCCTATGGATTTACTTTTGAATCGTTACAGAAAACAAAGACATGGCCGGAAGTCATTGCATCACTCAATCAGCCACCAGGCTCACCGCGAGATGGTCGCATCGTGGCGGAGATTCAAATGGCGGACGGTGATATCGGCTTTGAAGGTAACGATCTGCTGTTGGCAGGTTGGCATCAGGCCGATGGTTATGAAGGCTTGCTGCCGGAATCGCATCTTCTGGATCAAAACACCAATCTGAACACGTTACGGATTTCAGGAGTCCGCTGGATCAATTCAGGCGGCAGCCACGGTCAGATTCCAGGGTTGATACGCACGTCAGATCCACATTGGCTGGAAGTGCCAGATCCAGTGCCTCGTGTCAGGTTCGCAACAAGCACAACGACGATTCCAGATTCAAGCAAAGCCGTTCTGCAATTGCGGGCCGATGGAGCCACGGTGGCCGATCGCGACACCGGCATTGATGCCACAGGGTTGGCACAATCCGCTACACACCACAGCACTGTGAAAATTGTGGTCGATCGACCGGGGCTTATTGAGATCGAAGTTTCTACCGTCAGTCCGCAATTGCTGGTGCTTGCGGAGCGATTTTCCACAGGCTGGACAGCATCTATTATGGATGCAGCGGTACCCATCGTGAGAGCTGAAATCGATTTTATGGGCTGCGTTGTGCCAGCCGGAGAGCACACGGTGTTGTTTTCCTTTGAGCCTGTGAGTGTGAAGAACGGCCGACTCATTTCTGCCATGGCGATGATTCTGGTGTCTGTGTACGCCGTAATTCGCCTCATTCCGTGGAAATGATTCCGCGTAGGTAAATAGCAAGAGTCCCGAAAACAAAGCCGACTATCACAACCCGACGCGTTAGCGAGGGATTTGTTGGGATGCCTCGGAAATACCACAAGTCAATTTCTCACTGACGTTTCGGATTGTGATTCCACAACGCTGCATATTAGTTTTCCTGAGCGCGAACGCGCTAGCGTCAGGCTTTTCGTAGTAAAAACACTGCTCGTGTCGCGGCCCGAGGCTAGCGCCTGCGGCTCAAACCAAGGTCAGCAATTTAATTGTTTTGAAGCATTTCTGGATTCTGCTGCGATTCCTGAACGAAACCGGAAGTCAATTCGCACTATTAAAGTGAGTAGCTGACAACGAAAAACAGGAGAATGTTATGCGTCTGACTCTGCGAACACTATTGGCATATCTCGACGATCGCTTACCGCCGGCAAATGCCAAGGAATTGGGCCAGAAAATCACGAAAAGTCCATTTGCGACGGAACTTGTCGATCGAATTCGCGACGTTAAGCGACGTCGGCGTCTGGCCTTGCCCGAAAAGCCTGTGGCGATGATCGATGCGAATCTGGTCGCCGAATATCTGGACGATCAACTCACTCCGGAGTTGGTCGCAAAGATCGAAATGGAAATTCTGGCATCCGATGTGAAGTTGGCCGAAGTCGCGTCCGCTCATGAGATTCTCGGACTGCTGCAGGATCCTGTCACCATCGACCCACGGCTGCGTGACAGATTGGACGCGATGGATCCGAGCGGAAGGGCCGACGTCGTACGGACTCTGGGCAACGAGGCGACCGGACGTGCAGCATCCGCGTCGCAACAAAAAGCAACGACAGAATGGAAGCCATTGCCAGTCGCTGGGACATCATCGCGGCGTTTGCCGTTCTTCATCGTCGGTGGTTTAGCGTTGCTTTGGTTAGCAATTGTTGTCTCAGATTCTATTCTGTTCGGTTCCAAAAAACTCCCGGAGAATGTTGCCGACGCAGGTGATAAGTCAAACGTCGCAAATGTTGCCGATGAACTCGCTGCGACCTCAGACTCCGACAATAAACCTGCTGATCTGGAAGGCGGCGGTATCGTTGTCACTGATGCAACAGCAATGCCGCAGCCCCCTGTGCCGAGTGAACCTGCTACCGACGCAGCCCTGATCACCGCCACGCAGAACCGTGCTGCCGAAATGAACGCTTCGGCAGCGGGCACTGGAGTCGCAACCGTTGTGGCCTCCACGGATGCAATACCAACGAAAGGCGTTGACCTTCCGGGCGTGAACGCTCAACCAGAAAAGACCAGCACAACGGAAATTCCGATTCCCGCTGATGCTGGACATGTTTCGTATCACCTGATGTCAAATAATAAAACGCTATTCGTTTTCGAAGCCACGGCAGATCGCTGGATGCGGCTGGATCAGATTCCAGGTGGCGAAATTGTCTCCACAACCCGCAACAATATGGACTGCGAAACGCTCTTCAATCAACGTTGGTTTGCCATTGCCGAGCCATTTGTTGCAAACTTTATGGCAGAAGGTAAAGGATGGAATGCGTCATTATCAGGATCCATTCTGGCGCGCACTTCACCAGAATCGACACCCGGCCTGGAAATCCATTCCGGTCGAATTAAGCTCGGTTTTGAATCGACAGATCCGTGGAATGATGACGTTTTGCCAGTGTTTGGGCTTCGAACGGCTGGAATCACCACGGCCATCACACTTCGCTCAAAGGATTCTGTTGCGGGAATCGAAGTTACACCCGTAGCCACATCACCACTGGGTGACTCAAATGCAGTCGCTGAATCAAACGCAGCCGCAGCACTGCTGCATCTCAACGGGGCTGATTTTCGCGTAACCGTCACTGTGATCAAAGGTGAGGCATCTGTTGCGTTGCCGGGTATGGACCAGGAAGCCTTGTTGTCGAAGGGACAAAGTGTTACCTGGCTAGCGGTCGGCGCGACGGATTCTGGCAAGGCATCCGCTGTGGCAGAAAACGTGATCGTTGATAACGGTCGCCAGCTGGCAGCGATCCCGGCGTGGTTGCATGAGGACACGAAACCTGTGCCGGAAGCTGAAGCACTCAGCAATCAGGTGACTGCAGCGTTGGCAAAAGGCGATGATCCTTCTCTGGCCATGATTCCACTTTTGTCTGATCGTAACCCTCAAATTGCAATTCGTGCCGTGCAGGTGTTTTCCGCAACGCACGATATCGAACGGTTGTTGACCGTGCTGTTTGAATCGTATGATGAGTCCGTTCATCGATCTGCAATTGATGGCCTTTCGCGGATTGTCAACAGTTCGTCGTCCGGTCGTCGTGACATCCGGAATGCACTGGAGACGCGTCTGCCAATGACGGAAATCGAAATGACGATGTTGCTTCTTTCCGGGATTAATGATGCAGAGGCACGTGATGCCGATTTTTGTCGGTCTCTTGTCGATCAATTGAATAATGAGCGATTGGCGACAAGAACGCTCGCGTTTTACAGAATTCAAAAGTATTCAGACGACCGCCTGGGATATCACCCGGATTCTGAATCTTCGCGACGCCGAGATGCCGTAAAACGCTGGCAGAAATTTCTCGACCGAAATAATGGCAAACTGATTCCGTAGCAGCGGCGGATGTTGTATTTTGACGATGCTTCGTCAGATCTATCAAGACATCTCTGTTCGAAAATTTAACCGCACATATGCGTTTCGTTCATCTTCTATTCATCCTTGTAATGATCACTGCTGATGCGTTCGCGTCTCAGCAGCCCGATGCCAGCGAAGCTGATAATGAGCAATGGCATTTGGGCTATGAATTGTTTCAGATGTTATTGGAAGAACGTGGCTTGACGGCGGAACGGTCATGGGACGATGCGTTGTCGTCTCCGGCCACGTCGGTTGTCGTTGTATGCGGCGATCTGCAGCAAATTCCACCGCGTGATTGGCTTAGAACTCGCAGTTTTGTTGATCAAGGCGGCGCGATGCTGGTGGCGTCAGAGGGAGGTTTTGATTTCCCTGGCGTTTGCTCGTTTTTTCAGGGAACCGTGATTACTGGCGATTCTCGTGATCGCTATCAGACGTTCGCGGACTGCATTCGAATTCGCAATCTGAAGACCGATGACGCATTGTTGAAAGGTATTGGCGAGCTTGTTGTGAATCGAACAGGCTGGCTGTCTGTGCCTTTGGATGATTCAATGGATTGGCAGGTCATCGCGTCCCTGCCACCCACAACATTACCGCGAGCCAGCAAAAACCAACCTTTGATTCTGGCCGGTCGCGGAGGGGAACCTCTGGCTGGCGTCATGGTTCTCGCAGCCGACGAAAGTCTGTTTACAAATGGAATGTTGTGGCACGGAGATAATGCCGTGTTTGCAATTCAGGTGAGCGAACTCTTGTGCAGTAAAAAACGCCGCAGCCTGCTGTTCATCCGTAACGGGGTGCCTTTGCGTGGCTATCGCGAAAGTTCCGCCATGCAAAACGAGGAACCGGAACAGGAAGACCGACCGCTCCCGCCGCCTCCGACAAATATATCACCGCCTGAACCGGATTTTGATGCAAAACTAAAACTCGCGAATGCAGTCATCAATGAGGTCCAGGAATCCAATCTGATCAATGAAGTCCTGCGTGATCGACCACGCCAGGCCAGACCGTTGGCCTATCTGAAAACCGCGTTGTTGATCCTGTTGGCTCTTGCCACACTGTTTGTACTTTGGCGACTGACGCAGATTCCCCAGAAATTGCCCTCGGAGCCGGGCAACAGGTTCATGCAGTCGGTTTTCGGAGTCGTGACTGCACGGCAGGTAGCGAATTCAGAATTTGGTGACGCCATTGTTGTTCTGGCCAGAGACCTTTGCTTTGAATTGACAGGTTCACGAATTGAGACGGATTGGATTCGGTGCCTGTCAGAACGCCCAGGTTCGCCGGCCAGAAATCTGAACATGGCACTGCGGCATAAACTTACTGAGATTCTTGGCTTGGCGCTTCGAGGGGCGACGATTCATATACCACGTCGTCGCTTTCAGTCACTCGGACAATCAATCAAAGAACTCCGCGATGTCCATCGCGCAACTCCGATTATTGATCTGGTAAAAACCTGAGCCGCAAGGCGCTAGCCGCGGGTATTTACCCTTTATTTTCGAAACATACACCCGCAGATAGCCAGGTGTTGTTTAATCGTTTAACCCGACTCGAAGAGGAGGTACCGAGTGCCCCGCCTCGTCTTCGAGTCGGGTTAAACGGAAGCGATCTCGGCTGAGACTAAATAAGCAACCTGCCAGCGATTTGAGGCTCATAAAATCAACAACCCACTGGGTCGTTGCAAATCAGCGCCCATGTCCGCCTTCAGGTGAATAACCAAAACAGCCGATTGCGCTCAACAACCTTCAAGGTCGCTCGAGTTGCCCAGGGAAGCCCCACAAGTGCAACGGTCAATTCGGGCGGTGAAGCCGCTATTTGATATGTCCCAAAATCAACGCGTTCAACCACACCACGATCATTGCTGACTGGTCCTTCATAATCCAGATACAGCAAACGATGCGGCTCAAGTGCTTCCGCTGCAATTGGCTCACCGGAACACGGCTTTCGTAACAGTCGCCAGCAGAGAGCATGATCGCCGTTTTCCAGCAGAAAATCCCAATGCCACCATGGATGATCGTGCAGTAAAATCGTGAAGCGTTGTGTCATGCCGATCTATCCATGCAAACGGTTTTCAGAACACTAAACCTTAGGCTCCCAGCCCGATTCATATTCACGCTGCCAAAGCTTCATCGCCGTATCGTTCTGCAGCACATGCCCGTTCGCGGGATCACATTTCAGCGAATCCCCAGTGCGGTGTGCGATGTTGCCCAGATGGCATAATAGAGTTGACTTGTGGCCTTCTTCAATTTCCGAATGCAGCCGTGTCGCGTCATTGTTTCGAACAGCGTCAATGAAGTTTTCGATATGTGACATCAGGCCATCTTTGCCATCGACTGCAAGAACTTCTTTTGCCTTCTCGTCGAATATCTTGTAACCCCATTCACTGAGTCGCAATGTGCCTTTGTCGCCGTGAAACGTGGCACCGAATCCAGTGCCGTCGCTTCCGTAACGATTGCAGGATAAGCACTCCCACACAATTTGTTTCTTACCTTCAAATTCAAACGACACCACATGTGTGTCAGCGGTCTGCTGATCGTCGTCAAAGCAATAGCGACCACCAGACGAAACCACGCGAACCGGATAGTTTACCTGCAGGCCCCAGCGAGACAAGTCGAGCGAATGGATTCCGTTGTTGCCCAATTCACCGTTGCCATAGTTCCACACCCAGTGCCAGTTGTAATGCAGTCTGTTGGAAGTATACGGCTGCCTTGGAGCTGGTCCTTGCCATAGCTCATAATCAATATTTGGCGGGACATCTAATGGCGTTCCGGCTCCGATTGGTCCGCGATTGGCGGCGTACCAGCTGCGACTGTAGTACACGTCGCCAATCCGTCCATCGTGAAGTAGCGCCATCGCCTCCATAATCTTTTCACCACTGCGACGTTGATTGCCCATCTGCACGCAGCGTTTGTTCTTGCGAGCTGCCTCAATCAGCAACTCGCCTTCCCGAGCGTTATGGCTGCACGGTTTTTCGACATACACATGTTTGCCCGCAGCGCAAGCCATAATGCTGGCCGGCGCGTGCCAATGATTTGGAGCTGCGCACACCATCACATCCAATTCCGGATCGTCCAGCATTTTGCGAAAGTCACCGACAGTCTTGACGTCGTAATCGACAGTCTTTGAAAATGATTCTTTAAAGGTCTCAAGGCGTTTGCTGTCGATGTCGCAGATGTAGCGAACTTCGACGCCCGGAACCTTTGAGAATCTCTCAGCGAGAGCAGAACCACGATTCACTCCCATGATTCCGACAACGACTTTGTCATCGACTGGTTTGGCTGCGGCAGACGCGGCATGAGTCATCACGCTCGCTGCCACTGTCGTAGCGGCCGATGATTTCAAAAAGTTACGACGGCTGTTGTCTTGTTCAGTTGTTTGCGATTTGATCATGGCGGAGCCTTTGTTTGTAACGTATTTCTCTATTAACGACCGTTCTGATCGTCGAATTCAACCGCTCGGGAGGGGCGAGCTGCTGACTTGCAAGTTATCCGTTGTTTGCCGCAGAATCAAATGTCTCTTCGATACCAATTCAAGGGACGCTTGCTGCTTCTGGCTGAAGTGAACGCTGATGGCCGGGCGGGCGATGGTGGCCCGGTGTTCGCGGGTCACAGGCGGCAGAGCCCAGGCGACGTAGGCGAGGAGGTCGAAGAGGTCGTTGTGTTAGGCTCGTGTTTCGGCTTCGTTCATGTTTAGGGAAGCCAGTCGTTGGAATCGCCTGTCAGCAATGCCATGAGTTTGGGATGGACAAAGAGTTTTTCACGACCGAAAGCCCGTTCAGTCAATACCCGAATTTTCACCAGTTCTTTGAGATATCTCGATGCTGTTTCTCGCTTGGCGATTTCTTGTAGCCGAAGTCGTGAGACTTCGGAATCGTTAGACGGCGAAAGCCCGAATTCTCACGAATCCGGCTACAGAAATCCTTCACGGCGTTGCCCTGTTGGGGCGAAACGCGGTTTTTTGGCCTGAAAGATAATGATGTGTCAGCCCAACGCAAAGCCCCTGTCCGCGACGGGTTAAACGTAACTGTGCTGCTCGCAACCCCAGTCATTAAGCGGGGCATGTATGTTCGACACGTGTCGCGAACGTAGAGTGCCTCTTTGGAATCTTTTGGCCGCAATTGCAAATCACGGACCCGCAGATAGTCACGGTAGTCGGCCAGGTTTTCGGCGAGCGTGTTCGTGTGGACGATGTTCGGGGCTTCAATGCTGTGCAGGATGATGTTCATGATCCCGATGACAAAGGCCAGCCATTTGCCGGGATCGGAACGGCAAAAGGTGGCGATTGAGGTGACACCTACGAAAAAAGGGTTCCCGACGAATCGGAAACCCTTTGTTTTTCAATGTGAGCGCTGGGGCTCGAACCCAGGACCTACGGATTAAAAGTCCGTTGCTCTACCAACTGAGCTACGCTCACTCACTTCGCCTTGGACAGGTGATGCCCGCCCTTATCGACACATGAAGTCTGGGAACCTTACCGGGAAATTTGGCTTTTTCCACATGGTTCGAGCCAATGCTGCGAAAAGATCCCTGGAATGCGGTTCAATTTTGGAGTTTGAGAAAAATTCAAACGCGAAATTTAATCCGCCTCAACAACAACTAAGCCCAAACGCTGCAACTTTGAACGGCATTCGTCACGCTCGCGGCTACGGTTCAGACTGACCCATGTCGGATCCTGAGCGGCCATGAACGCAGCATCAGAAAAGGGCGGCGCAATCCCCGTTGTCGCAGCGTTTGCCGTTAATCGCTGGACGACACCGGAATCCAGCCGTGTCAGAAATGTCGATTGCATGCGGTAGTCCAAAAACGCCTCCCAAACGATTGGAAACAGCGGAGCGATGATCTGCTCACCCAGTGTTGTTGCGTATTGGCGAATTTCTAACTGAGCGTGGCTGTCCATTCGCAGCGCAAGAAAATGCAGCAAATTGTGAAGATCAATTTTCCAGTACGCTTCCGTATAAGTCGCAAGTGGCAAATCTTTGCGAGCCTGTTCGCGAGCGACGCCGGATGTAATGCGGCCTTGATAGACGTCGCGGATCTTTGACTGGAGTTCCGTTTCTTCCTGCGTGAGACGTTGCCCCAGATCGGCGGGTAGCGAATCGCCGCTGCCTTGACGATTAGTGTCCGCCTGAGTTCTCCATTCATTCGGATCGGTCGTCTGAGCGGACTCAATCGCTAACGAATACCGTGTGCTGTATTCGTTAATGTTGGCCGTGCGATGCCGCACCCATTGGCGCCAACAGTCCATGGGGACTCGAACAAGAAATTTGATTTCCGCCATTTCAAAGGGAGTTGTGTGTTTGTGTCGAAGCAAATATCGAATCAGCGTGCGGTCGTCGCTGACTTTCTTTGTTCCTTCACCGTAGCTGACGCGAGCGGCCTGCACGATGCTGCTGTCATCTCCCATGACATCCACGAGACAGACGAATCCATCGTCCAGCACGGAGAATTTTTGCCAGCGGAGTGCATCGATCTGAGTTTGTCGCTCAGCAGCGGATTTTCGAGTTTCGGACGTCGTAGTTTCCTGAGACATGATTTGCCAATATCGAAATGAGATTCAGAGTTGTCTTGCGCCGTTCAATGTCCGGGCGGGTAACTGTATAATTTGGGCGGCAGTGTATCCAATGTCTGCGCGGTCATGAAATTCCAGGGGCCATTAGTCATGTTTTTTACTTATCTTGATGGCACGCCGGTCGGCAGACTCCTGATTGCTGGCGATGAAAATGGCCTGCGACACGTTTCCTTCGCAAAATCGCACTTCAGTGCCCCGGTTACAACTCCGGAAGAAGACTGGGAGGCCCACGAAAAACCGTTCCAAGAAGTCATAAAACAACTCAACGCGTATTTTTCGGGTAAACTGCAGGATTTTGATTTGCCGCTGGCACCCGAGGGAACCGAATTTCAGCAAAAAGTCTGGCAGGCGCTGCGGAATGTGAAGTTTGGCACAACTGCCAGCTATGGCAATATTGCGGCTCAAATTGGCAATCCGGCAGCGTCGAGAGCCGTCGGAATGGCGAACGGAAGAAACCCAATTTCAATTATCGTTCCCTGCCATCGCATCATCGGCAGTAGTGGAAAACTGGTTGGGTACGGCGGCGGACTGAAGTATAAAGAAACACTGCTGAAACTCGAACGATCGATTCCCCAATGAAGACATGACATCAACTGGAACGAGAGAATTTACCGATTGGTGAATTTGCGAAGTTCTGAAAAGATCTGCCGCCATTATCGAGTTCCGTGTTGAGCGTTGCTTTCCCGAAACCGTTAGAAATCCAGGGAAGGCATGCAGTCTTTAACTTGCAATTATCTTGCATTGCAGTCGCAACCTCCGCCGCGTCGATTCTTCCAACACCTGTGCACACGGAAAGGGACATTGCTTATCGTCCCATCCGGGCTGTCAGCAGAGTTGCACACGTTTCAGAAGTCACCAATTTCCGCGCCGTCTTTGTTTGCGCTGAGTCCAATCGATGTCTGCAGTTCAGTACAACAATTCCGTGAGTGCGGCTGATCGTCGTCGTCGTCGATTGGTGGTGGAAATGGATCCTCAAGTCGCCGAGACGGATGCTGAGTGGCAAGTCAACTCGGGCGAAGATGATGCAGGCAATTCGGCGTTTCCCATGTTGTCGCGTGACCGCCTGATTCGTCGCATCATTTCGCCGCGATTGTGGAAGCATCTTACCGTTGCCATTGTGCTGACATTTGCCCCCATAGTCTTCACAATTGTGACATGGTCTTCGTCACAAGCTGCAGATGTGTCTGCAACCGCAACGTACAGGTCGCAGCTTGATTTCTTGCGAGGACTGTCAGGGTTAAATCTATTCGCAGCAGCGCAGTTCTGCCTGGTGATTGGATGGGTTCGGTCGGCGAGCGCAGTCGATTTTCGAGGGCGTTATCGGTGGTGGCGCTGGATGGCAATTGGCTTGTTTGCAGCGTCATTTGTGCTGCTTACAGGTTCCACTGAATTCTTTGTAAACCTGGCCGCCAGAGCACTGCAACCAGTCTTCGGAAAAATTGACGCTGCCAGACCTGCGTTGCTGATTGTGCCAGCCGGCGCTAGCCTGGCTCTGATACTGCGTCGTCTGATTCCGGATATGGGACGCTGTCGACTTGCTCAGACGCTGGTCGTGTGTTCCGCAGTTCTGCTGATCGTTCGTGCCGTCGCGGGGGCTCGGCTGAATTCCGCAACGGACGTTTTTCATTTGACGACTTATGAACTGCTGATCTCTGGACTTCTGCTGTCTGCATTTCAGCTACATGCTCGATACGTAATTCACGTCAATCCGAATCCGCCGCTGTCTGCTGAACGCAGGGTGCCCGCGCTTCCGACGCACTCCGAAATTGTGAACACTGCAACAAAGTTTATGGCGTCCATCGAGCCGGTGGCAGAAGATTCGGAGGCCACGGTTTCAGAAATCAGGCGAGTTGCATCCGGTGACACCACGGTGCAGCAGATCGCTTCGGGACCGGATTTGAATGCCACGGATTTGCCGACTCCGCTCGCGGTGTCTGCAGAAAAATCTGTCGAAGCAGAAACGCAAATGATTCCTCTACCTGCGCCGCAAGCCACAGGCAAGTCCAGCAAGAAACAGAAGCTCCGCAAAGCTGCGTGATTAAGGCTGGTCTTTCACGTCAGGATCTGACAGCCGCTGGGAAAGAAAAAGGCCACGTGACATTGCAACTCAATGAAACGTGGCCCTGATACGTTAAGAGTACTTATCGCGACTTCAGAAACTACTCATTGCGTTTCCTGCGAATTGCCTTTGGCACCAGCGTCAACAGAGCCCCAAGAATTCCGAAGGATGCGGAAGACTTTGACGTTCGAACTGCTGGGTCATTGGGGCTGACCGGCAGCGTCTCTGAATCTTTAGCTGAGCGATCCCACCAGAGCTGTTGATCCCAGCCAGCGAGCACGTCGTCCGTTTGTTCGGCTGAGCTTGCTTCGACCGCAATCGGTGAAGCCACCGGCAGCAGTTCAACGGTGCGCGTCACCGGGAGAACGATCGGAGTGTCGATTGTACCGTCGGTCGAGCTCACCGGGGCGGTCGGATTGTCACTGTCATCAAAGTCAGCCAGGCTGACCGTTGTGCTGGTGACGGTCAGTTCCGGAATTCCATGAGGCACAACAGCAAGAATCAACTCCGACCCTGATTCCAGCGGAACGATCGGCTGGATCGTGGATGTGATTGTCCATTCAACCGTAGTACTCCAGTTACTTGCCCTGTTCGTATTGGAACTGATGGCACGAACCCAGACGCGGTAAGCGCCCGGAGCCAGCGGTGTCGCCACGGTGTAGGAAGTTCCCGTGACGCCGTTCTGGCGGATCAGAGCCGTCGTCGACGTGGCGGTACTGATAAACACATCGTATGTGGCGGCCCCCTGTACTGCCTGCCAGGAGATTGTCGGCATCCGATTATTTGAACCAGGAATTGGATTCACGACCGGGATACCACCGACCGAAAAGTTAATCGCGTTGCTGAATCCTGTATAAGTCGGATTCACGCCTCGCAGCGCAGGAGTCGCAACACGCCCGTTGACGAATGCTCTGACGAATGCTCGGTACTGTCCAATCGCGAGATCGGTCGGTATCGTATAGGTTGGCGAAGTCAGCCCGGTCACCAGCGGCAGGGCCGTGTACTTGAACGTGACGGGATCGACCTTGTACAGCAGGAAGTCGTACGAATCCGCACCTGCCGACTTGCCGCCGACCGGAACGGCCATATTGTTCCAGGTAAACACAGGCTTTGTCACGAATGTCGACAGAGGCGGACCAGACAGCACTGGCGCTGTAGCCACTTCAAACTGGTACGGTACGCTCCAGTAACTGTGCTGCACCTGTCCGTTGGTTGCACGGACCCAGAACGTGTAACGCCCGACCGGCAGATCGGTCGTCGGTGTGTAGTTCATGGCTGTGATTGCAGGAACATTACTGTACGGGCTGATCAGGTCCGAATCGTTCGACAACCAGACTTCGTAGGTGATGGCACCTGGAACCGCGTTCCATCTGAACGTCGGCCTGCCAGTTGTGACACGTCCGATTGGCGGAGCAACCGGTTGCGTGAGGACTTTGAACTGCTGCCCCTGACTCCAGTTGGACGCAATGCGTTCATCAGCTGGCGTCGCCGGATTGTCGGTATTCGAGTATGTCCGCACCCAGAAGGTATACGTGCCGATTCCGATGTCCTGGTTCGGAGTGAATGACGTGCCAGAGATACCGTTGACGAGCAGGTACCTGGGATTGCCACCAACCTGGGCAATCCAGATGTCGCTCTTTTCGGCACCAGGCGGATTCGTCCAGTTGAATGTGGGACGACTGCTTAAAGTAGCCCAGTCAACAGTTGGATCTGCTTTCGGACTCAAAGACGTCACCGTGGGAGCCGCCGCCACGATAAAGTTATAGGGCACGCTGAATGCCGTGCTGACCTGAGTTCCCGTGAGTGCATCCTTTGGGAAGTTAATCTGGCGGAATCTGAATGAATAGTTACCCAATGGCAGAGCCGACGTCAGCGTATACGAATCTGACGCAGGAATGATGCCACTGAACTGAACGCCATTGTTGCCATAGCCTCGATTGATGATCAGCTCGAAACTGTCAGACCCCAAAATCCGCGGCCAGTTGAATGTTGGCGTCGTCGTGCCAATTCGCCCGGTCGGTGTGGTCGCCCCGGCAATCTGATTTACCCTGAACGGTCCTGGCGCACTCCAGTTACTACTGTCGCCTGTGGAGTTGAAGCCTCGGACTGAGACTGAATGATCAGCCATCTTCAGATTTGCAGGCGGCGTCCAGCTGGTTGTTGTCAGACCGCTTACGCGGAATGCTTCCTCGCCATCGGTCACATTCGTCAGGACAAGCAGATAGCTTGTGGCACTGAAAATCGGCGTCCACGTCACGGTCGGCCGCAGGTTCAGCAGCGTTCCGGTTGGAGCGGTGATGGTGGTCGGCGTCCGGACGTTGAATGCAGACGCTGGGCTCCAATCGCCGAGCAGGTCGGCTGCGTCCACTGCACGCACACGCACCGTGAATGGGCCGAGTGCCAGGTCGGACGGCACACTGTAATTCGGAAGGAAGCCAGGCGTTGCAGCATTCAGACTGGCGGTATGCACCACAAGCCCTGTCCGAACGGACGTGATCTCAACGGAATATGACTTCGAGCCTTCCACGGCGTTCCAGCTGACAATCGGACGGTGCGTTACAATGTTGCCAACCGGAGCCGAAACAGCGACCGGCACGACCTTGAACGCGTAGTTGGCCGCTGGTGCTGCCACACCGGCGCGATCAAACGCGGTCACCGAGACTGTGTAGTCACCGGCCATGAGAGTCGTGATGACATCCACCTGGTTGGCCGCGACGTTCGTCTGTGTGAATACGGCCGTTCCGCTGGCGTTCCGCACGATCACTGTGAAATGGTGATTGTTCGGATTATTTTGCCATTCAACTCGTGGCGTCAGATCTGTCGTGTACGGAACACGACCATCGGTCAGATTAAAGTCCACAGGCTTGATAATCACAGGCGTCTGTGGAGTCGGCAACTGGGTGATCGTAACTGCGTAATCTTCCACTTCCCCGCCAATGACGCGGCCTGTTGGCTGCAAATTGCCCGCCGTGCTGATGCGGAAACGCATGTACGTCGCACCCAGCGAGGCCGATGATGGAATCATCACGCTGAGAGCATTCACACCGGCGACAACGTTGTAGCTCGTGCGTTCTGATGATTCAAAAATACCGTTGCGGTTCAGGTCCAACCAGGCATCCAGTTTGCCAGCGATTGAGGCTGTGACGTTCATCGTTGTCGGAAGTGAAACGCCCGTCGTGCGTTCAAACAGTGATGTGAATATGACGCCATTGTCGGTATCCAGATTGGCAGCGACGCTTGGCTGACCGTTGAAGTCACTCGTGACGCCGGAACCCAGCCAGAGATTGCCCACTAGTTCATGAGCCGCTCCGTTTGGCTTCAATGTTCCGTAGCTATCCGGAGCATCGCCGTAATCCACAGTCCGAGTTCGCAGCGAGAATGATCGTGTGGAAGTCAGACCAGCCGTATCCGTGACTCGCAACGATGCGTTGTATTCAGCCGGAGCCGTCACACCCGCATTGACCAATTGAGCCCATGGCAACGTGGTTGTGGAGTTTGTGCCAGCGTTTGTTTCAAAGATACCATCTCCATTCAGATCCCATGCGTAAGCCAGTATATCACCGAACGGAATGTCGGGATCAGTGGTCAGGCTGGCGTCCAGTGCGAGATTTTCACCAGCGTCGATGACGTAGTTTTCAGTATTCGCATTCGGAGAATCATTAACGTTTGCCACGTTTATCGTAATTGTTTGAACAAGTGACTGATTGCTGTTCGTACCAGTATTCAGGCCGCTGTCACTTAGCTGCAAGGTCACAGTAGCAGAACCGGCGGTATTCAACGATGTCTGGAACCGTAGTTGACCGTTGGCCAACATGGTGATGGAATCAAACGCAAGGTTGCCTCCAGTACGCACTGGCGTTCCAAGAATCCATGTCAGCGGCGTTTGCTGGCCCACTTCATCCAAAGCAGTGGACGGTGCTGAAGCAAAAGTAGGCACGACGCTGAATGTCGCAAGACCCGCGTCTTCCAGCATCGAAATCGGAACGACGGTCGGATCCAGCGTAAACACCGGCTTGTCATTGACTGCGTTCACAGTGATTGTGAACGTCTGTGCCACACTTGGCAGACCAGCCGAGTCCATGAACAGAACTCTGATCGATGCAGAGCCATTTACGTCCGGAGCAGTTCGGTACGTCAAATTACCCGTCGTTGAATCGATTGCAGGAGCACCGCCAGCAGCGAAGAAATTGGAAATGTTCCAAAATCCAGTCACGGAATCGATAGTCACAACGCTTGTCAGAGCCTGCGGTTCGTCACGAGGACCAGCCGATTGGCCGGTCACGAAACCAGCCACAGTCTGTATTAGAGCATCTTCATCGACAGCGGGAGGATTCGTGACAGCATTAAACAGTGGAGCATCGTTGACGGACGTGACAGTAATCACAAATGTCTGCGCGTCACTCGCCAACCCGGCGGTGTCCCTTAGCAGCAGCGAAACTGTTGCCGTGCCGTTCACGTTCGGTGCGACGGTGTAGGACAAAGCACCCGTCGCCAGATTTACTGTCGGCTGCGAAGAGAAGAATTCGGCGGGAGTCCAGCTTCCTGTGGTCGAGAGAACTGTGAACTCTGCTGTAACGGCCTGCGGTTCATCGCGGGGACCGCCGGACGGATTCGTAACGAACAATAAAACAGTCTGTGGTCCGGCGTCTTCGATTATTGTCGGAACCGTCGGCACTGGATCAAAGGTCGGCTTATCGTTGACTGGTGTCACAGAGATCGTGAAAGATCTAGCCGGAATATTCGCATCCGGTAGTCCGTCTGAATCCACGACACGAAGATCATAAGTCACCGATCCGTTGACGTTAAAAGCGGCCTGAAACGATAGACTGGCGGTGCCAGTGAGCGAATCAAAGACAAACGTCGGAGCGGTGGTGAAGAATTCTCCAATCGCCCATGCACTTGTAATGTTCGTCATCGTTAACGACGCAGTAACCGTCTGGTTTTCGTTCGCTGGTCCGCCGTTGACCCCCGTGAGGAAGTTGTTCCGCAGCACGATGCCTGCGTCTTCAAGCACTGTCACTAACGGTGTCGCAATCGGATTGACGTTCGGTGGATCGTTGACGGAAACCACAGTGATATTGATCGTGTCTGAATCCGTTTGCTGTGGCAGACCGGCGTTTGTGAACTGACCAAGGTCATCTGTCAAAACGGTGAGACTTGCCGCGCCGAAGTAATCCTGAACTGGAGTGAACGTTAACCCATCCAGGGCCGCATTTACGGTCGCCACGTCTCCATATAGCAGCACGGACGACGTATTGTTTCCAGTCGCGGTGATTAGTCCCGCCGTGGTGACGAGTGTGATCGTTCCATTCACAGCAGTCAGCGTGACTTGCAACCGGTTGTTGCCCCCCAGAAGAAGGTTAATATCCGGGTCACCAACCATGATTAGATTGCTGTTCGCCGTGTTGAAGATCAATGGAGTATCTTCGTTCGTCGTCTGCGGACCAGGCACGACGTTGACCGGCGGATCATTGATTTCATTGATGGTGAACTTCACGGTGACCGGTGCTGCTGTATCGACACCTGGAGTCGTCCCTCCGTTGTCAGTTAATGTAAAGACTACATCCGCAGTCCCGTATTTGTCTGTCGTTGTCCTATACTGGATCTGACCATTCGCCAGCACTACGATAGAATCGAACGTCAGATTCCCTGATGTGGGCGTTACAACAGGCGTCCACGTTGCTGTTTGGCCTGCTGGAGGCAACTGCACCTCATCAAGAGCCGTGGATCGTCCCGCAGCGAAACTGGAAACAAACGGTGCCGTTTTCAAACCTTGGTTTTCCACGTCTACTACGTCCCCCTGAAGTGGGGCCAACATATAAACCGGGATGTCATTCACCGCACCGACACTAACAGTGATCGGCTGCGGATCACTCAGAAGTCCCAGGCTATCCCTCAACTGAATCTGAATCGTTGCCGTGCCATTGACGTCAGGATGTGTCGTAAACGTCAGCAGGCCAGTAACAGGGTCAAGAGCCAGCGTTGAGAAGAAATTCGCCGTTGTCCACTGGCCCGACGTTGCTGTGACCGTTAGCACTGGCAACGCCAATGTCTGAGCCAAAACCGGGGCACCAAGAGCATCAAGTGCTCCCACTGGAGGGGTTGCTTCCAGCGGACCTGGACTGATGTTGTTGATTACCGCCAGACCACTCGACGCCCATGTATTCACATCTTCAGTCGTGATGATTGGAACAGTGGCGACCGGTAATAGCGAGAACGTCGGCTTATCGTTCACCGGCAAGACCATCAGCGGCAGCGTTGTAATCGTCTGAGCAGGCAGCGAAGGAGGACCACTGAACTGACCGCGATCGTTGGATGTGATCACGATTTGAGCCGGACCGAAATAATTCGCATTCGGAACAAATCTCAGACCACTCAAAGCAGTATTCAAATCGGGGATGGTGCCAGTAAACGTCTTTAAGGTGTCCAGGGCGTTCGCAGTGCCAGATCCGGCGGTGAATGTCAAGTTGGCCAGAGCTGGACTGGCTGGCAGCGAAAACGTTCCATGAACAGCCTGGATCGTCATCGTCAGAATATTGTCACCAAGGAACGCATCCTTATCAGATACGGTAATCGCATTGCCGTTCGCAACGCTGAAGATCCTGAAAGTATCTTCATTCAACGACTGCAATGTTGGAATCGTGTTCACCGGAGCATCATTGACGCCATCGGTCACCACGATGGTGAACTTAGTTGTCCCGTCAGCCTGATTCGCCTGAAGCCGGTTGTTCGCCAGATCTTTGACACCAGTTGTCGCCGTATTATCGATCACAATCGTGTAGATGTTATCAGACGCGAATACGGACGGAGAGATGAAGTAGACACTGTTTGTATTCGGATTGTATCGCCACAGATAGTCCGTGTTTTCGACGAGCAATAAAC
>Ga0105046_10005961_pt1 | contig 19222 bp, 20 predicted proteins | sample MAT03_FD_78385 | JGI IMG/M metagenome (GOLD analysis project Ga0105046, IMG submission 78385) | Freshwater microbial communities from Lake Fryxell liftoff mats and glacier meltwater in Antarctica - MAT-03 (megahit assembly) | ecosystem: Environmental > Aquatic > Freshwater > Ice > Liftoff... | reverse complement strand
CGGGCGGCGGTGGTACCTTGCTCCGCCGATGGATTCGAAGCTGCGGGAGCTCTTCAATCGCTCGTACACCGAGCGGTTTTACAAGGACTATGTCGATGCGCTCTCGGCACGCCTCGGGTGCTCGATCCCCTTCCGGATCGCCGAGACGCCGTTCTTCATCCCACCCGATCTGGCCACCGATCTGGCGACCAGCGCGCGCGAGATCGTGGCGCAGATCACCGAGCCGTCGCTGGTCGCGAAGCTCGCATCGGCCATCCCCGAGCGGTTCCGGGTCCCTGGTCAGGACGCGCTTCCCAGCTGCATCCAGGTGGACTTTGCGATCGTCCGGGACGAGCGCGGCAACCTCGCTGGTCGCGTGGTGGAGCTGCAGGCCTTCCCGTCCTTGTACGCGTTGATGGTCGAGCAGAGCGAGGTCCTGCAAGAGCACCTCCGCCGCGAGATGCCCGGTCTCGAAGGACCGTTCTCGATCTACTTCGGCGGCCGATCGCGCGACCAGTTCGTCGATCACCTCAAGCGCGCGATCCTCGGCGGCGAGGAACCCGACAACGTCGTGCTCCTCGATCTCGACCCGCCTTCGCAGAAAACGTTCCCGGATTTCGCCGCGACCAAGCGCCTGGTCGGCGTGGACGCGGTCTGCCCGACGACGCTCATCAAGGACGGCAAGAAGCTCCTGCGCATCAAGGACGGCAAGAAACTCGAGGTGCGACGGATCTACAACCGCATCGTGTTCGACGAGCTCGAGCGCAAGGGGACGCAGCTACCGTTTTCGTACACCGACGAGCTCGACGTCTCGTGGTGCTCGCACCCCAACTGGTACTGGATTTTCTCGAAGTACACGCTGCCGTACGTCGATCATCCGGCGGTGCCGCGGGCGCGCACCCTGGCGTCGTTCGAGGAGATTCCCCGCGACCTGGAAAGGTACGTGCTCAAACCGTTGTTCTCCTTCGCCGGTGCCGGGGTCCTCGTCGACCCGACGCGGGCCGACGTCGACGCGATCCCCGAAACAGAGCGCGAAGGCTGGCTCCTCCAGGAGAAGATCGTCTACGAGCCGGCCATCCCGATGCCCAGCCAGATCCCAGGAGGCGGCGGCGTGAAAGCCGAGGTGCGCATGATGTTCCTCCGCGCGCCCGAAGATGCCGCGCCGGAGCTGGTGCTGAACCTGGTGCGACTCTCCCGCGGCAAGATGCTCGGCGTCGACCAGAACAAGGACCTCACCTGGGTCGGCGGCAGCGTCGGCCTGATGACCACGCCGACGCCCTGACGCCGCACACGCGCTCAGCACGCCGTCAGTGCGCCATGGCGAGGGCCCAGGAGCCGCCCACGATGCCGATTGCGGCGAGACCGCTTCCGACCTGGAGAAGATCGAAACGCGCCGGCGCATGCACGCCCCTCTTCTGGAAGCGTGCGCCGAGGGCGAGCAGCGCGGCGAGGACGAACCCGACGACGATACCGGCGATGAAGCCGAAGCCGTGGGCGCCGAGATCGGCGGTGGGGCTCGCGCCGAGCATGCCGAGCAGGCCTAGCCCGCCAAGTACCGGAGCTGCCCACTCGAAGAACCGCCGCGCGCCTCGCGGTTGACCGACCGCGTCCTTGCGGCGGTCCCTGCGGTCCCTCTGCACGAGGGCGACGATCTGGGTGGCGGCGAGGACGCCGACCGCGCCGAAGACCGCGGTGCTCGCGCCGATCGAGGCGTGCTCGCTGCCGCGCGCCGCGTAGTACAGCGCGTTGGCGAAGTTGCCGAACGCGCCGGCTGCGACCACCGCGAGGGCGCCGACTCCGGGCCCCAGACGCCGGCCGACTGCCGTGCCGAAGAGCGTTCCGGCGATGACGTTGCCCATCACGTGCGAGCCGTCGGCGTGCAGCGTGAGCGCCGTGACGGCGCGCCAAGGCTCGCTAGAGATGACCCACGCCGCGACGCTGGTTCCCTCCCGGAACCAGGCGCCCCTCGGATGAGCGACCGGGCCCGTCACCAGCGCGAAGAACAGGGCGAGCGCCAGGAAGCCCACGGCGAAGAGCGGCGAGAAGGTGAACGCTGCCGCATCGCGGACCCGGCGCGGCGGCCAGTCGCGGTTCTCGTCCTCGAAGCGATCGATCGCGGTGGCGGCCCGCGCGTAGTCGCGATCATGAACGAGCAGCACGAACCCGCCCGGGATGAGCCGGGTCATGTAAGGGATGCGCGCCGAGGCGAGGACGAGCCCGTGGTCGCGCGCCTTTTCGCGTGAGCCGATCGGCCCGAGGACGGTGAAGCCGACGATGTCGTCGGGCGATGGCGCCTCCGGAGGCTCGCCGCTGCCTGCGCTGCCCGGTCCGGCGGGGCCACCGACATAACCGAACGGCGTGCTGCCGCCGCCGTTGCTGGCCAGCAAGAGGCGAGGGCGTCGTGGCTCGAAGGCGCAGAAAGCCGACGAGGGTGAGCTCGCAGCACGGGGGAGATGGGGCCTCAGCACCGGCCGAACCTGCGGACGGCACGCGGATCTGTCAATCAACGCGCCAGCGCAACAGCGCGCCGGCACTTCGGCATAGCTCTTCGCTCGCGATCGTCGGTTTGCGAGCGCGCGCTTGCGCCGAGCGCGGCCGCACGCTACTCGGCTTGTCAAATGTCGGCCGCGGTCACCGAGGGCATCAAGGTTTCCGTCTCGTCGCAGTACGTGCCGCACCAATCGGTGCCGCAGTCGAAGCGATATGTCTTCGCGTACACCGTGCGAATCGAGAACTCCGGGGAGCTCACGGCGCAGCTGAAGAGCCGCCATTGGGTGATCACCGACGGCAACGGCAAGGTCGAAGAGGTGCGCGGCCCCGGCGTGGTCGGCCAGCAGCCGATGCTTCGCCCGGGCGAGCACTTCGAATACACCAGCGGCTGCGTTCTCGAGACCCCACGCGGCACGATGGAGGGCAGCTACCAGATGCGCTGCCCCGACGGCCGCACCTTCGAGGCGAAAATCGCCGCGTTCGACCTCGTCCTCCCGTACTCCCTCAACTAGGAGGGCGGCCAGGAGCAACTCGCATACGCGGGTCTGCGGATTGAGCGTCGGCTGTCGATGGTGAGCTTCACACGATCGTCGGCGTCGTCGTCCGCTGCTCGCGCGGCTGACGCCACGGCGACTCAGCCGCGCGGGTGGGTACGCGCGTGGACCTCGCGGACGCGACCGCGGGCGACGTGCGTGTAGATCTCCGTCGTCGCGAGATCGGCGTGGCCGAGCATCGCCTGAACGCTGCGCAGATCCGCCCCGCCTTCGAGGAGATGGGTTGCAAAGGCGTGCCGGAGCTTGTGCGGCGAGATGGGCCCGACCACGCCCGCGCCGAGTGCGATGCGGCGCAGCATCGCGAACAGCGCCTGGCGCGTGTAGGGCTTGCCACCGCGACCGGGGAACAGGTGCGGAAGGTCGCGTTTGTCGCTCTGGGCGCGCAGCACCAGGTAGCTGTCGATCTCGCGCAGAGCAAGGTCCCCGACGGGCACGAGGCGCCGCTTGCCGCCCTTGCCGAGCGCCGAGACGACGCCGCGCGTTCGATCCAGATCGAACGTGCGCAGGTTGCACAGCTCGCTCGCGCGCAGCCCCGATGCGTAGGCGAGATGAAGGAGCGCCCGATCCCGCGCCCCGCGCAGGGTTGCCCCGTCGGGCAACGCCAGGATGCGCGCCAGGTCGGCACGCTGTGGCGTATGCGGCAGCTTGCGGCCGAGACGCGGTCGCTCGGCCAGCGCCGTCGGGTCAGCCGCCAGCACCCGCTCGCGAACGAGGAACTTCGCGAACCCCCGCACGGCCGACAGGGTGCGTGCAGCCGAGCGCGCACCGAGCGCCGCCCGGGGTTTACGTCCGGGTGCACCGGTCGCCGTCTCGGGCTCGGGCTCGGGTCGCGCCAGCGAGACGAGGAACGTCGAGACGACGGGCGGATCGAGGTCCTCGGCGCGCGAGACGCCCTCGCCTTCCACGTGATCGATGAAGCGCGCAAGGTCACTTGCGTAGGCGGAGATCGTGGCGGACGACAGAGCGCGCTCCACCCCGAGATGGGCGAGCCAGCGATCGACCCAGGTCGAGAGATCGGCGCCGCGTGCGCGGTTGCCCATGCCAGGCATCTTGTCGCGAGCCACGCTGGTCGACAAACTTCGCGGTCGATGTACTAAGACCGATGTCGTCGTGAGCCGCGCGTTCGACGTCCTGTCGCCGACCGGACCGGAGATCCCGGTGGTGGTCGAGATTCCCCATGCGGGGCTCTTCATCGATCCGGTCGCGATGGGCTTCACCATCGCTCCCGTCCGCGGAGTGGGGCGCGACGCCGATCTGCACGTCGATCGCGTCTACCAGGGTGCCACTGCGCTGGGCGCGACGGTGATCGTGGCGAACGCCAGCCGCTATGTGATCGACCTCAACCGGGGGCCGTCCGACTTCGACGGGGCGGCCGTCGAGGGTGGTGGCGCCGCCGCGCTGCCGCGTGGGCTCGTATGGCGGCTCACCACTGAGGGCGAGCCCATCCTTGCGCGGCGGCTGCCGAGATCGGAGCTCGATCGGCGGATGACAGAGATCTACCAGCCGTATCACCAGGCCGTGCACGCCCTCCTCCACGACAAGCGCGAGCGCTTCGGGTTCGCCATTCTCCTATGCGGCCATTCGATGCCAAGCCAGGGGCGGCGGGGCCACCAGGACGCCGGCGCTGTGCGGGTCGACGTCGTCCCCGGCAGCCGCGGGCGCAGCAGCGCGGCAGCGACGGTCATCGACACGGTGGATCGGGTCGCGCGCGCCCACGACCTCAGCGTGAGCCACGACGACCCGTACAAGGGCGGCTTCGCCACGGCGCACTACGGGAGACCTTCGGAGGGCTTCCACGCCATCCAGATCGAGGTCGCCCGGCGCCTCTACATGGACGAGGACCGCCTCGGTCTCGATCCGGTCGGGCTGCCGCGCATGCAGGGCTTCGCCGACGACGTCGTGCGGTCCCTCGGCAAGCTGGGCCTGACCACGCCTCCCCACGACCCGACCCCTGTACGGCCGACTCGTCTCGGCCCTTGACAAGATCGCGCCTTGTGAGTGAGTCTGCGCGCCCTTCGAACGACGCATCACTGCGGCTTCGAGGCAGTCAGCAAGGGATCGTAAGTCATGGCGAAGAGCGACATCACGGGCAAGCGCAAGCTGCTCGGCCACCACGTTTCGCACTCGAACATCAAGACGAAGCGCTGGCAGAACGTGAACATCCAGGAGCGGCGCGTGTGGATCCCCGAGCAGGGGCGCTTCATCTCGCTCAAGCTCACGACGCGCGACATCCGCTCGATCGACAAGCTCGGCATCATCGCCTACGCCAAGAAGTTCGGCTTCAAGCTCTGAGCTGAAGCTGCTCTCGAATGGAGAGGCCCGCGCGCCTCTCCGTTTCCACGCGCCTCGGCCCCTCGCGGGTTCGGGGCGTTCTGCGTTGATTGCGGCGAGCCCGAGGATCCTGGTGCGGTGGGGTGCCTGCCTGGCACCAGGACTGCGAACGTTACTTTGCGGAGCCGACCACAACGCGACCGCCGCTGCGTTCCGCCGCAACAGCGATGACGCCGCCGCGGGCGGAGAGACGACCGACCGCCGATTCAAGCACCGGCTCGGTCGCCAGCGCGATGAGATCGTCGACGCGACATGCATCAGCACGAAGTCCGGCGACCGCAACGCGTTGATCAGGGCCGCGCTCGACCACCGCCATCGGCGTGGCGAGCGGGCGCGGCTCGCCGGGATGCACCCGCTGCACCCCGCGACGTACCGGAGCACCGCATGCCGGCAGCGTGACGCCGAGCTCGGGAACCGACACGCCCGTCTCGTCGAGCCATGCGATGAGGCATGTGGCGACGCCTTGCGCGTCCACAGCGACGATCGCTTCGAACCGACCGATCATCGAGTCGGTGCCGGTCTCGATCGGCGCGCCCAGCGGGGTGGCGACCACCAGGGAGGCACCCTCGACGATGTCGGACAGAGCGGGCCGTTCGTCAGCCTGCGCCTCCTCTAGATCCTGCGCGGTAAGGGTGCCGCGCGCTAGCGATCCGGCAGCCGTGAGGACCGCGCTGCGATACGGATCTCGCAGGAGGAACGACGGACCCTCCTGGGAGGCGCGCGCGATCGTTCGCGCGCGATCGTCGTCGCCCGTGTCACGGGCGATGGCGACGCCACGATCGGCCAGGCGCGCGAAGGTCTGACGCCCGCGCTGGCGTTGAACGAGCGCCAGGGCGCCGACGGAGCGGGGCACCGCGGCGTGCGCCGCTGCGGGGACTGCTTCGCCATGCATGAAACCGCGAGGCCTCGTGAGACCCCTGCCCGGCTGCAACGCGCGGCCGTCGAAGACGCGCGCGCCTGCGCCCGGGCCGGCGACCAGGACCACGAGCGGCGCGAATAATCCCGCCGCATGATCCCCCGCGAGCGCGAAAAACCCAGCGACGACGGCGTCGGCCGAGGAGCCCCAGGTCTCGAGAACCTCGCGTGCGCACTCGGCCGCGGCCGCGTTCGTCGCGGTCGCCGCACCCCGGTTCATTGCTCTTCATCCTCGGCGCGCAGCCGACCGGGAACGGGTCGGACCACGACGCCTCCCCCCAGAGACGGAGACCGCTCGAGCGCGCCTTCGAGGGCGACCTTGGTGCGGTGCGCGTCGCTACCGTTCTCGACGATGACAAAAGCTTCGCGGCGACCACGCAGCTGATCGGCGGCGTGCTGGAGCGCAGCTTGCCCGATGCTGGACGCCCCACCGAGCGCACGCAGGCGCGTATAGACGACCGAGCCGGGCAACAGCTCGTCCTTGGCGGCGTCGAGCACTGGCAGGATCTGCACGGTTCGCGCGGTCTGGCGAATCTCCTCGGCCTCCCACAGGCCGCTGGGCTCCCACGCGAGGATGGTCGGTGACTTGGGAAGCCTCTCCACGAGAGCGGCAATGCGATCGCGATACGTGGTGGTGGGTCGCACGGTGGCCGGCGTCGCGAGGAGGATGCATCGAGCTTCGAGCAGTCTCGCCGCTTCGATCGCGTCGGCCAGCCCAGGGTCCTTGAGGGCGTTGGGGCCGAGCTCGCTCACCGAACGTGGAAGCACCACGCTGAAGACGAAATGCGGTCCGGCGTCCTTGCGCCAGGCACGCAAGGTCGCTGCGCGAGGCATCGGGCGGTCGGCGCGGACCTCGATCATCCCGAAGCGCGCACCGATCTTCGCGAAGTCGCCCTTGGGGGTCGCGGGCCCGACGAACAACTTCATCTGCATCGGCAGTTAGCACCGCAGCGTCCGCTTCGGAAGGTCCGCGTTGATGTCGGCCTGCGCGCGCATGCGACGTATCGGATCAACCGAAATCGAACCATTCGGTCGGGAATCTGCGCACGAAGCCCTCGACGGCGGCGGCGACGCGCGTCGCGGCATCGCCGAGCACGGCGTCGCTGGGCCTTCGCGGCAGGAGGATCGGCGGCCAGGCTTCGAGCGCATACCTCATGAAGCCAAGCCGTCGACCGAGGACGACGACCACCGGCGCACCAGCGAGCGCCGCAAGGCGGAACGGTCCCTCGGGCAGCTCGACGTCCTCGCCCAGAAAGCGGACCGGCAGGCCCCGCATGTTTGGGGGGAGCCGATCGATCTGGAACGCGACCACGCCCCCGGCGCGCAGGTGACCGAGCAGGGGCAAGGCGGCCAGAGGATCCTTGCCGTCGAGCTGCAGCGTTCGCGCCCCGACGTGCTCGCGCGCGAGCTGCTGCACCGCCGCCGCCGCCGCGTCGCGCTCCTTGCGCATGACGAGGATGGCGGGCGCCACGTCGTCGCTCGCAAGCACGGGCCCCGAAGCATGCCAGCCACTGGTGTGCGCGGTGAGCACGACCATCCCGCGGCCCAGCGCGCGCGCATCGAGGAAGGCCTTTTCGCCCTCGATTGACGCGATCAAGCGTTCGCCGCGATCGCTGCCCACCGCGAAGGCCTCGGTGAGACTGGACGCGAAGCTCGAGAACAGCCGTGCCGTATCGATCGCGTCCGCGAAGGCGCCGCGCGGACCGCGTGCGCGGATCAGGTTCCGCCGTACGCGGGCGCGCGCCGCGGGAAGCAAGGCCGCGAACACCAGGCCGAAGATCGGCGGGCCGTAGCGGACGAGGGCATCCGGCCCGTGGACGGCGCCCGCACGCATGGCATAACGCCACAGGCGTGAGTCATGGCGAAGCTCCGATTGGAGCCGCGACCAGCCAGGCGCACGGTCGAAGAGCGACATGAAGGCCGCGGGATACTACGGCGGGGGCGCGCGAGTCACTGGAGGAACCAAAGCCGCTGCGGCGGCCGTCGACGCAGCCGCCGCCGCGGCACGAACCGCCTCGACCTCGAAGCGAGCGGCGCGAGCAAGGGTCACCTCGGCATCACGCCGGCGAGCGTCGCCCGGCTCCAGCGTCTCCAGCCAGAAGCGGGCGACGCGCACGGCGTCGAGCGCGAGGCCGCTCCATCCGGCGCGCCGCAGGGGCGAGCCTTCGGTGAGGGTCGCGAACGACGCCTCATCGACGCACACCAAATCGGGCAGCGCCGCGTCTCTCCAGCGATCGAGCGGGTGGAACTGCCGCGTCGACAGGAGCGACGGGGGGCTCGTGCGGTTGAAGGGACACACCGACTGGCAATCGTCGCATCCGAAAAGGCGAGAGCCGGCACGGCGCGCGAGGTCCTCGTCGACGTCGCCCGGCGCCTCGATCGAGAAGTAGGCGACGCACCGCCGCGGATCGAGGACGAACGGCGCATCGAAGGCGCCGGTCGGGCACGCATCGAGACACCGCGTGCACGATCCGCAACGCTCCGTCATCGGCGTACCGGGCGCGAGGGCGAGGGTCGTCACGACCTCGCCCAGCAGGGCGTAGCTGCCCTGCCCCGGCACGATGACCAGGCCATTTTTGCCGATGAAGCCGATCCCTGCGCGCGCGGCCCATGCCCGCTCGAGGATCGGTTCGACATCCACCAGCGGCCGCGCGCGGACGTCGGGGCCGAGCGTGCGAACGAACGCGGCGAGCTTGCGGAGCTTCTTGCGAAGGTGGTTGTGGTAGTCCTGCCCGCGCGCGTAGCGAGCCACGATCTGGGCGATCGCGGGGTCCTTCGCCTCCTCCTCCGCGGATCGCGCGTAGCGACGCGCCAGGCATACGACCGTGCGCGCCCCCGGAAGGATTGCGTCGCCGTCCAGCCTGCGCCGAGCTTCCACGTCCTCGGCGAGCCAGGCCATGCGGCCGTGCTTTCCATCGGCGACGAAGCGGGCGTAGCGTTCGTGGTCGGCCTCGAGCGGCTCGTCGGCGCGAGCGAAGCCGACGGCGTCGAACCCGAGCCGACGCGCCTCCGCGACGACGCGGGCGCTCGCGTCGACGGGCGCCTGTGTCGCAACGGTAGGGCGCAGCACGGGGTTGTCCACGGGGCCCGCTCGACTCTCGCACGGCGGCCGGGGCGCCGGCTGCGGCTATTGCTTCCGCGCGGGGCGCCGCTCGACTAGAACGCGATGCTTCGGGGGTCGTGGGCGCGCTCCGTTCGTGGGCGCGCTCGCGGCTCCGTTCGCCGAAGAGGAGCCTCACATGTCTTTTCGCAGCCTCGCCCTAGCCTTGCCCTTCACCGTGGTCCTCGCGAGCGCCGCCGCCTGTGGCGACGACGGCAGCAGCGGCGCGACAACGGGCGGCGCTGGCGGTGACGACGCCAACTGCGGCGGCGGGATCACGCCGGTGGTCAACAGCGAGTTCTGCCAGCAGGGAGCGACTCTCAACTGCGCCTTGCTGACCCCTGCGGCGACGAACCAGCTCTGCAACGTGGCGCTCCCCCAACCCGCAGCCGAGCTGACGCGGGCGACCGACACCGACGAGTTCTCGGGCCAAGGCGCGCCGAACGTGTCCTGCTACGCGCCGGCGTCGTACCCGCCGGCCCCGCCGGCGTCATCCGCAGCCAGCCTCGTCGGGCATGTGCGCGTGTTCTCCAACGGCAACGATACCGCCAACGTCACCATCGAGGTCTACGACGTGCAGCCCACTGGCGAGCTCGGCGCGCGGATCGGCAACGCCGTCGTCACGCCTGACAGCTGCACCGCGACCGGCGAGGCCTCCGACTGCGAAGACTGTCCGGACGAGACGCGCTACGAGTGCGACTACGTCTACGAGGGCGTGCCCACCGAGACCCCGCTCGCGGTGAAGACCTCCGGGTCCAGTTGGCAGTCGCTCATCGCCTACAACATCTACGTTCCCACCTCAGACCTGGTGGACGGCGGCTACGAGTACGACCCGCGCGCGCTCGCCACCGACGACTACGGCGTCATCGCGCAGGCGGCGATCGGAGGCCCCATCACCACCGGCAACGGCGCCATCGCCGGCGAGGTCCACGATTGCGACAACGTTCGCGTCCTCAACGCCGTCGCCGACGTGAACGTGAACAAAAAAGCCCTCGTTTACTTCACCAGCAACGAGGACGATCCGCTGCCCGAGGCGGGCGCGCTGGGCACCAGCCGTCTCGGCCTCTACGCCGCGCTCGACGTCCCGTCCGGTCCGGCAGTCGTGGCCGCCGCCGGCCTGGTGAACGGCCAGGTCGTTGCTCTCGGCGAGCACAAGGTCTGGGTCTACCCCGACACCGTCACCTCGCTCACGTTCCGTGGGCTGCGCCCGACGCAGGTTCCTGCGGCGCAGTGAGACCCGGAATCGGTCGCGGGCTCGAGGAGACCTCTCGAGCCCGCGGCGCGCCTTCAGCCGCGCAGTCGATCGAGCGCGATGGCGCACGCCGCACGCACGCTGAGGCGATCGAAGTCCGAGCCGGGGGCGCCGTCGATCGGGGCGATGCGAACGTCCGCGTCGCGCAGCACCTCGGGTGCCAGCCCCCAGCCGGTCCCGAAGAGCAGCGCCACGGGACGGGTCGCTCCGGCGAGCTGCGCTCGGGCGGCCGGCCAGGACGTCAGCTCGCCGTGCTTGGCCGAGGAGGCTGCGGTCGTCCACACCTGCAGGCCAGCGCGACCCGCCTCTCCACCGATGCCGTGGAACACGTCCTCGAGAGACGGAACGATCCGCAAGATGGCGAGCGCCCGCGCGCGGTCGGGGATGCGCTTTCCGCCCGAGCCTTCGACCCAGTGAGCCCGGATGCGCTCGGCGAGCGTGCGCTGTGCGGTGATCGGGTGCACGACCCACAGGTGGACGGCGTCATAAGTACGCCCGCTGCGCGACATATCGTGCAGATCGAGGTTGGTGATCGCGGTGGTGACGATGCCGCCATCGCGATCCAGGACGGGGTGATGCACGAGAACGAGGTGCAGCGCTTTCACGACTCGACGTCTCCAGGCGGGGCCACCTCATCAGGCGGGGCGGGCTCGGTGGGTCGAGCTGGGACGGCGGCGAGATCGGGTCTCCGCGTGCGGGTCCGCGCGACTGCCTCATCGCGTCGCCATCGTGCGATGTGCGCATGGTTGCCTTGCTGGAGGACTTCCGGGACAGCGTGCCCCCGAAACGCAACCGGTCTCGTGTACTGGGGATACTCGAGGAGGCGACCGTCGCCCCCGGCAAAGGACTCCTCCACCGTGGAGCTCTCGTTGCCGAGCACGTTGGGCAACAGGCGCGACGTGGCCTCGATGATCGCCATGGCCGCGACCTCGCCCCCGGTCATCACGAAGTCGCCTAGAGAAATCTCTTCGTGGACGAAGCCGCGCACCCGCTCGTCGAAGCCTTCGTAGCGACCGCAGATCATCGCGACATGCGCGCGTGACGACAGCCCGCGCGCCGCCGACTGATGGAACGGCGTGCCCTGCGGCGTCAGGAGGACGCGATGTGCCGGCCCCGCAACTTCCGCGATCGCATCCGCGTGCTCGAGCGCCGCCACGATCGGTTCGACGCGAAGGACCATGCCCGAACCCCCGCCGTAGGGCGTGTCATCGACACTGCGATGCTTGCCAAGCCCGAACGCGCGCAGGTCGACGGTGTGCACGACGATGGCTCCGCCCTTCGCAGCACGCCCCACCATGCTGGTCGCAAGGAACGGAGCGAAGAGCTCGGGAAAGAGCGTGATGATCGAAAAGCGCACAAGCAGAAAGCCTCGCGGCCGCTCAGAGCTCGTCGATGTGATGGAGCACGACGAGGCGCGCTGCGATGTCGATCTTCGACACGTATGCCTCGACGAGCGGAACCTCGATCTCGGTCCCGTCGGTCTGTGTCACGGCCAGCGCGTTCACGCTCGGATAGTCACGCAGGCCGATCACGGTTCCGACGTGCGTCCCGTCGGCCAGCTCCACCCGCGCGCCTTCGACGTCGACTGCATAGAATTCGCCCTCTTCAGGCGGCGCAAGCGCATCGCGCTCCACCAGCAGCTCCGCGCCTCGAAGCGCGTCCGCTGCCTCGCGGCTCGTGACTCCATCGAGCGTCACGAGGAAGGCGCCTGGCACTGCGCGCACCGCGCCGAGCTCCACCGCGCGATCGGCCCCGCCTTTCGGCCGCAAAACGACCATCGCGCGCCGGCGCAGAGCGTCCGTCGTCTCGTTGTGCGGATGCACCCGCAGCTCGCCGTTGAGCCCGTGAGCCCGCGCCACGTAAGCAATCGATACGAGCTTCGTCACGGTGCTCCGTACTCGCCGCGGAGCTTGAAGCGCTGCCGCAACAGGAAGTGTCGCGGCTTTCGCCCAGACCAAGCGAGGTCGGCGCCGTCCGCGCGAAGCGCATTGCGCAATCCCTTGCGCAATGAACAGTAGAGCCTGGACGTGCGCACGGACGGTGTCGAGATCGCGCCGGTATCGGCGAAAGACGCGGCGCTTCCTATTAGTCGAGGATTTCTAGCTGTACTCGTGCGCCGGTGCGGCTGGCGGCCGCGAGGAGCAATGCGCGAATGCACTGCGCCGTGCGACCGTCTTTGCCGATCACCTTGCCGATGTCGTCGGGGGCGACCAGAAGCTCGATGCGCGGGTAGCGATCACCGTGCGCTTCGCGCACTTCGACCTGCTCGGGACGGTCGACGAGCGCCTTGGCAAGGTGGGCCACCAGCTTGGCGAGCGGAGCAAGGGACGGGCGAGGGCCTGCGTCGCGCGCGGGGCCGTCGCCACGAGGACCGCCGCCGGGACCGCGAGAGCCACCGTCGCGCGAGCCACCACGGCCGCCGCCGCCGCCACGGGGACCACGACCACGACCGCCGCCGTCTTCGGGACGCGGGCCCGCCGGACGGGGACCGGGACCAGGGCCGCGATCACCTACGGTAGCGGCCGCCGGATCGCCCTCGCCACGAGGAGCGGGGCTCTCACCTTCCACACGGGGGAGATTATCGTCGCCGACCGAGCCTTCGCCGGGATCGTTGGAATCGGGCGAAGCCATCGGCGTCAGCCTGCGGCCGGCGCGGCGGCCGGAGCTGCGGCGAGGACATTGCCCTGCTTGAGCAGAGCCGTGAGCGTGTGCGACGGCTGCGCACCGAGATCCATCCAGTGCTTGATCCGGGCGCCTTCGACGCGGAGCTCTGAGCGGCGCGGATCCCACGTCCCGACGCGCTCGATGAAGCGACCGCCGCGAGGGCTGCGCTGATCGGCGACGATGATGCGGTAGAACGGGGTCTTGTTGGTGCCCATGCGGGCAAGGCGGATGTGCACGGCCATGATTCGGATTCCCTAAATTTGGGCGACCAAGAAGGCCACCAGCCGCCCGAGCCGGGCGCGCGAAGGCGCGGAACCTATGCGAGCCCTGAGCATCCGTCAACCACCGGTTGGCCGAACGGGCGAGCTCGGTGAGCGTTGGTGCCCGTGCCTGCCCGTGCCTGAGAGGTTCAGGCCGCCGCTACTGCCGTTCGGCCGTGTTGCGCCGCATGCGACGCACGTCCGCAGGCGGCCGGTGGGAACCGGTGCCGGGATCCCAGCACGAGGACGTCCATCGCGCCGAGCTGTGCGTCCTGAGAAGCCCTGACCCGGAGGATGCGATGTAGACCCTGACGACGCGGAAACCAGGTGTTTGTGTCCCAGCGGGTTGAAATCCTGTCCGACCAATCGGCGTCGAAAGTCGGAAGCGGGGGGGGCTGCGGGCAGCACCGGAGCAGGCACCTCCGATGCGACCTCGCTCGCCTGCCCGCGCCCGGGGCCGCTTCCGTTCGAGCTGGAGTCGTCCGGCTGGGCCGATCCTGCAAACGAGAAGCGCGCCGAGCTCGAGGAGCGCGACAAGGACGAAACGTCGGATCGGCTCGGCAACGACGGATCTTCCGCCATCACGTACGACTCGCTTACCGTCGCGTCGTCGGCGCCGACGCCTCTCTACGCGGGGAAGAAGGCGCGCGCGCCGAAAACGAGCGGCCTCGAATCCAACGGGCTTGCCGGCGAGTTCGTCAGCCTGTGGAAGTACGACGCGGAGGCCGCGACGTGGGCGTCGCTCGCGCGCCAGCAAACGGACGCGACGGGCGAATACTCCTTCGCGCTCGACGCGTCGCTCGGGCTCGCACCCGGTGAGGCCGTCTATGCAGTCCTCGAGGCCGACGGCAGCTGTGCGCCCCACTACGACTACCTGCTGCCCGCCGGGACGAAGTTCATTCTCACGGACATCGACGGAACCATGACGCTGAGTGACGAGGAGCTATTCAACCAGATCGCGGACGGCTCGTACGATCCGAGGGAGAATGATTCGGCCAGCGTGCTGATGAACACCTGGGCCGACAAGGGGTACCCCATCGTCTACCTCACGGCGCGCCCCCACACGTTCCGCGCGGAGACGCGGGCCTGGCTCGACAGCCACGCCTTCCCCGTTGGTCCCGTCATCAGCGCCAACTCGCTCGTCTTCGACGAGTCGGCACGTGAGTACAAGGGTGCGTGGGTCAACCGAATGCTCGGCGACTTCGGGTGGCAAGTGATCGCCGCGTACGGCAATGCGACCAGTGACATCGACGCCTACGAGGACGCGGGCATTCCCAAGGACATCACGTTCATCGTCGGCCCGGAGGCAGGCGCCGCGGGGACCATGGGGATCGACGGGAACAACTATTCGTCGCACATCGCCGATTTCGTGACGCCGTACGCCGACGCGCCTTGAGAGGGGCGACGGAGCTGGCACGAGCCTCCACGCGGTTGGTGCTCGGAGGGGTTCCTGCCCTACTCGATGTGAACGGGCCGAGCATCCACCCGAGGCACGCGCGTGCCGTCACCGAGCTGACCCGAGTCGTTGCTGCCGAAGCACCACGCGCGCCCCTCGCCATCCACGGCGCAGGTGAAGCCGAGAAGACGACGAGGTCGTCCATCCGGGCCGGGAGATCGGCCGCACCCTCGGCGGCGAGCATGGTCGCTGCCGCCGCGAGATCGTCCGAGAGCAAGAGGCCCGCGCGCGCCGTCGTGAACTCGGCCGCCGCCGCCCAGCGCTGCAGGTTGGTGCGACCGCCCTCCTCCACGAAACGCAGGAAGTGCCCGCGCAGACGGTCCACGTGGCTCGCCTCGAGCAGCGGCTCGGTCGCCCTGGCGATGGGCTGCTCAGCGGATCGGGGATCTGGTCCGCCGTCGCCTTGATCTCCTGCAGGCAGAGGACGTCGGGCCGCTCCTCCGCCACCCAATCCACCAGCTGCGCGTGGCGTGCGCGCAGGCCATTCACGTTCCAGGTCGCGACCTTCAAGGCGAGCCACCTTTCCTGCTCAGAAACGCTCGGCGTAATTCTGTAGCGCCTGCCGACGTCGTATCGCGCCGGTCAGCGAGCGTCGAGAAGCTCGCGCCAGAGGCGCCGCCCTCAGTCGCTCGCGGGCCCTTCGCGCGTCGCATTGACAATGCCGACGTTCCACTCGTCGTCCCAGTCCGACGCGCCGCGGTACGCGACCTTCACGCGCACCCTCCAGCGCAGCTTGCCGTCGATGGACGGCCAGACCTTCGGGACGGGCAGCGCGACCCTGGCAACCTTTCGCTTCCTGGCCGCGATGGGCCCCAGCTCGACCGCCTTCTCCCTACTGAAGCACTCCCACTCTTGCTCGCGCTCCCGATCGTCGTCGTCACGGTGGCGAGTCACGTCGTAGCCGATGAGCTGCACGACGACCTTCTCGACATCGACCGCACGCAGCGGGCGGAGCACCACCATGACGTCGATGTCCTCGCCGATGTGTGCACCGTTCTGGGGGGTGATCGTCACCTCCGGCGTGCCGTAGCGGCGCTCGGCGAGCATCGGTCCGAGAGCGCTGCGAAGGAAGACCGCGCTCGCGACCAGCGGCGCGACGCCGAGCATGCCGAACAGCGCCAGGTTCCCGTCGACGAGCGGCGTCGGGCCTTTGAGCATGGTGTACGTCGCAAAGACGCCGAACGCGCCGAGCGTGCCGCCGACAATGAACGAGCCGCCGCGGAAAGACGCCATGCCGGGCATGTTCGGACGTACCGCGACGGAGCTCAACGCCCCTGACGTGAGAGCGTCCTTCGCCGACTCGGGGTCGCGCGACGCTTGGCGCTTGTCGCTGTCGAGGAGCACCACCTCGATCGGCGCGCGCCCAGACGGTGCCGGGGGGGAAGCTGCTCATCGTCTACGAATGACCGATTCAAGGTCCCGCGGGCGGCTGTCTCACGGCGCGCGAGGATCTTCTGCACGCGCTCCGCGGTCCTGCTCGCGACATCAGTCACCTCGTCGGCGGTCGGCGCCGCGAGCGCGTGGAAGACGAGCTCGCCGGTTTGCGTAGACGCCAGAACGAACGACATTCTTCAAGGCGCGGCCCAGGCCTCGCGAAGCTCGCGCATCGACACCGACGCCCCCTCTCCTCCGCGACGCGGCGCGAAGCCGCTTCGGGATCGGGCTCCAGCTCGAAGACGACGTCGCCGTGCGCCATGGGGCCCATCAACCTCTCGACGACCTGCGCGTGGCAGAAGAGGCAGGCCGCGCGCATCGGGACCAGCGTCCCCACGGTGGGCGCGCAGGTCGCGCCCATCGGGATGAGCTCACCGGGCGCCATCCGCCGGAGACGCACGCCGTCTTTGGCTCCCTCGACGTCCACCTCGCCTCCTCGGGCGTGATCGCGAGCGCACGCAAGAGCTTCGCGACGCGGCGCCGAAGCTCCGCCATCCGCGGGGCGAAGGCGTGGTCGGGCTCCAGGCGACCGAGCGAGTCGAAGCGCTCCCACGCGTCGTTCTGGAGCAGGAGGCGGCGCACCGGTGGCTCCCGCGGAGCCGCGACGACCGCAGCCTCCACGGCCGAGAGCGCCGCGGCGACGCGTTGCTCGTCGAGCAAGAACCGGATGTCGTCCCCGTAGAAGAGCGGCCTCCCTCCCACGCCGAGCGTTCGCGTCCCCGTGGGGGCCGGGGCTCTCGCGTCCGCGTCCCCGGCTCCGAAGCAGGCGCCGTCCTCCGTGCACACGGGGAGGCTCACCTCCTCCTGCCGCTCGAAGAGCGCTCGACGCGCGCGCTCGAAGAGTCCCCCCGCCGAGGCTGCCCGGGAGCTGGGCGGCAGATCGTCGAGCAAGGCGGGACGCCGAACAGCCAGAAGGTCGTGGTCTTCGGGGACAGGCCTTCTTGACGGAGTATCGGAGCTTGCCATTTGCCGTTTCTTCAAGGCGTTCTTGCGCGATGGGCGGGCGGCAGACGTAGAGGCAGAGGCGCTCGCGCCGAGCGCGGTCGCGCGTGCGCCGGGTGGTGACCGATACCCATGTGCGAGGCCCACGCGGTCCGGCTCGCTCGCAGTCGCCACGGCGTGTTGCGGCTCGGCCATCGCAAGCCGGCGCGCCACGGTCCGCTGCTTGGAACCGAAGACATCGATGTCTTGGAGTCGACCTCTCGCGCTCGGATTCAGACCTCGCGGATGAGCGCCTCGGGCAAGCCGTACGCAGCCATGTCGCGCGGGTCGCTCGTATAGAGGAGGCTCCGCGTCTCGCGCGCCAGGAGGGCGGTGTGCGCATCGACCACGTCTGGCTTGGCGGCTCGCCTCCTCCCCACATGCGTGATGAACTCCCCGACGCGCCGGGCCTCTCTCGCGTCGATCGCGACCACGATGAGTCCCCGCTTCAAAAGTGCAGCAAGTCGCGCGCTTCGCGGTCCACCGCGCCACGCCTGTGCGACTGCGCCGCCGGATGTGCGAACAAGCAGGTCGAGAGCGTGGGCCTGACTCAGTACGTCCGTCAGCCGCCCCGTCTCGATGGCGATGAGCGCGCCAGCGTCGAGCACGATCCCAGGAGGGCCGGCATCGCCCGCACGAGCGCCCACCTAGGAGTGTGTCGGGGAAAAGGGCGCAGCGAGGCGGAGGAGGCCCCCCAGGTGCGCAGTGGCGCGGACCGGAAGCCGACGACCACGTACTTTCTGCACGTTGAGGAGGCTGAAGGGAGCACGCTGCGTAGATGGGGGTGCATCGTTCGCCGCAGTAGCTTTTTTTTCCGACACACTCCTAGGAACGGTGAGGTCGCGCCCCAGCTCGCGAGAGCCTTCGCTGCGTCCTCGGTGCTCTCGCCGACGCCGAGCACCGCGACCAGCACGAGCACGAGGTCGCAGCGAGATCGGTCACGTGATCCCCGCCGCGCGCGCGCGCCCCCCGCTTGCTCGCGCTCGCGCTCCTGCCCGCACTCCTGCTCGTGCTCGTGCTCGTGCTCCTGCCCGCACTCCTGCTCGTGCTCGTGCTCCTGCTCCTGCTCGCACTTCTCTCGTCCGCTCGACCTTCGCGCACTGGCGCTCCGCCGACACCTGGCGCCTGCGCGACCAGGTGCTCCGTGACCTCGACCTTCACGCCGACGACCGCTTCGCGCTCGCGCCCGGCGGCCTCAAGTCAGGCGAAGAACGATTCTTGCGTGCCGATGCTCCGGCGGACCCGACTGAAGAGGATGACCCAGAGCAGGCAGAGCAGCCGGACCCAGAGCAGCCGGACCCGGAGTAAAGGGAAAGAGAATAAAGTTTGAAGTCAAACGATTACCGGGCGCAGCGGAAGCCGAGGAGGCTGCTCCGATCCGCGCGCGCGTACCCGGACCGAAACGACGCGCGGACGAACGAAGGGTTGTCGAGGATCCAGCCTCCACCGCGATTGACGCGGGCTGCTTCGGCACAATTCTTGCCTGAGTATGAACAATAGGCCGTGGAGGTCCATTCCCAGACGTTGCCAGCCATGTCCTGGAGGCCGAAGGGGCTTTTGTCAGCGGGGAATGAGCCAACAGCGCAGGTACCTTGCTTGGAGTGCCAACGGTTCCAGCAGAGCCCCGAGCCGGGCGCGCCCGAGCCCCATGGGTAGGTCCGACTGTCGGTGCCGCGCGCCGCGTACTCCCACTCCTCTTCGGTCGGCAGGCGCCGGCCCGCCCAGCTGCAGAACGCCGTCGCGTCGTCCCACGAGACGCAGTTGATGGGGTGGCCCTGGCGGTCGCTCTTGCCGGCGTTGCAGTAT
>Ga0105046_10005960_pt1 | contig 19225 bp, 21 predicted proteins | sample MAT03_FD_78385 | JGI IMG/M metagenome (GOLD analysis project Ga0105046, IMG submission 78385) | Freshwater microbial communities from Lake Fryxell liftoff mats and glacier meltwater in Antarctica - MAT-03 (megahit assembly) | ecosystem: Environmental > Aquatic > Freshwater > Ice > Liftoff... | reverse complement strand
GGCCGCCCCAGGCCGGCAGGCAGAGACGCTGGTTCCAGCGGTGCATGTCGGCGAAGGTCGCGGCTACCGTTCGCATGTCGCTTGGTTCACGGAAGCGACAGCCCTCATAACCCGACCCGTTCTCCACCCCGGAGAATTGGAGAATCCGGCCCTTCGAGGGGGTGTCCTGCTCGCTCCCCAAGCGGAGAGGGCCGAAACGGAGAACGGGGATGGAGCGGGAGCATCGGCGGAAGTCTCGGCGGAATCCGCGGTAAACGCGCGGGCCCCGGCGGTCTGGGCATGTTAACAAAAAACCGTTTTTACCCGGGTTTTTTATGGTTGACCAAGCGGGACGAGTGACGTGCAGTTCTCCGTCTCTAAATGCTTGTCCTGACCGATGCGGTTGTAACTAGGGCCCCGGCGGCCCCGCCGTTACTCAACGTCGACGGTCTTCAGCCCCAAGCGCTTCATGGTCCGGTAGATGGCTGTGCGGTCCATCTGCAGGATCCGGGCTGCTTCTGGCACGTTGCCCTTGGTCCGGGTGAGGGCCGCGAGGATCATCCGCTTGGTCCACTCGTCGGTGGCTTGCTCCTGCGCCTGCTTGAAGGGAATGGTCGGCAGGGCTCCGGGCAGGTCGAGGTGTTCGAAGCGGATCTCGAATGCAGTGCCCTCGGCGGCATCCATGGCGGCGACGGCAGCGGCGCGGCGAATGACGTTCACCAGTTCGCGGACGTTGCCCGGCCAGGCGTACGAGAGCAGGGCGGCGATGGCGTCGGTATGCAGGGTCGCGCGCTCCCCGTGCTGCTGGTCGCGTTCCAGGATGGTCGTGGCGATGGCCGGGATGTCTTCGACGCGGATGCGCAGGCTGGGCAGGCTGATCACCAGGACGTTGAGCCGGTAGAAGAGGTCCTCGCGGAAGCGCCCCTGGGTGATGAGCGTTTGGAGATCGGCGTTGGCGGCGCTCAGCACCCGGGCCTGGCAGCGCAACGGCTCGCGTCCGCCCACCGGCCAGACCTCGCCGGTTTCGAGGGTCCGTAACAGCTTCGGCTGGATCTCGGGCGGCAGTGAGTTCACCTCGTCGAGGAAGATGGTGCCGTTGCCGGCCAGCATGAAGCGGCCTTCGCGCTTGGCGTTGGCGCCGGTGAAGGCCCCGGCCTCATGGCCGAACAGTTCGCTTTCTGCCAGTTCCTTGGGGATGGCAGCGCAGTTCACCGCCACCTAGTTGTCGCGCGCACCAGGGGACTCGGGCTCAGGTGGCTCGGGCTCAGATGGCGTCGAGATTGCGGACGTCACTTCCTGCGCGGAACGCCTCCGAATCAACAGCATGGCGGCTGCGCCAAGTACGATATGCGTCCAACACATTGGACCGCCGCAACAGGGACACGGTATCACGCCGGACTCCCGGACCCTGGTCGCATGATGCGCCCGGCATTGGCTATGACGGCCAGCGTCCCCAGGTTATGCAGGATGGCTGCCCCAAACGGTGAAATCTCTCCGGCAGCGGCCAGGCCAACGACGAAAGCCGTCCACACGCAGGCAATGACGATGCCGGTGATGATCGAAGCACGGCAGGTGCGGGACAGCCGGATGGCGGTACCAAGACGGCGTAGATCGCCATCGACCAAGGCGAGATCGGCGCTGGCGACTGCCACATCAGAGCCTCTGCCGCCGATGGCCACACCGACCGCACCGGCCTTGAGGGCGAGGCTGTCGTTGATGCCGTCGCCCACCACCAGCGGCTGGCGTCCGGCAGCCACTTCAGCTCGGACGCGGGCCAGCTTGGTCGCTGGCAGGGCCTCAGCTTCGACTTCGGTCAGATGGAGTTCCGCCGCGACACGCTCAGCGACGGCCCGACGGTCGCCGGTGCAGAGTACCTGTCGCTCCAGGCCCAGGTGCCGCAGGTCGCTTACGGCGGCCAGCGCTTCAGGTCGGGCGGCATCGCGCATGCGCACCCAGGCGACAAAGGCACCGTCGACGGCCAAGCCGACGATCGGACCGTCATGATCGGGTACGGTCGGCGGAGTCACGCCCTGGGCCGCCAGGAAGGCAGCCCGGCCGAGGACAACCCGCGCCCCACCAACCAGTGCCCGCAAGCCCTGACCGGATTCCTCATGGAGGTTTTCGACTACCGGTCGATCGCCCTCAATCACCAAGGCAGCGCAGGCCCTGGCAACCGGATGGCTGCTGGCATGGCCGAGGGCCGACGCCAGGCGGCGATGCGGATGTGAGAGGGTATCTGGATCAAGCACGCTGAGGGTTCCCTCGGTCAGCGTGCCGGTCTTGTCGAAGACCACGCAATCGCAGTCGGCCAGGCGTTCTAAAAAGGCGGTGCTCTTCACCAGAATGCCCTGGCGGGCAGCGGCGGCGATGGCAGCAACAGCAGTTGCGGGCGCAGCGACGACCAGGGCGCAGGGGCAGGCTGCGACCAGCGTGGCCATCAGTACGGTGGCCGAGCCGGTGGCAAAGGCGAGCATCGCCGCAGCGAGGATCACGAGCAGCAGGTAGGCGCTGGCGAAGCGGTCGAGGAGGCGAGTCACTGCCGGCTTTGACTGCTCGGCATCCTGCATCAGCGCAACGACCCGACCCAGGGCCGTGGCTTCCCCGATGCGTTCGACTCGTACCAGCAGGCGTCCACCCTGATTGACTGCCCCGGCCAGGACGTGATCACCCGGAGCGACGTCTTGGGGTACGGATTCGCCGGTGATCGGTGCGGTGTCGAGGCTAGAGGCGCCTTCCTCGACCACACCGTCGGCCGGGCAGCGATCGCCAGGACGCAGTTCGATGCGATCGCCGGCCGCCAGATCATCGCCGTCGACCACCGTGACCATTCCAGTGGCGTCGATCCGACGGGCTTGTCCTCGCGTTAGGTCAGCCAAGGCCGCCAACGCCTCTTGCGAGCCGAGTAGGCTGCGTTCCTCGATGGCATGGCCGATAACCATGGCCAGCGGAACCAGTGCCGCTGTTTCCAAGTCGCCGACCACCCAGGCAGCGATGAGCGCGATGGCGACCAGGAGGTCGGTGGTGCCATCCAGTCCAGGTGAGCGCAGGGCGCGGGCGGCTGCGATGAGGACCGGGACGCTCACCAGTAGCGCGGCGACGGTGGCGACATATTGCGCCAACTCGCCCTCGGCAGGACGCAACCAGTGAATCAGGCCGGAAACGATGAGCAGACCAGCGGCTACCAGGGCGGCGACCAGTCTGCCACCAAGCACCCAGCGTTCGCGCTGGTTCAGCAAGGCCGGATCGCCGTGCCCATGATCTCCGCTACCGCCAGAGTGGTGGACGGCTGAAGCCTTCACGGGGCACCTCCCGAGAGCCAGAGTTTCATCGGCTGGGATCTCGTCACGACTACCACCTGGCCAGCCTTCCGCATCACCGACTCCAGGCGTTCACGCCACAGACGCTGCCGGAGCAGGACCTGCTTCTGTGGGTCGCGCTCCTGGGCCAGGGCGACAATGGTGTCGGTGGCCACGCGGGCCCGGCTAGTCAGTTCCTTGGCCAGGGCCTCAGCTTGGGACAGTCGCTGGGACCGGAACAGAGACGCTTCCTGCCGCTGGCGCTCGGCATTGGCTTTGGCTTCCGCCACAGCGCGTTCAGCCGTCTGGGCGGCGCTCAGGACTTCGGCGAATGCGGGTTTGGCGGCCTCGGGCAGTTCAGCCGTCACATCGACCCGCTGTGCGCGGATGCCCAGACCCAAGGCATCAAGGCGAGCGTTCAAGCCGAGCACAAGGTCGCCCCGTAGCCGCTCGCGGGATTGAGCAGCGCTTTCGTCCACATCGGCATTGCCGACGACCAGGACGCCATCGATAGTCCGGCCGGCACAGACCGCGATGGCGCTACTGGCGAAGGCGCGTTCAAGCCCGCGTGTCAGGGTGACTGGGCCATCGCGAGTAGCGGTGACGTAGGCAGCGGGGTCTTCCACCGTCCAAACGACCGATCCTCTCAGATAGACGAGTCCCGCGTCGCCGGTCAGACGGCGGGCTGGGGCGCCGATCGTCGGAGCAGGCATGCTGGGCATGGGATCCATGGCATTGTCTGCCGGCCGCGACGGGGTGCGCCCGATCTCGGTCGTCTGGGTGCGTTCGGCTCCAGGGATGAGCACGATGGTTTCGATCGGTCTTGGCCACGCGATGACCAGACCGGATCCGACGACCCGGTGAACCCCACCCCAGCGCAGCACGACCGTGCGATTGCCAGGCTCGACGGTGGTGACACCGGACACGAGCCAGAGGCACGAGGCAAGGATGGCAGCAATGGTCAAGACTCCGGCTGTGCGCCGGGCCGCTGCATCGACGGCGGATGCGGCACTCATGGTTGGGCACCGGGTGGATGTGGGGCGACCGTCGGTTTGGGTGGTGGCGACATCAGGGCCTGGAACGGTGGCGCGTCAGTGGCCAGGATCAGCCGAGCATTGCCGGACAGCGACGCCTCCAAGGCGTCGAGTGAGCGCAACCAGACATAGAGTTCCGGGTCGGCGGTGTAGGCCGTGCCGTAGATGCCGGCGGCCTCGGCCTTGGCCTTGGCCTCGATGACCGCTGCCTCCTGCTCGGCGGTCGCCTTGGCAATCCGGGATTCCTTGTCGGCGGTCGCCTTGATCTCGCCTGCGGCCTTCCGGCCGGCCGACTGACGCTCTTCCGCGGCCACCCGGCGCTCCTCGGACATACGGGTTACCGTGGCCTGCAATGTCGCTTCAGGCAGGAGAAGCCGCTCGATCCCAACCTGGACCAATTCGACGCCCAGCGTATCGGAGGCGGTTCCCGCCAGGCGCTCGCGCAGAGCGGCCTCGTAGTCCGATAAGCGGACAGAGGCAGCGTCGGTATTCACCAGGTCGGTCAGGGCAAAGCGGCCGCTCACCGTCTCCAATGCCGAATTCAGCAAGGTGCGCAACTGGTTGGCTGCAGCGTCACCATCGCCGCCGGTGGCACGGACGAAGCGCAGGACCGTGGCGCCATCGCCGTGCACCCGCCAAGCCACGTAGGCCTGGACCACCAAGCTGAGACCGTCCTTGGTCAGCACACCATGGCTTCCCGTTGCGGTGGTACGCAGTCGCCGATCCACCCGCTGGGCACGCTCGATGGGGGCTGGCAGCATCCAGGCCAGGCCGGGGTCAGTCACGACTCGGACTGGTGCCCCCAGGCGGGTGATGACGACGCCTTCACCATTCTTGACCGGCACTGCGCTGGCCGCGGTCAGCGCCAGGATGATGAGGACGACCGCGATGATCCAGCGCTTCCAGTGCTGGCGTCCTGGTTGCTGAACTGCCGTATGATCATGGTCGTGGTGATCATGGGATTCGGTCATGGACGTAGCTCAGGGCTGATGGGACGCAGATCGAGAACGGGGATGTCGCGCAGGTCCAGACGATGGTCGAATACCGTCACCGGTTTCTTGCCGATACCGGTGCGGATGGCTGCCAGCCATCGCTCGGTGGCCATGGCCTCGCGATTGGCCGTCCACGCGGTCTGATCCGCGGCGAAGCGGGTCGCATCGGCGGTCGCCTTGGTCGTGGTCTCGACTGCTGTGGCAGTCGCTGCGGCACGACGGTCCGTGGCTTCGACGGCAGCCATGGAGGTAGTGCGCAGAGCTTCCGCCCGCGCGCGGGAGACCAGGGCCCGCGCTTCGATTTCAGCCGACTGCACCCGGTGGTATGCTGCTGCTGCTCCGGTCGGTGGGTGGATGGCGTCAATGATGACGGCTGCCACCAGCAGACCGCTCTGGCCACCGGCAAGGCGATCGAGTTCGGATTGGACTTGGCTGCGCAAGGCAGCGCCAAGCCCGTCCCGGTCGGCGGCGATCAGTCCTTCCAGGGGTCGCGTGGAGAAGGTGGCGGTCAACGCCCGCCGGGCAGCCTGCCCGACCAGCGCATCAGCATCGTTCAGCCGACCGACAGCCGCGATGGCGTCAGCGTCACTGCTGCCAATGCGCCAATGCACGCGCACATCGCTGGACACGATGCGGAACCCCTGGCCTGTACCAGTGGTTGATGACGCTGGCACCAGGAAGGTTGCCTCAGCCGGGTGCGCAACATCCCAGAGGCGATCATAGGCAGCAGGTGGGATTGCCTGGGCGTCGATCGGCGTCAGCGGCTTGTCGAGATCGCCGAGGATGGTCTCCCGGATGCGTCCGTCCTCGATGGTGCGTCTGACCGCGAAGGGCCACGGTGCGTGCAGGTGCGTGCCGGCGCCGAGGACCCGGGCCTCGCCATGTCCTTCCAACACCACCCGCTTGCCCAGGGCAACCACGCTGACTCCACTCAGCAGCCAGCCGACGATGAGCATTGCGATGGCAACCCAAGGAAAGGCGGCGGCGACCACCTGGGCCGACCAACTGCGCGACAGATCCACGCCGAAACGATCACGTAACCCCTCAACGACGGCTGTGACCGGGTTGATGCGAGCCAGGATAGCGCCGGCAACCACGCTGTCGGCGCAGGAGCGGGGCTCCGGCGCGGGCAGCCACAGGTTGATGACGGCGCGTCCCAGGAGTTCTACGGCGACGACAGCCACCAGAACTGCGGCAGGCCATTGGGCATACCAAGCCAATTGCCACCCCATGCTGGCTGCCAACAACGACAGCCCAGCCAGCCCACATGTGGCCACTGGAATCCGCAGGATGCGTACCAGACCGTCACGTTCGGGCAGGATGGCCGTGGCCAGGTCAGCGACGAGGCGCTCGACCACCACCAGGGGAAACAGCAGCACGAGAGCGATGATCGCCGGTACGAGTTCCTGGTTGGCTCCACCCCCGGCTGGGCGAATCCATGCCATCAGCAGGAGAGCGAGGGTCGCAGGCACCGCCACTGCCACGGATTGCTGCCAACCGGAACTATGGCGCAGCGCGTGTTCCGGGTCGGGCGCAGGCGGGTTGTCGTCTCCCCACGTGTTGGTAGGTGCAACAGTCGACCGGATGCGTGCAGCGTCCTGTCGGGACTGGGTCAGCAACCAAGCCGGCCAGGCGCCAGCTGCCGACACGAGGAAGGCGGCTCCCAACACCGCTCCCCAGCCCCGCAGGTCAGGATCAGATACTCCCCAGGCAACCCCGGCAGCAAAGAGGCCGATGAGGGTCAGTATGATCGCCAACGTCTGCATGGATCTGGTTGTTGAGGCAGCCGTCATGCTGTTGTCCGTGGGGGAGGGGTGCTCATGTGGTGCCCGAGATGATCAGAACAATATCTTATTGCGCATGAAGGCTACCGGATCATCACAAGTCAAAAACAAATGCAACTCTGTTGCGAATGCACGAGCCAGCAAGGTTGCTGCGATGTGCCCTTAATGTGTGCAGATTGCCATAGATCCATCGGAGCAGCCGATGGCGAGTTGGTTCCCGGGGCCATCCCAGGCTAGGCGGGTGACGCCTGCCGGTGCCTGCCAGCAGGTCGATGGGGCACTGTCCCCAGGAGCCCAGATGCATACCCAGCCGGCGCGATCAGCACTCGCCAGGAAGGGTTGGCGGGGATGCCAGGCGACGGCGGTTACATCACTGCGATGCCACGTGAACTCATCTGGACGTCGACCTTCCGGACCCTTTCCACCGCAATTCCATACGGGGACTGCCGGACCCCCGGCGCAGGCGACCAGCGGCTTGCGAGGGTGCCACGCGATGGTCTGAACCTTGCCGGGGAATCCGCTGATCTCGCATTGTTCGCCAATCGGGATCCGCCACAGATGCAAGCCCCGATCCTGGGTGGCTGCAGCCAGCCAGTGGCCGTCGTGGCTCCAGGCGAGTTGGAGTTGACTGCCCTTCCACTCCAGGAAGCGGCGGTTGCCCTCGGCATCGACCAGCGTGACCCCGCCGTAGTGGCTGATGGCCAGGGTCGCGCCGTCAGGGGCGTAGGCGAGGTGGGCCACGGTACTGGGGAAATCATCCAAACTCTGTGCGGCGGACAGATCATCCGACCACAAGGTGACGGAACGCTTGCAGGCGGTCGCGATCTCCCCGCGTGGACTCCAAGCGATCTGGTCGATCCAGCCATTGCCCGCCTGCCGGTAGGCCAACTCGGCCCCGTCGATCCGACTGAGCCTGATGCGAGCGTCTTGACCGACGGAAGCGAAGTTGGTGCCGTCAGGACCCATCGCCAGACCCAGGTTGCCCCCGGTATGACCAGAAGGATGGCATGGTTGCGATCCATCGGGCGCGGCAACCAGCAGCGCTCCATCAATCGGCATGGCGATGACGCGACCATTGCCCCAGGCTAGGGCCTCGACCGCGTCGGCCAGTTGTCCACTCCAGCGGGGTAGGAGCGAGCGGAAGCGCCACATGTCTAGCCCTGGACCAGACAACTGCTGAATCCGTCGTTCAGTTCGTTGCGGTCGAGAGTCCGACCAATGAAGACAAGCTGGTTCAGTCTCGGCTCGTTGGGCCGCCAGGGGCGGTCGAATTTCCCTTCCGTTAGCATATGCACGCCGTGGTAGACAAAGCGCTGGTCACTACCGGCAATGGCAAGGATGCCCTTGCAGCGGAAGAGATCGACGCCCCGGTCACGGATCAAACCGCCGAACCAGACATTGAAGCGTTCCAGGTCGACCTCTCCCAGGCAGGAAATGCCGACCGATGTAACCTGAGCATCGTGCTCGTGTCCGGCCGAGAACTCTTGGCGTTCCTGCCAAGCGATCCCGCCCCAGTCGATTGCGAACTCGTCCGGTCCATGCTCGGTGGCAATGGCGTAGCGTCCCGCCCGCTCGATCCGTAATTCCAAATAAGTTGGGCGACCGACATCAATGCGCCATGGTTGCCCGGACGGAGCCAGCACCTGACCGACGCTCTCGCGTGGGCGATTAAGGAATACAGCGGTCGCGGTTCCAACAGCATCCGCCTCGACGGGTAGCGCGATGACGGCGATGGCGATCGTCGGATCTGGTCCGGGTTGGAGGGTGACGCCATGCGTACCGACCTCCAGCTGGGTCGTCCCCAGCCATTCGAATCCCCGTTCCGGCTCCAGAAACTCCGGCCGCTGAGTGAGCGCCCGGTCGAGATCGAAGCCGCCGACATCCAGCACCGTCGCCAATGGGACCTGACAGCGGGTTGCCTGGTGCAGGGGCGCGACCGCGTTAACTGAGCGGATCCGGCGCTCGACCTCTTGCAAGCCCTGGGCATCCACGGCATCAGCCTTGTTCAGGATGATGACATCGGCGAAGGCAAGCTGCTCGCGCGTCTCCATGGAGCCTTCGTCGAGGTGTTGCACGAGGTTGGCTGCATCGACGACGGTGATGATGCCATCGATCACCGTCTCGCGCATCAGGTCCGGATCGACCAGGAAGGTCTGCGCCACCGGGCCTGGGTCGGCCAGACCGGTGGTTTCAATGACGATGCGGTCGAAGCGATCGCGGCGCTTAAGCAGGTTGCCGAGGATGCGGATGAGGTCGCCGCGCACGGTGCAGCAGATACATCCGTTATTCATCTCGAATATCTCCTCGTCAGCGCCGATCACCAACTGGTGATCGATGCCCACTTCGCCGAACTCATTTTCGATCACGGCGATGCGTTGGCCGTGCTGCTCGGTGAGGATGCGGTTCAGCAGCGTGGTCTTGCCGGCTCCGAGGAAGCCGGTCAGCACGGTGACGGGGATGCGATCAATGGGCATGGCGGTGACCTTGACACCTTTACAGCATATGCAACCGTGTTGCGAAAGAGATTAAGCCGCAAACATGCCGGCGACGCCACCATGGACCATCTCGCGCCTCAACCGCAGCCAGGGCTTGTCGATCCATCGCCTGGATCTCGGTCTCGTCGGCGTAGGAGCACCCGGCAACACGCCGCTATCGAGGAGGTACTGACCTCTGCCGGTCAACCACTGGAACTCGAAGATCTCCACCGCTTGGCCCAGATCCGCTCGCCCGGACTCGGCATTGCCACCGTCTATCGCTACCTGCATATGCAATGCGGCCTGCATTCGGTGCGCAGGATCATCCTCGCTGACGGCCAGACGCGCTATGCCCCATGGAGCCGTTCCTGGACTTACATCATGCAGTGCACGGTCTGCAACAGCGTACTGGTCGGGGCAAGGGCAAACGGCATACGTCGACGGTTGCCCGATGGTTTGCGGTGCTCGTGGCAGACGGTAGTTGCCGAGGGTCTCTGTCAAAATTGCGCGGCAGCGCAAAGCACAGCTCTCAGTCCTGAATAGCCCTGTACCCCCCAACATGGGGCCTGTGAGTTCTGCCTTCGCTGGGCTATGCCCCTTCAACGCCGACCATCAATGCGCAGGAGCAGACGGGCTGCCGCACCATCGATCAGTGGCGGGCTGCGGTGGACAATTCCCGGTGTGTGTGGGTCGTAGGCGTCGCCCTTCAGCAAGGCTGCTGCGAAACGCGGCACGCGCCGGATGGCGGTTGCGTCGGGTACGATATCCTCGTTTTCACCATGGGGCCCAAGATGCGCGCGCCTCACGTGGTCATCAGGAACCCACTCGCTCCCAGGTCCGCGATAAGTGCACAGCAGCCGTATTCGAACCATGTCGGTATGAAACTTGCGACACGCATCACTGCCGACCGCCTCGAGACACAGATGACAGCTGACCTCGCCCGTTACCTGCGCCCATCCAGCAAGCAGCACGCGCACATCAGCCCCCAACCATGAGCCGATCGTGGCTGGCAGCTGGACGGCCATCGCCAGGTCGGCGCGGGCACCGACCGCACATACGGGACCGTCGAGTTCGATCTTGGGCAGGTCGACATCGGCCAACGCGTCGAGGGCATCCCCGATCCACGCCGGCGGTTGACGCGGTAGAACCACCAGATTCGTATCGCGCTCGCGTATGGCGCCTGCCGACGGCCAATCAGTCTGCACGATCGTAGAGGCGCTGGCCAGACCACCAGTCACCGCTGCCTCAATGTGAGTGCAGGACCCCAGGCGAATGTGCTGATGGTGCAGCACGATGACCCAGACTTGAGCAACCCGCGACAGGCAACGCGATAGACGGCGTCGGGGCGTAAGCTACCAGTCACGAGCGGCTCCATGGGTGGTCAAGGTGTCGCGTCAGTGACTCTGGAGGATCGAGGATGCGGTTGGCGGCGGCGCAGCATTCGGCCCAGACAATCAGGCCGTCCCACCAGGATGGGTTGTCGATGCCGGCAAAGACCAGTCCACCATCGGCATGGCTGATGAGCACCTGGGCCGGCCTGTCGCAGCGACCGAGGCAGCCAGTGAACGTCAGATGCATTCGGCCATAGAGGCGACGCTGTTTCCACGCTGTCTTCAACGCTTCTACCGGCGGGCCGCCCGGACTGGGCAGGCAGGAACCACCGGTACACACCAGGACTTGAGCGAGAAGACGACTCATTGCTGCCAATTCCTCATATGATGCCGTCGCCTAGCGGCAGGTTCGCGGATAATCTCGTCGCGCGAGACGACGGAATGCTCGCTGAAGCTGAGGTGGACATGGGGGCCGTGCGAGGTCGTGTCATCAGGGACGCGGGAGATACTCTGCCAACGACACGGTCGGATGCAGGTTCTCATAGATCCGAGCACAGCGCACCGAGATCCGGTTGTCGCTGAGGCGGCTCTGTGCTAGACCAGCAAGCCAAGACGCCAAGCGCTCGCTGGTTGGAGAAAAGGGGAATACGACCAGTTTCATGCCGCCCAGATCGACATCGTAGGCGCCATGTAGCGATTCTTTCGGCGATTCGATGCGGTCATGCTGGAACAGCCAGCGCCCGGTCCCGGCCACGGTGCCGTGCAGAGCCCGCCTGGTCTCCAACAGGCGAGATCCGATCGTGCGTAAGGCCTCGATGACCTCTGGCGTGCACAGATCGCTGCCGACGGCGTAGCCGTGATCTAACAGACGATGACACGGGTCGAGGACACGTTGTTTGAGGCAGGCGAAATCGACCACGAACCCTTGGATGTCGAGTTCAGCGGCTTCCATCACCAGTTCGAACTTCCAGGTGTGGCCATGGATCGACAGGCATGGCCCGTCATGACCCTGGACATTATGGGCGAAATCGATGTCGATCGAACGGGTAATTCGGTACACGCTTAGGTCCCTTCCAGGATGCGCTTGTAGCCGAGCACCAGCCACTGGTTGGTAGTGGCGACGGACTCGCTGAAGGACGCCGTATCGGCATCAACCCTGGGAATCCGTGCCAGGTCAGCGTCGTTGTGTACAGTCGTCGTCGCCGGCACATGGAACTCTGCCGGCAGATGGAAGTTCTCGACCACGCTGTTATGCCGGATGACCGCGCGATCGCCAATGGTGCAGTTGAACACCACGGCGTTGAAGCCGATGAATACGCCATCGCCGATGGTGCATGGGCCGTGCACATTGGCGCGATGGGCAATCGAGGTCCGTGCCCCGATGGTGACCGCGGCCCCCGCCTTGCTGTGGATAACGACGCCGTCCTGGATGTTCGATCCGTCGCCGATGGTGATGGGCAGGAGTTGTCCGTCCTTATCCACCTCATCAGCCCGGATGACTGCATACGGGCCAACGAACACGGCGGCCCCAACCACGACCTTGCCGCAGACGATGGCGGTCGGATCGATGAAGGCACTGGGATCGACGAATGGCCGGTCGCCAGAGGGGTTCGCGCGAATCATGCGGGTTGCTCCATGATCGGCAGGTCGCAGACAACGCTGCCGTCAGCAAGTAACTGCCAGGAGAAGCAGGAGCGGCGCCCGGTGTGGCAGGCCGGCCCATCGGCCTGGACCTGATAAAGCAGGCAGTCACCGTCGCAGTCGACACGGATGCCGACGACGCGTTGCCGGTTGCCGGAGGTCTCGCCCTTCAGCCACAGCGCTCTCCGGCTGCGCGACCAGTAGGTGGCCCAAGCGGTGCGCCGGGTGTGCTCCAAGGCCGCACGGTTGGCGTATGCGAACATCAGCACCTCGCCTGTGCGACAGTCATGTGCGATGACCGGCAGGAGACCATCGGCGTGCCATCGCAGCGCGTCGATCGCGATCTCGCTGGGCAGATGCTGCGGCAGGTCACGATGCGAGGACATGTCGATCCGTTGTCGGCTCAGTTGGCGCGCTATCACACAGCCGGCGCAGGGGCTCGCCAGTCTCGGGATACACCCGTGGAGGTGTCTGCTCTGGCTCACGATCGATGATGAGGATGGCGCCGTCGCGGCCATCCCGACGGACCGCCCAGTAGCGCTCACGCAGGATCATGTGGTCGCCTGCGGTTGGGGCCAGGCTGGCCACGGATCTTCGAACCGCGCCCACCGGGGCTCTCCGCCAACCATCTCCTTGTCGCTCAGGAGGCAGGCGTTGAGCGCCCTGGTCAGCACTCGTCGATCAAGGCGTAGCCCGATCAGGACTAGTTCCGTGCCGATGTCGCCCCACTCGGGATCCCACCCGGCGCGGATCTCGGCCAGGGCTGCCGGATCTTGAGGCCAATGCTCCTCGGGCACGAGCGCCCACCAGCGGGAGCCTGGAGAGAGGGTCATCTGCTTGCCGGCCTGATGGAAGATCGCCGACTGGGTCGGCCGCGTCGCAATCCACAGGAAGCCTTTCGAGCGAATCAGGCCGGCGACGGTCGAGGAGGTCAGCAGATCCAGGAGCCGCTTGGGATGGAACGGACGCCGGGCACGGTAGACGAACGATGAGATGCCGTACTCCTCAGATTCGGGCACCTCCTCGCCGCGCAGCTTCTTCAGCCAGCCAGGGGCCTGCTTGGCCCGTTCCAGGTCAAACGAGCCGGTGTCGAGGATGGTGTCCAGCGGGACGGCGCCATGGTCAGCGACGATCAGCCGCGCCTGGGGATTCAGGGCCCGCAGGATTCCGGCCAGACGTTCGCGGTCGGCCACGCTGACAAGATCGGTCTTGTTCACCACCAGCACATCAGCGAATTCCACCTGATCGAGCAGCAGGTTGGCGATCGATCGGTGGTCATCCGCCCCCATGGCGATGCCGCGTTCGCGCAGGTTTTCTGCTGACGCGTAATCATCGAGGAAGCTGCAGGCATCCACCACCGTGACCATGGTGTCCAGGCGGGCCACATCGCCCAGGCTACGGCCCTGCTCGTCGGTGAAGGTGAAGGTTTCGGCGACCGGCATAGGCTCGCTGATCCCGGTGGACTCGATCAGCAGATAGTCGAAGCGACCTTCCCTGGCCAGTTTGCCGACCTCGATCAGGAGGTCTTCTCGCAGGGTGCAGCAGATGCAGCCATTCGACATCTCGACCAGCTTGGCCTCGGTGCGGTTGAGGCTGATCCCGTCAGCCACCAGCCTGGCGTCGATGTTGACCTCGCTCATGTCGTTGACGATTACCGCCACCCGCTTGCCTTCCTGGTTTGCTAAGACGTGGTTCAACAGGGTTGTCTTGCCGGCGCCTAGGAAGCCGGTGAGGACGGTGACGGGTAGGCGGCTGGCTGTGGCCATGGTCTGCTCAGAACGATGGGGAATATGGAATGTCGCCCTGGCCGATCGGTGCATGCCGGCCAGAGCGCTTGGCTAGTCAGAATGTGACAGTGTACGAGGCTGCGACCTGGTCGCTTTGGTCTGCCGAGTGTCCTGCCAGATCGCGTGTCCAGCCCACCGCGATCCGACCGGATTCCAGTGGCGCAAGCAGGCCAACGGTGCCCGACCAGACGGATGAGTCGTCTCCTTCGACTGCCTTGGCCGACTGATAATGCAGCTCGATCTCTGGTTGCAGCCAAGGGGCGACCTGCCAGCCGACCGCTGCGTCCCAGGCGAACTCATAGCGCGTTTCATCGGCGGCCTCGCCCAGGGGACGGACGAATTCGATTGCGGTGCTCCAGGCCAACCGATCGATCCAGCCGGTGGCGACTAGGCCGCCGCGTAGCGCCCAGTCTTCGCTGGCCACGGGGATGACGTCCTCTGCAGTGCCGCGGCCCATCGGCGCGATGGCCCCGGCAGTCAGGGCACAGGCTAGACGATCGTCCTCGCCCTGAAAGAATCGCCACTTCAGGCCAAGATCAACATCGGCGAGGCCGCTGCCGGAGTAGGGTTCGCCAGCTTCGGCGGCGGCCTGATCGGTGATCCTGGACCATCCCATCCCGACGCCGATATCCAGCGATTCGACCACGCCGTACTTCAGCCCCACCCCGAGACCGGTCTGCCGGGCGCGACCGCCGCGATCGGCTGAGATGCCGTCGGCATCCCAGAACTTGGAGGCCCAGGCGTGATCGATGCCTACGGCGAGTTCTAAGGCGCCAGGATCGACCGTCCCGGCGTCCTCAGTGGCGACCTTGGCCAGTTCGGGTTGGTCAGCACTCCAGACAGCGCCTGCTGCAAGGATGAGGATGGCGGGGAGGGTGAAGGGTGAGCGCATGCGGTCTCCGTGGCGAGGCGATTTGTGATGCGCCGCTGTGTACGGCGCTCCGCTTGTATTGCAACACGGTTGCATTAGAAAACGAACAGCAGCAACCAACCACCAATCTGGAAGGACCAGACCCATGTCATGTATTCGCAGTCTCCTACTGGCACTCATGGCGGCATTTGCCGTCGCATCCGAACCGTTGCAGGTAGTGACCGGCAACACCATTGTTCACGATCTGGCCGCACGTATCGGCGGCGATCGCATCGCTGCGACCTGCCTGCTGCAACCCGGCGTTGATCCGCATACCTATCAACCCGTTCCGGAGGACATGCGACGGCTCGCCGTAGCGCGCGTGATCATCATCAACGGTCTCGGTTTCGAGGGTTGGTTCGAAGGTCTGGTCAAAGAGGCCAAGGCTACCGGTACGGTCGTGGTTGCGAGCACCGGCCTGGTGCCGCTAAAAATGAAGAATGATGAGCACGAACACGCTGGTCATGGCCATGATTCCAAGGGAGGGGATGGTCTCGTCGATGACCCCCATGCCTACGCCTCGATCGCAAATGGGGTCCGCTATGCCGAGAATATCCGCGACGGCCTGATCGCCGCGGATCCCGCTGGGACCGAATCCTATCGGTCGCGTGCCGTAGCTGTCATCGACGAACTGCGTGCGACCGATGCCTGGGCCAAGAAGGAGTTTACACGTATTCCCAAAGCGCAGCGCAAAATCATCACCAATCACGATGCCCTGCAGTATTTCGCAAAAGAATATGGCTTCGAGATCCTGGCGCCCAACACCGCCTTGGAGGACAGCCAACCGAGCGCCCAGGACATTGCCGCTCTGGTGCAGTTCATCCGCACCAACAGCGTGAAGGGCGTATTCCTGGAGTTCGGCAAGAATCAGAAAGTTGTCGAGCAGGTGGCCAAGGAGGCTGGCGTTCAGATCGGGACCGAATTGTACCTCGACGGCGTCGGTCCTGCCGGCGGCCCGGCGGCCACTTATGTGGGCATGTTCCGCACCAACGTTGAGTCCATCGTCAACGGCCTGCGTTGACCCATCGGATGACTGGCTTCCCGGCGTCGGTGTTCTCGCGTTTGGCGCTTGGCCTCGCCTTCATGGTTGGCACCGGGGCTATGGTCTGGGTCATCGAGCGGCCTCGCGGCCATGGGGATCTTCGACCCATGGCCGCGGGGGTGACAAAGACCGCCACGGGAAAACTGGGTGTGCAACTCACCGTTGAAAGCTCATTCCGCGTCGAAGCCTGGACCATCCAGGTCCTAGGAATCGACCAACCAGCCACCCGCAGTGATCAGGTGTCGTGGTCAGGCATCGTGCCGTTATCTCCAGACGACGAGGTGCTCATCCAGGCCACGGCAAAGCCTGAGCCAGCAAGCCAGGACATCGTGTTGCCTCACGGGCTGAAGATCCGGCTGGGGTCTGCCCCCGATCGATTCATCTGGGGCAGCGGCGACATGACCGCGACGGCAGGACTAACGCCGTGAGTCACGTCAACGTACGGTGCGAGGACCTCACCATCTGCTATCGCCAACGCCCGGCGGTTCACCACCTGAACGTCGATCTGCCCTGTGGAGCGTTGGTTGGAATTGTCGGTCCGAATGGCGCAGGCAAAAGCACGCTGCTGCTAGGCGTGCTGGGCTGGCTGCCCTGGACAAGCGGGAAGGTCACTGTGGATGGCAAGCCCGTCCAGACCTGTGCAGGCCGGATAAGCTATCTTGCCCAGCGTAGAACGCAGGACCAGGATTTCCCGGCGGATGTCGAGTCAGTGGTGGCCATGGGTCGATATGCCCGCCGGGGTCTGTTCAGCGGGTTCACAGCCGAGGATCAAGCCATCATCGATGGCGCTATCGTTGAGATGGGTCTCGACCGCCTGCGTCGTCGTCCGTTTGCGCAGTTGTCTGGCGGTCAGCAGCAGCGCGTATTCATTGCCCGCGCCTTGGCCACCGGCGCTGATATCTTGCTACTAGACGAGCCACTCACCGGGCTCGATGAGCCATCCACGCACGACCTGATGAACCGATTGTTGGAATGGACCCGACGGGAGCGTCTGGTCATCGCGGTGATCCACGATCTGCACGCCGTCCAAACGTGGTGCACGCATACGCTCCTGCTCAACCGCGAACTCATCGCCTTCGGTCCTACATCCGAGGTCCTGACTGAGGCAAATCGCAACCGCTGTTACGGGGCACGACCGACATGAGCGATCCCCTGCAGTGGCTGATGGAGCCATTTCAATTCCAGTTCGTCGCCCGCGGTATTGGTATGGCGCTGCTCCTGGGCGTGGCCGGAGGACTTGTCGGCTGCATTTTGCTGTTGCGCCGCATCGTGCTGATGGCGGATTCCTTCGGTCATTCACTGCTGCCTGGCATTGGTCTCGCCTACCTCTGGCTTGGCCCCGGCATCGTCTCCTTGTTTACCGGAGCTGTGATCGCCGGTCTGTTCACCAGTCTAATGAGCGGCGTGGTCAACCGCCTGACCAGGCTCAAGGAAGACGCTGCGTTCGGCAGCCTGTTCGTCTTGTGCTTCGCGGGTGGTGTCGCCCTGATGTCTAAAATTGCGGCCCCAATGGATCTGTTGCACTACCTCTTCGGAAACATCCTGGGGGTCACCGCTGCCGATCTCTATCTCGTCTTCACGACTACCAGCATAACCGTGCTGGCGGTGTGCGTCTTTTACCGCGCCTTGGCGCTTGAGACCTTTGACGCCACCTTCCACCGCGCCAGCGGAGGCCGCAGCTTCCTGACCCACCTGGGGATTCTGGTCGCAGTGGTGATCAATCTGGTCGCCGCCCTCCAAGCAGTCGGGATGGTTCTCGCCCTGGGCATCTTCATTCTTCCGGCGGTGACTGCCTATCTGTGGTGCGAGCGGTTTGGATCGATGCTGCTGGTGGCGGCCGGGTACGGCGGCGTGATGTCCTGCGTCGGCTTGCTGGTGAGCTACCGCCTGAACCTGCCCAGCGGGGCGTGCATGGTCGGCTGCCTTGGGTTGGGCTATCTTGTCTCCTTGGTCCTCAGCCCTCGCTATGGCCTGCTCGGTCGGCTGTGGCTCCGTCGTCAGCACTTTGATGGCGATGAAGGACCGGACCTCTGCGTGCGAGATGAGACCACGCAGGCGTCCACGCGCCCATGATGGTATTGGTCCTCGACCGACTGCCCAACAACGACACGCTAGGGCATATGGCCAAGGAAAGCCGGGAAACGGTAGCGCGAAGCCTCATCGGTGCCGCTGGCGGACGTGTAACCCGCCCGCGCGTTGTCGCGTTGATGGCCCTCCTAGAGGCTGGTCGCACCGTCAGCCATGCAGACCTGCACCGTCGCCTCCCAGAGGTAGACCGCGTGACGCTCTACCGCGCTCTCGACTGGCTTGCCGAACACCATCTGGCCCACCGCGTTGCCGATGCCGATGGCATCCGTCGCTACGGCCCGAGTCTTCCTCAGGACGAGCATCGCCACCCACACTTTCATTGTACCCGTTGCGGCCTGACCACCTGCCTGGAACAGGTCAATAACCCGTCCATCAGACTGCCGGGTGGATTTACCTCGGCCGACGTGGAGGTTTTGGTGAAGGGGTTCTGCAAGACCTGCTCGGTGGCTCACTGAAACTGAATGCGGTTTGGTCAACTCAGGCCAATCGCTGTTTGTATGTTTTAAACTGGGCACTGCAGGGTGTAGACCCACGACGTCCCGCTGTTTGGTGCGCTCATCACGACGAGACGTAAGTCCACTGCAGCGTGCCGGTCCCCGACACCAACCCACCGGTCGAGGCCGCCAGGACGCCCTTGTAGAAATAGTCGAGGCGATCGGGAATCGATTACTTGTCGTAGATGATGCGGACTAGGCCGGGCGTTGGGCCGAGGGCATGGTGGGCGCGCGTCGTGCCCTGGCCGCCCCAGGCCGCCCCAGGCCGGCAGGCAGAGACGCTGGTTCCAGCGGTGCATGTCGGCGAAGGTCGCGGCTACCGTTCGCATGTCGCTTGGTTCACGGAAGCGACAGCCCTCATAACCCGACCCGT
>Ga0105046_10005959_pt1 | contig 19226 bp, 15 predicted proteins | sample MAT03_FD_78385 | JGI IMG/M metagenome (GOLD analysis project Ga0105046, IMG submission 78385) | Freshwater microbial communities from Lake Fryxell liftoff mats and glacier meltwater in Antarctica - MAT-03 (megahit assembly) | ecosystem: Environmental > Aquatic > Freshwater > Ice > Liftoff... | reverse complement strand
GGGTTTTAGCGGATCGTTGCTCTTTAGGGCATCAATCCAGTCACAGCAAGGTTTCTGGGGGCTTGTGTGAAAAGGGTATCTCCTGTGTCCTTTACCAATATTGGGTTTCACGCAATTAAAAGCTGAACCCCTTTCCTAGTAAGACCTTGAGAGACTTTTGCGTAATGGATAGGTGCAAAAGAAGGGGGTGCTTTTTTCTACTCCAGTTTTCGACAACACTACGCCACCGCATTGACCATAAAAGTGCTTCAGTACATCTGTTTCAGCTATTGGTAGTCCTAAATTGGTAAGGATTTTTTGATGGGCGGGCTTCGCCCACCCATCAAAAAATCCTTACATCAATACCACTACCGGCTATTTTCTACGGATCGACCCAGCGCCCGTCTGACTTAATCAAGTTCAATAATTCTTCTACCCCTTGTGCTTCGGGAACTTTACGGATTTCGTCGCGCCCCCGATAGAGCGAAATGTAGCCCGCTTGTTTGCCAACATAGCCGTAGTCAGCATCTGCCATTTCTCCGGGACCGTTGACAATGCAGCCCATGACCGCAATGTTTAAGCCAGTCAGGTGGCTGGTGGCATCTCGTACCTTTGCCAGCACCTCTTCTAAGTTGAACAAGGTGCGCCCGCAGGAGGGACAGGCAACATATTCCACCATCGTGCGCCGCAGCCCTAACGCTTGCAGAATGCCGTAGCAGACGGGAATTTCTTTTTCTGGAGCTTCGGTGAGAGAAACGCGAATGGTATCACCAATACCTGCTGCCAGCAGAGTGCCAATGCCTGCTGTGGATTTGATTCGACCATATTCGCCATCTCCCGCTTCCGTTACGCCTAGATGTAGCGGATACTCCATGCCCAGTTCGTCCATGCGCTTGACCATTAAGCGATTGGCGGCGATCATCACTGGTACGCGAGAAGCTTTGAGGGATAGCTCAATGTGGTAAAAGTCGAGCGATTCGCAAATCCTAATGAACTCTAGTGCCGACTCCACCATGCCTTCGGGGGTGTCGCCGTAGGTAAACATCATCCGCTCAGACAGGGAGCCATGGTTTACCCCAATTCGCATGGACTTGTTCTGGTCTTTGAGGGTTAACACCAGCGGCGCTAGGGTTTCGCGGATTTTTTCGCCAATTTCGTTGAACTCGGCTGGGGTGTATTCGGTGCGATCGCTCTTCGGCTTTTCAAACACGTACAAACCGGGATTAATCCGCACGTTGTCTACGTAGTTGGCCACTTCGAGGGCAATTTTCATGCCGTTGTGGTGCACATCTGCCACCAGGGGCACGGGTTGGTAGGTAGCATGGAGGCGATCGCGAATTTCTTCCATCGCTTTGGCATGAGCCATACTAGGCACTGTCACCCGGACAATCTCGCACCCAATCTCATGTAGGCGACGAATGGCCGCTACTGACCCGTCAATATCCAGCGTGTCTTCATTGATCATGGACTGCACCGCCACGGGGTGATCTCCACCAATCGTGATAGCGCCAACCGGAACCGGACGAGTTTTGCGCCGAACAATGCCTGTTTCAGCCGCAGAAGCTGAAGCTATAGCCGAAGCTGGAGAGGACGAGCTAGAGGTAACAGGATTGGGAAGAGTTTGCATACCCTGTGTGCTGTGTAGTGTGGATTACTTAGGGTTCAGAAAATATGTCCTGATACATCTCAGAGTGCCATAGATTTGGTGCAGTTGGGTTAAGAAAACGATGCGATTAATCGTAGAGACGCGATTAATTGTAGAGACGCGATTAATTGTAGAGACGCGATTAATTGTAGAGACGCGATTAATTGTAGAGACGCGATTAATCGCGTCTCTACAGGAGGTTCCATCATTTAGCCGAAATTACGTTGGCATGGTATCAATCGATTTGAATTGAGGTCGGGCTGCTGCCGCTGCTACTGGTGGATAGGGTAGTTTTGCGAAACTCGGTGTAGAGGCGATCGCGCCAATCAAAAAACGGCTCAAAAATACCGACATCGGCAATTCCAGATACGCCTTTTCCCTTCAAGGGGTTGGGTATATCTAGATATGCCCCTGTCGGAAACTTGAGATACATGCTTAGCCCTGCCACCGCAAAGTCGGCCAGGGTGGGATGGTCAGTAACCAAATAGGACTGCTCCATCAAAATAAAGCAGAGCGCCGCTAAGTCACGCTTAATTGATGCCTGAGCAGATTTCAGAGCGTCAGGGGTGAGGCCAACACCCAGTTCTAGTACGCTAAATAGCTCATTGGGTACAGAACTTAAAACGGTTTTGAGTAAATCAGGCGTGGAGCTGGGCAAGAAAGCCTGCCGAAACGCTGGGTCAGTTCCCAGAGCGCCAATCATACACTTGCGTGCATTTAGCCCAATGGACTCGTCAGCCCATTGTTCTATCAGCAGGCACAGCCCGCGCTGTTTGGGGTCATGGGGAATAATGGGGCGATCGGGGTATTTTTTATCGAGGTATTCAGCAATGTCTGTAGAATCAGCAATAATCTCTGAGCCATCTTTTAACACGGGCACTTGCCGCTGTCCCGACATGCGGTACAAATCTAGTTGCCCCATACCAGGAGTGACTTCAATTTTGCGATAGGGCAATCCTTTGTAGTCTAGGATTAACCGGATTTTTTCACAGTAGTGAGATAGCTCAAATTGATAAAGCTCCAACATGATGCCTCTTCGAGTGTTCAGCGGTCGTGGTTATTGGGGTGGCGATCGCCCACAAATCTTCAATATTACGAAACTACCACCACTTGTCACGATAGAGAAAATTCCGCACGGTTGGGGCAGTTGCCCTAAAAATCTTCGGAATTTCTTACCCCAGGGGTAGATAAAGACTTGAACAAACTAAAACTGACGTAATATAAAACACCTCAGTTTTAGAGGGTGCACTCCGATGAAGTGTACCCTCTGAAAAATGGGAGTTTCAACTACATTTCATAACTGCATAAGTAGTTCAACCTAAGTAAAAACAAGATTCTAAAAGTCTGCACCGTCCGCTGCGCGGGCGGTGCAGACTTTTAGGGTTTTATGTTTAATTACGCCCACCTGCTTACGTAACTATAGCCATAGTCATAAAACTTAGGACATGCCAGCGTCATTCCCGCGCAGGCGGGAATGACGCTGGCACCTATCGAGCAGATGGATTCCCGCCTGAGCGGGAATGACAGGGAGGCGTCCTATTGATCATGGCTACCGCTACACATGCAGAAGCTTGAAGAAAAGCCTCCTGTGGGGCTGAATCGCAGGAGGCAGAATAGGCAGAGGTGCCATCTCGCTGAGTAACGCCGTCATAACAGCTCTCAAACAGAGACAGTAACCTCTGACACCTGGCTTTCAGAAGCATTTCCCAATGCCTGAATAATACTTGCAGCCGGAGCAGTCCATCCCACAATGCCACCCTGAGCGCGTACCATTTCAAGCGTAGACTGCTTAAATTCGGGAAAATAGCTTTCGGTACAATCTTCGACCATTAGACACTCATAGCCGCGATCGTTGGCCTCGCGCATGGTGGTTTGGACACAGACTTCAGTGGTTACACCCGTGATCAGCAAGTGAGTAATGCCTTTTTCTTGCAAAATTGACCCTAGCGGGGTGTCGTAAAACGCCCCCTTTCCCGGCTTCATAATCACAATTTCACCTGGCAGCGGTGCCAGTTCCGAGATAATTCCATTACCTGCCTCTCCTGCCACCAAAATTCGCCCCATCGGGCCTTCATCCCCAATTTTGAGTGACCCATTACCCCGATTTAACTTTGATGGCGGGCAGTCTGACAAATCGGCTTTATGACATTCCAAGGTGTGCACAATCGGCAGCCCCATTGCTCGAAATGTCTCTAGCAACTGCTTCAGAGTAGGGACGATCGCCTGTAGCCGCAGCACATCGTTACCCAACGCATCTCCAAAGCCACCCGGCTCCATGAAATCGCGCTGCATATCGATAATAATCAGTGCCAGCTTGCTGAGATCTTGAGGTAATTCGTAATCGTAGGGGAGGGCAGCAGCGGAGATCATAGGGAAGAAATAAACGGTAAAGAATCAATGAATAATCAAAATTGACGCTTAGGCGTTAAGCGATTCGCACGCCTCACACCTAAGCTCTAATGGCCTGCCATGCTGCGACCGATCGCCCCAAAGTCGGCTTGAGCGGTGGCGCTTTCGTAGACCAGTTTGCCTTCACTGATAACAAAAATGCGATCGCTTAATTTCAGCAATTCATCCAGATCTTCACTCACCAGCAGCACGGCAACACCGCTATTACGCGCCTCAACAATTTCGGTGTGGATGAAATCTACAGCGTTGAAATCCAGACCAAAACAGGGATTGGCCGCAATTAATAGCTTGATATGATCGGCAGATAACTCCCGTGCTAGGACTGCGCGCTGCACATTACCACCCGACAAGTTACCGACAGGCGTTTCAGGGGACGGTGTTTTGACCGAGAACTGTTTAATCAGACCGACAGCAGTATGCCTGATCGAATTCAGCAACAGCATAAACCCCTTGGCCTGAGGTGGGCGATCGAACGTACGCAGAGCCATGTTTTCTGCCACGCTCATGTGGGGTACACAAGCATTCCGTAACGGTTCTTCGGGCAGGGCAAATACTTTGTGCCGATACATCTCTTCACGAGTGGCAGTATAGTGCTCACCGTTGACCCAGACTTCACCCGTTGTAGGTTCGCGCTGACCCGCTAAAACTTCCACCAATTCGCGCTGGCCATTGCCAGAGATGCCAGCAATGCCGACAATTTCGCCGCTGTTAACCACGAAACTAATGCCAGAAACTGCTTCCACTCCATTATCTTTATTAGCGTGAACAGCTTTCACTTCTAGCACTGGTACTGGGTCAGAATGCTCAGTTTTATTAACCGGAGTGGGTTCTTTCTTTTCTCCCATCATCATCTCTGCCATTGCAGGGACTGTTAGATCTTTGACCAGCCCACTGCCTGCAAACTTGCCCTTTCGCAGCACCGTAATTTCGTCGGTAAACGCCATGACTTCCCGGAACTTATGAGAAATCATCAGCACGCTCAGTTTCCCATCTGTCACCTGCTGGCGCAGCAGCCCCAATACCTCGTCCGCTTCCGCAGGCGTTAGTACAGAGGTGGGTTCATCCAAAATCAAGATGCGGCTGTTCAGGTAAAGCTGTTTTAGAATTTCTAGTTTTTGCTTTTGTCCAGCGGCAAGTTGAGCAATCGTGGCTTCCAATGGCACTTGAAACGGAGACGTGGCCATGAAGGCTCTGAGGTTCTCTAGCTCTTGCTTCCAGTTGATTATGTTTCTGTTGTCGTAGCGCGACAGCACCAGATTCTCGGCCACGGTCATTGCCGGAACGGATGTGAAATGCTGATACACCATGCCGATACCAAATTTTTGTGCCGCGCCGGGATTATCAATTTTGACAGGATTGCCGTCAATGAGCACGTCACCTGCTGTGGGCGCATAAAAGCCCATGATGCATTTCACCAGGGTACTTTTGCCCGCACCGTTTTCTCCCAGCAGCGCATGAAAGGTTCCGGGTTTGAGGTGTAGGGAAACCGTATCGAGCGCAATCAAACTGCCAAAGTGTTTGGACATGCCATTCACTTGGAGATCAGGTGGACGTTCGATTTGGACAGGTATTTGGGTAGCGGTGGCGGCAGTCATACTTCCTCACTAATAGCTTCAATAAACGATCGCGAGTCGGACACAGCTCCAAATACACCGCCTTGCATTTTCACCATTTTGAGGGCAGCGAGATGGTTGCTGTAGTCTGTGGCAGCGGTACAGTCGGACAGAAGCAGACATTCGTAACCGCGATCGTTAGCATCGCGCATCGTGGTGTGGACGCAGACATCGGTGGTAACGCCTGCTAAGACGATATTTTGGATGCCCTGGCGATTGAGGATCAGATCCAGATCTGTGGCATAGAAGGAGCCTTTACCCGGTTTGTCAATAATGACTTCGCCGGGTAGCGGAGCCAGTTCGGGAATGATATCCCAGCCCGGTTCACCACGCACTAGCAGCTTGCCACAGGGACCCGGATCGCCAATGCCCGCACCAATCTGACGCGATCGCCACTGTTTGTTTTCGGGCAAATCCGCCAGATCAGGTCGGTGGCCTTCGCGAGTGTGCATGATGTGGTAGCCCTGGGCGCGTGCGGCTGAGAGCACAGCTTGAATGGGAACAATGGGCGATCGCGTCAGCGATAGGTCGTAGCCCATCTTGTCCACATATCCCCCCTTGCCACAAAAATCTGTTTGCATGTCGATCACCAGCAATGCTGTGTTGGTGGGATGCAACTCACCATTAAAGGGATAAGGATACGGATCAGCATTCACAAAGCGCCCCATACCTCAACCTCCGTACGCATTTGATAAGGTCGCTGTCGTCAGATTTTTACCTGCGTCTTCACCTTGATCTAGTTCTTCGCCCTGATACACTCGCGTTGGCACCGGAAACCCGCAGGACGTACCGTCTGTATGCACCACCTCGTCTTCCCAGGGCAGACGGTAGCTTTCGTTTACCAGATCTTTCATGTAGGTATAGGGGCAGTCTTGGGCACCTCCCTGCACCGCCACATAGCCACGATGGCCAAACTGATACATGTTATTTTCAACGCCCCACTGCTGACGGGCTTCACGCACCAGATCAGGCCGCAGTTCGGCCGTAATAATTTCATTGGGACGATGACTGCCCATAACCAGCGGCGTGCCGTCAAAATTAACGAACATGCCCTCGCCCATAGAATCAAACGTGCCATCGCTACCGCACATACACACCGATGCGGTGTACATCAGGTTACAGAACGCATTCGTCTGGTTGGTAATTTGCCACGAATGACGAATCGGTGCGGTATAGCCCGCCGTCCGAATCATGATTTCGGCACCCTTGTAGGCACATTCACGCGCCATTTCAGGGAACATACCGTCATGGCAAATGATCAGCGCAATCTTGCTGCCATTGGGGCCTTCACACACTGGGATGCCAATATTCCCCGGCTCCCACGGCTCCACGGGCACCCACGGATGCAGCTTACGGTAGTACAGCTTTAGGTTTCCCTGATCATCTAGAATGATGCCGCTGTTGTAGGGGTAGCCGTTGGGGTTATATTCCATGATGGAAAAACAGCCCCAAATTTTGTTGCTGCGACACGCCTGACTGAAGGCGGCAACTTCTGGCCCATCCAGCCGACACATAATCTCTGGATTGGTATCCATCGATAGCCCGTGCAGGGCATATTCGGGAAATACCACCAGATCCATCGTTGGCATGTTGCGCCGCGCTTTGCCAACCATGTCGCAAATTCGCTGCGTTTGTGCCGCCAAGTCGTCGGGTGTCACCACGTTGGGCAGTTGCAGTTGCACCATACCTAGCACAACGCCATTCGGAGATTTGTTTAAGCCGCCAAGTCCAGACATATTTAGAGGGATGAAGGAGAAGGATGAAGAATGAGGAATGAATAGAAAACAGAACACGTAGGGAAGGAGGTTCGGCAAAACCAAACCCCCTTCCCTACGTGTCTGTGCCTAATGCACCGGGGACACCGCTGAGCGTGCGTTTGGGTGAGCAGGTAATGATCATGATGACCAAAGTGAGAACGTAGGGAGCGGCGTTGAACAGGTAATAGCCCTCGTCGATGCCAATGGACTGGAGGGCAGGGCCAATGGCCTGGGCACCGCCAAATAGTAGAGATGCCCAGAGGCAGGCGATCGGGTTCCAGCGGGCAAAGATCACCAGAGCAACGGCCATCAAGCCTTGACCACTGGAGATGCGCTCAGTCCATAGACCGGGATAGTACAGCGATAGAGCCGCACCGCCAACCCCTGCTAAAAAGCTACCTGCAATAACGCTGAGCATTCGCACTTTGAAGATAGAAACGCCCATGGCGCGAGCAGCTTCGGGGCTATCGCCGACCGCACGGACAAATAAACCCCAGCGGGTTGATTTGAAGAACCACGCCATTAAGGGGGCGATCGCCAATCCCAGTAAAAATAACGGACTGATCTGGAGCGCTGCCTGGAGCGCCGGAGTATCGCTCCAGCCACCCAGGTCAATGGTCGGTAGCTGGGGCGCTTTGGGCTGAATGAACGGCTTACCAAAGAAAAAGGCAACCCCACTGCCAAAAATGATCATCGCAATTCCCACAGCCACATCATTAACCCGGAGCTGTTGGGACAGCCACCCATGAATGCAACCCAGCAGGGCACCCGCCAAGCCAGCCGCCAGCACACCCAGCCAAGGAGAACCTGTCAAGTAGGATGTTCCATAGGCTGCCATCGCGCCTGTCAACAACGTCCCCTCCAACCCCAAGTTGATTTTGCCGCTTTTTTCCGTCAGGCACTCTCCCAAACTGACAAACAGAAAAGGTGTGCCGCCACGCATTGTTCCCGCAATAATGGCCAGGGGCACTCCCCACCATCCAATTGCCTGTGCTGCATCTGCTGCCATGTCGATCTCCGTGGAAATTATCCCGATTAAATTGACTCCACACCGCATCGGCTACTCATCAGGGTGAAGATTCCATCGCCCCAACCATTCATCTTTACAGCGCTTTGCGCTGGGTTGAATGTTCGTTGTTTTGTAGAAGCCTCGCTCCGCGAGGCTTCTACAAAACAACTGTGGTCTATGCAATTGAAAATTGCTGTAATTCCTGATCCCACGCTTCGCCTAGCTAGCTTCTGGGAACGAGTATGGCAAAGCCGTTGGCCTTGACTGCGCCTTGCACGTATATCCTTCACATTCACCCCAACACCACGGGTTCTTGGCCGGGACTAGGCGGTGGAGAGGGCGGTTGAACGACGACGGGCTTCTCTTTGAAAAAGTCAAATCTGCCATATAGAGAGTCGCTGAACAGCACGACCAAGAAAACCAGTCCTTGAAAAATCAGCACAGTAGAGTCGGGCAAGCCATGAGCACGCTGGAGGATGCCACCGCTAGCAAGAATGCCTCCGACGAGTAACGACATAAAAATAGCCGCGAGGGGATTGTGACGGGCAGCAAAGGCAACTAAGATGCCGCCGTAGCCATAGCCAACGTTAAGCGATTCATTGGCCGCTCCCTGTACTGCTGCAACTTCTACCATGCCTGCCAAACCAGCGCAGGAACCTGCTAGAAAACAAATGGCAACGGTCAACTTGCCGACGGGCAGTCCGGCAATTTTGGCAGCGCGGATGTTACCACCAGCGGTGCGTGCCGCAAAACCAAAGGTGGTGCGCTGCATCAGAAAGTAAGCGATGATACAGGCAATCAGTCCGTAGACTAAACCCCAATGCACCCGCGTGCCAGGGATGCTAGTCAACATGTTGATTTCTGACAGCGGGTAGGTGGAGGGCTTGTTGAGAGAGCTGGGGTCACGCATGGGGCCTCCGACCAGGTGGTTGAGGAGAGCGATCGCCACGTAGTTCAACAGCAAGCTACTAATCGTTTCATTGACAGCGCGGTAATGTCGCAGCCAGCCCGCTGCACCAATCCAGATTCCACCAGCCACCATGCCAGCGATCGCCATCCCCACCTGCACTAAGAACGGTGGGAAGGCCATGCCCATAGCTAACCCAACGGAAACGGCAGCCACCCCGCCGACCACTAGCGCTCCCTCGTTGCCAATGATTACCAGCCCCAGCCGAGCCGGTAGCGCCGTGCAGAGCGCCGACAACATCAGAGGAGCCGCTCGAATCAGCGTGTTCTGAAACGTGCTGGTGCTACCAAATGCCGACTTCCAGATCGAGGCATACACACCAAAGGGATTAGTTCCCACTAGCGCGCAGAACACCCCGAACAGCACCAGCCCCGCCAAAATTGCACCAAAGGGAAGCACAAATGATTCTAGCGATCGCCGCCAAGCTTGAGATCTAGACATAAGCAGTAAAGGTTAGGGCGAATTTTTAAAGCTGTCTGAGAGTTTTTTACGCGAGTGGAAAAGTCACGTTTCAAACCAGAACTCGTACCAAATGCGGTAGTGATATTGAGGTAAGGATTTTTAGATGGACGGACTTAGCCCGTCCATCTAAAAATCCTTAATTTACGACAATCACAAATCAATGGCGATCGCGCCAGGTGAATGACGCAGGGTAAATCGGGGTAATGTCGTGTTTTACCGTTCAGCCACTAAGCGTGTACTTGACAGCGCTTAACGATTTTGCTAAACCCGCCCCTACAACCAATCCATTTGCCCTGAGAACTTACACTTATCCACCGACCGAACCCAAGACCCCTTCCACCAGGTAATTCATCTCTTCTAGCTTGGGTTCCTTCTGGGGTAGCGATTCGCCCGACTTGACAACGACACCGCCCGTGTTGTCCTTGACTTCACCTTGGTAAATTACCAAACTGCCGTCCATCAACCCAGCTTTTGCCGCTTCGGCAGCTTTTTTAGTCTCTTCGCTAACGGCAGGCCCATAGTCAGAGAGCTTACAGAACCCGTCCTTAAGTCCACCGCGCAGGATATGCTCAATCGTGCCATCTTGTAGAGACTTGCCGGAGTGAACTTCTTCAGCAACCTTGGAATAGATATTAGTCCAATCCCATTCAGCTCCAGTCAAGTAGCCCTTGGGTGCCAGTGCCACCTGATTGGCATGGTATCCCGTGCAATAAATGCCCCGCTTCTCGGCGGTTTCCATTACCACTTTGGGACTATCTACGTGACAGGTGATTACGTCAATTCCCTGGTCTGCCATGCTGTTAGCCGCTTCCGCCTCCTTAATCGGCTCTGCCCAGTTGCCTGTGAAGACCACCTGAGTTGTGGTATCAGGCCTGACACTGCGAGCGCCCAGGGCGTAGCTATTCACGTTACGGAGTACTTGAGGAATAGGCTTCGCGCCAACAAATCCTAATTTGCCACTCTTAGAGGTCAACGCTGCAACCACACCCGCCACATACTGCGCTTCGTCAATGTAGCCAAAATAGCTACCGATATTTTTAGGGGTCTTGCCTTCTTGATACAGCCCACCCGCATGGAAGAACTGCACGTCAGGATACTCTTCTGCCAATTTCAAAATATGGGGATCAAAGTAACCAAACGAAGTAGGGAAGAGTAGCTTGGCTCCATCAATGTCGATCATGCTACGCATAGATTCGGCAACGGCAGTTGTTTCAGGGACATTTGCCTCTTCCACCAACTTTGCCCACGGGAACTTAGCGGCCACACCTTTAGCACCTTCAGCATGCGCCTGGTTGTAGCCATAGTCGTCTTTTGGCCCTACATAAATAAACCCAATAGTCAGGGGTTCACCGTCTGCCGGTTTTGTTCCCTCAGCAGACTCCGTACCCTCTCCAGATCCAGACGGGCTGCATGCCGTTCCCAACTTTGCGGTTAAACCAAACGCAGTGGTTGCTAAAAGACCACGAACGACCTGGCGACGAGACAGATTAAAATACCTTTTGCTGCTCACGTTGGCAACTCCCTTGCGACACAATCACGGCCGAACGATTAGTCCAAAGTGTATCAGAGGAACGCTTGAATTGGGATTTGCAAAAGTTTGCCAAAGGTTCGGTAAAAGTAATATTGCAGCGAAACGGAATGTTGTCTAAGTCACAAAGATAGGTGGGGTAAGTCGGTAGGATACTGCTCTAACCTATAGACCAAGAGGGTTCAATATGAACTCTAAAGAAGCTCTAGCGATTGTTGAACTAGCGCTCTGCGAAAATTGCCTCAACGAAAATCGCCTAAACAAGTTACAAAAAGCTGTTTTTTGTCACGCCTGGGAAGAGCAGTCTTATGGGGAGATTGCCCGTTGTTCGGGCTATGAGCTGGGCTACGTCAAGCAAACCGGGTCACAACTGTGGCAACTGCTGTCGCGGGTTTTCAGCGAGAAAGTAACAAAGACTAATGTTCAGTCTGTAGTGCAGCGGCAGTTAGCGATCGCTACTGCCGCCAACCGCCCCCATCCTCTAGACACCCATGCCAGTCCGCTACATTCGACTACCTTACTCAGCCCAGTAGCGACCTCAGCAGCAGGCATCGTACCCACAGCAGGCATCCCAGCACCTGCGGGCATCCCCAATTCCTCGCCCACCGTGTCAAACCTGACCCTTGCCTCACGGCCTCTGCACGTAGATTCAGCGCCCGTTCCTACTCAGTCTCTAGATCCATTAGATTCACCCGATCCTGCTGTTTCCACCCGCACTTCGACCTTCGCGACCCCCGTTACAGCCCCCACTACAGCACCCACGCTGCCCACTCACATTGACTGGGGCGATGCCGTAAATTTACCTGCCTTCTATGGCCGAGCCGCCGAACTGGCAACGCTGATCAGTTGGATCATGCGCGATCGCTGCCGTCTGATCAGCATTCTGGGCATGGGTGGCATTGGCAAAACGTCGCTGTCTGTCAAACTGGCAAAACACCTACTAGCCATGACACAGGACGGAGAGAGAGACGGCGAACATCCGTCATCTTTTACCCTAAACCACCCGACCGCTGACGGCTACGATCTTTCTGGTTTGAGCCTTTCGCCCCCTTCCCAGGCTTCTTTCCGGTACGTGGTTTGGCGATCGCTCCGCAATGCTCCACCGATTCAAGACCTACTAACAGACTTGGTTCAGGTGCTCTCCAATCGGCAAGAGGTAGAGCTACCCGAAACTTTAGATGAACGCATCCGCCGACTGTTGCACTATTTGCGCCAACACCGCTGTCTGATTATTTTGGACAATGGTGAAACGGTAATGCGACAGGGCGATCGCGGCGGTGGATATCTGGCAGGGTATGAAGGCTACGGGCAGCTATTGCGGTCTGTGGGTGAGGCCGACCATCAGAGTATTGTTGTGCTTACCAGCCGCGAAAAGCCAGGTAGTTTGGCCGCAAAAGAAGGAGAAGGATTACCGATTCGATCCTTGCGGCTCAGGGGATTGTCCGCCGAAGTGGGGCAGGAATTGTTCAGTCTCAAAGGAGAATTTACCGGATCAGCCACCGAGTGGAAAACGCTGACGGACCATTATGCGGGTAACCCCCTGGCGTTAAAAATGTTGGCTCCAGTGATTCAAGACCTATTTGATGGAGAAATTGGTAGCTTTTTGGGCTGTCTACACACAGGTACGTCGGTATTTGGCGACATCCGCGACCTGCTGGCGCAGCAGCTCAATCGCTTATCTGAGTCAGAGCAGCAGGTAATGGACTGGTTGGCGATCGCCCGCAAGCCCGTCACGCTATCCCAACTGCGCGATCACTTTGCTCCACCAATTGGGCTTGGAGATCTGCTAGAAGCCATGACCTCGCTAGAGCGGCGCTGCTTGATCGACAAAACCACCCCTCGCTTCCCCGAAAAGACCCAAACCTGCTTCACCCTCCAGCCTGCGGTGATGGAATATGTAACCGAGCGGTTAATTGAGCAGGTCTGTGGGGAACTAGTCTGCGGGGAAATAATCTGCGGGGAACTAGTCTGCGGGGAACTAGTCTGCGGGGAACTAGTCTGCGGGGAACTAGTACCGATGAGAACTGGAGACGCAGAGCAGACGGATAAATCCGGCGTTTCTCCCGAACTTAGACGTTTACAGTCTCATGCGTTGCTGTTGGCACAGACAAAAGATTACATTCGCGAAACCCAGACGCGGTTGATTGTGCAGCCAATTGCCGATCGCCTGCTGGCTCATTACACCCAGGCCGAAGTGGAAGGTCGATTGCGAAACCTGCTGGCAGAGTTACAGCGGCGATCGCCCCGATCGCTCAAGGGCTATGCCGGGGGCAACATACTCAACCTGCTCTGTCAGTTGGGCACTGACCTGACGGGGTGGGATTTTTCGAGACTAGCGGTGTGGAATGCCTACCTGCGGCGAGTCAACTTGCATGGAGTTAACCTGACGGGAGCAGATTTATCTAAATCGGCCTTTACCGAAACCTTTAGCCAGATTTTGGCGATCGCCTTCAGCCCCGATAGCAAGCTGCTCGCGACAGGCGATGTGAACCACGAAATCCATCTCTGGCAAGTGGCAGATAGCAAGCAGCTATTGAGCGTTAAAGTCGAAGAAGGCTGGGTATGGTCGCTGGCCTTTAGCCCCGACGGGCGCACTCTCGCCAGCACCGCCAATCGCAGCGTGCGGCTGTGGGACGTGCAGACGGGAGACTGTATTCGGGCGCTAGAGGGCTTTAGCGATCGCGTCTTTTCTGTTGCGTTCTCTCCCGATGGGCAATTTCTCGCCACAGGTAGCGAAGACCATCTCGTTCGTCTCTGGAATCCGCGCACTGGAGATCTGCTGCGTACCCTAGAAGGTCATAGCGATGAAGTTCGCTGCGTGGCTTTCTCGCCAGACTCCGTTTCCCCTACAGCTCACTCCTTGCTGTTAGCCAGTGCCAGTTACGACGGCACCGTGCGGCTCTGGGATGCCAAAACGGGTGAGGCGTTGCAGGTGCTGGTGGGGCATTCCCACTGGGTTCGCTCCGTGGCCTTCAGTCCCGATGGGCACACCCTCGCTAGCGCCGGAGACGATGGTGTGTTGCGGCTGTGGAATGTGGTGACTGGTGAGTGCCTCAATACGTTAGATGGACATCTCCAACCCATTCGCACGGTAGCCTTTAGCCCCGATGGTCGCACGCTAGCAAGTGGCAGCGATGACGGCACGCTTCGCCTATGGAACTATCACAGCGGCGATTGTCTGCGAGTGTTAACGGGTCACAGCAGTTGGGTGTCGGCGATCGCTTTCAGTCCTGACGGCGTTTTAGCTAGCGGCAGCGAAGACCAATCTGTTCGCCTGTGGGATAGCCGCACCAGCCACTGCCTCAAAACCCTTCAGGGCTATAGCAACGGTGTTTGGTCGGTGGCGTTTGATCCCCACAGCCCCGTCTTAGCCAGCGGCAGCCAAGATCGGACGATTCGCCTCTGGCATCGGCATACTGGGGCACTGGTCAGCAGTTTTCACGGTCATACCCGCTGGGTCTGGTCGGTCGCCTATAACCCCACGGGCGATCGCCTTGCCAGCGGCAGCGAAGACCAGACCGTGCGGTTGTGGAATACGCGATCGCATCAGCCCGTTTGTGTGTTGGAAGGCCATCGAGATGCGGTGCTTGCCGTTCTATTTACCCCTGATGGTAGGCGGGTTATCAGTGGCAGCCTCGATGGCACCATCAAGCTGTGGGATGTTCAAACTGAGCAGTGCTTGCAAACGCTGCGCGCCCACACAGGCGGCATTTGGAGCCTCGCCCTGAGCCGCGACGGTCAGATGTTAGTTAGCGGCAGCCAAGACCAGACCGTCAAGCTGTGGGACGTTGCCACTGGTACCTGTCTGGCAACCCTGGAAGGGCACCATAGCTGGATTCGCAGTGTTGCCCTTAGCCCCGATCGCCATACGATCGTTAGCGGCAGCGCCGATGGCGTGATCAAACAGTGGAACGTGGGCGATCGCACCTGCACTCGCACCCTCTTTGCCCACCGTGGCCCCGTTCTTACCCTAGACGTTCACCCTACGGGTAGTACCTTTGCCAGCGGTAGTACTGATACAACCGTCAAGCTGTGGGCTAGCCAGTCAGGCCAGTGCCTGCAAACCCTAGACGGACATCAGCGCTGGGTGCGCCATCTGGCCTTTAGCACCGATGGACAAACATTAGCTAGTTGCAGCCAAGATGAAACCATCCGCTTGTGGAACGTAGTAAACTGCGGGCAAGAGATAAATGAGAATGGGTCAACTGAGGACGAGCTAATGAGGCAAGCCTCGTCATGCAGCCAGATATTGCGGATTCCACGACCCTACGAGGGCATGGCGATCGCCCAGGTCACTGGCCTGACCAACGCTCAAAAATCTACCCTAAAAATGTTGGGTGCCGTAGATGCACCCCTGACACCTTTTGGCAGCGACTAGTCCAGCAATACTATATAAGCTTCTTTCCTCCACTTGTTATGAATCTGGTCAATTTGGCGGTTAATGGCACCCTGATGCGAGGGCTAGAACTCAACGGCAATTTGCAGGCCGTAGATGCCGAGTTTCTATACGAAGCGAAGACAGAACCGATGTATCGGCTGTGGTCGATTGGCGATCGCCACCCGGCTATGCTGCGCGTTAAAGAGGGCGGACGGGCGATCGCCGTCGAAGTGTGGGCAGTCCCCTTCGAGGGTCTGGGCAAAATCTTGCTGCAAGAGCCGCCAGGACTGGCGATCGGCAAGGTGAGGCTGCACACGGGCGACGAGGTGTTGGGCGTACTCGGAGAACCCTACCTCTGTGAGGGACAGCGCGAAATTACCGAATTTGGCGGCTGGCGAGACTATTGTCAGACGCTCCTTACAGACTAAAACCCAAATGGCTCAACTAATTCTGATCCGGCACGGACAAAGCCTCTGGAATGCCGCCAACAAGTTTACAGGATGGGTTGATGTCCCCCTGAGCCGACGAGGACGGGCTGAAGCGGCGATCGCATCCTGTAGACTAGCGGATTACCGAGTGGATGTCTGCTTTACCAGCAAACTGATTCGGGCGATCGAAACCATTGTTTGCATCCTGACGGAATGCGAGCAGATTTGTGGCGGCAAGGTGCCCATTATTCAGCACGAAGTCGCAGATCACGATTGGCACGGGTGGGATAAGTATGCGGGTGACCCAGCAGAAGAACTGCCCATTTTTACCCATGCGGCACTCGATGAGCGGTTCTACGGCGACTTACAGGGATTAAACAAAGACCAAACCGTAGAAAAGTTTGGGGCTGCTCAAGTTTACGAATGGCGGCGTTCTTACAGCGTTCGCCCCCCTGGTGGTGAAAGTTTAGCCGATACTCAAAAGCGAGTGTTGCTCTATTACAACAGCCGAATTTTACCTCACCTGCTCAATGGCGAAAATGTCCTCATTGCTGCTCACGGCAATTCGTTGCGCTCCATCATCATGATGTTAGAACATCTTCCAGAAGCGGACGTACCCAGACTGGAATTGGGTACAGCAGTCCCGATTATCTATGAACTAAATGCAGAAGGCAGCATGACAAGCAAGCTGATTCTAAATACTTGATCTCTAGCCCTCGTATAGCCATAGTCATAAAGCTTAGGACATGCAAGCGTCATTCCCGCGCAGGCGGGAATGACGCTTGCACCTATCGAGCAGATGGATTCCCGCCTGCGCGGGAATGACAGGGAGGCGTCCTATTGATCATGGCTACCGCTATACCTCTAGACTTCGTGGACGATTCACCATAAAAAACGCGACCCATTGAGGTCGCATTTTTATAGAAAACGATATTAGTTTTCGTGTTAAGTGCCTAAACCTTTTTGTAGGAGGGGTTCCTAGACGTGAAATTAACCTTGAAAAGACAGCAGAGCAAACAGAGCCAAAACTGCGCCAATTAGATAAAACCGCGCCACGATTTGGGTCTCTGACCAGCCAGTTAGTTCGAGATGGTGGTGAAGAGGAGCCATCTTAAATAAGCGCTTACCAATGCCGTTTTCGTCTTTTGTAGCCTTAAAATAGCCAACCTGAGCGATTACAGAGAGAGTTTCGACCAGAAAAATGCCGCTCAAAATCAACAGAGCAACCAAAGACTGACTCAAAATCGCAGCGCCTGCTAAGGCACCACCGAGAGCAAGAGAACCCGTATCGCCCATAAAGACGCGAGCTGGGTTGTGGTTATGAGCCAGGAAACCAAGATAGCTACCGCTTAAGCAAACGCAAAATATCGCCAGTCCAGGATGAGCAGTTGTGATGAGGGCACCTAGACCAAAAAGGGCGATCGCCCCCGTACCAGCCGCTAAGCCATCTAGCCCATCAGTCAGGTTGGTGGCGTTGCTTTCGGCCACCAGCACAAACCACGAGACGAGCCAGAACAGGAACCCCAAGGGCAACGACAGTCCAAAGGGTAGAAGAAGGGTAGTCAGCTCAGCCGTCTGATGCAAAAACAGCCAAAAACAAAAAACCGCCCCAAAGCTAACTTGGAGCATCAGTTTCATTCGAGGAGAAATGCCCTTATTGGACTTGCGACGCAGAATTTGCCAATCGTCGAGCCAGCCGATTAGCCCATAGGAGAGGGTCAAAATCGAGACGGCGACAACCTCAGAGGTGAGTCCTGCAAATAAAAGAGCGATCGCCACTCCAACAGGCACAACAAAAATGCCGCCCATCGTCGGTGTGCCAGCTTTTTTTAAGTGAGCTTGAGGCCCATCTTCTCGAATAATTTGACCTGCCTTGAGTTCCCGCAGTTGAGGCACCGCCAAGGTTCCCACACCCCACGTCACTAAAGCTGCACTCACAAAGGGAACAGTTAGTCCAAAGCCATACAGCGACAAATGACCTGATGTCCAATCTAGCCAAATCGAAATCAGAGTCAGCGCTGCAACTAAGAATATAAACAGGCTTTTCCCCGTCAACCCCGATACATTACCGGGAGAAATTTTTGCATCCACAAGTCTCTCTCACACTCCACACCACTCGCTCCACATCACTCACTCCACTAGTAGGTTTCCACATTCCGGAAACCAGGAGTAATGATCACAACACGCACAATTCGCCCACACCACTGAACAGCGGAAAAACCAGAGACCCAGAGACTATTTCGACTTCGACAGCAACACGTCTACAACTAGTCGGCTCAAGTTCAATCATTTTTCTGCTGAATCATTTTTCTGCTGAACGTAATAAAGATATTACTTTACGAGAGCTAGTTTGCAACACATTAACTAGCAACTTTGGCAAAACGTGAGCCAAACCGTCCAGGTTCAGTCCTCTAGCCCTCTTGCCAAATCGGACGATGTAGGGGCAGACAATTAAGACAAATGAGATTAAGACAAATGAGATTAAGACAAATGAGAGGTCTAGTCGTCTAGCTCAATTACTTCATCATCGTCATCGTCTTCTACGTCATACGAGGTGTCTTCACCCGCCATTAGCGCGTTGATTTCTTCTTCGTTGTTGCCAAAATCAACATCAGTCGATTCCCTTGCCAATAGCCGCCCTGAGTTTTCTAACCAGCTCAAGATGGATGCATTCTGTTGAACCGGAATAACAGGTGCCGGCTGATCGCGAGAAACTTGGCGTAAAGCAGGATTTTCCATAGAAGTCTTAGAAAGGTTTACCTTTTCAATTTTGGTCTAAAACGAGCCAGCTCAATCGACAATTTTAGGGCAGCTCGGATCGTGCCTTAATTCTATGGCGGTGTTCTCGACAGAGCAACAAAAATTAGTAAAAAACCAGAACCTTTTCGAAACAGGATTGAAAGGGTTGATTTAGCGTATTGCAAAGGATACTTGAGTTTGGACTAATCGACTTGTGGGCTAAAGGCTAAACGCTTGATTTTGCGTTGCTTAAGGTCTCTTTGAAGCTGGTTTATCGATTTATTGAGAGTTTGGTTGCAGTTCGGTTCTGTC
>Ga0105046_10005958_pt1 | contig 19227 bp, 15 predicted proteins | sample MAT03_FD_78385 | JGI IMG/M metagenome (GOLD analysis project Ga0105046, IMG submission 78385) | Freshwater microbial communities from Lake Fryxell liftoff mats and glacier meltwater in Antarctica - MAT-03 (megahit assembly) | ecosystem: Environmental > Aquatic > Freshwater > Ice > Liftoff... | reverse complement strand
CGCGTGCCGTGCGCAACAATTCGGCGAGCGCGATGGCGGCGGTTCGAGGTCGCTGCTCATCGACGACGTTCAGCAGATCGATGGTGCGCTCGGCGTTCGGAACCACGTCGTCGGGACCGAGCCGCAGGCGCATCGTGAAGGCGGCTGGGTCGCAGCTCGGACCGAGCGTCACGTTGGGGGAGGCGCCCGTGCGGGCGACCAGCTCGACGTGGTCGACGCCGGCGCCCTGCAGCTCGACCCGCGAGGCCTCGAGGAATTGCTGCAGGTCGAGCGGAGGCGCACAGGACGGAGCGACGACCTCGAGCGACCGCGAAGGCTCGCCGGCGAGGGCCGTAGCGGGCAGGCAGACGACTACGGCACAGAGGCTCGTTGCCGAGCCGCGGCGGAGGCTCCTCATTCCTTGGGCTCGGTCCAGCGGCGTGCGGCGGCAAGGCGACCGCTGGATGGAAAGCGTCGCTCGAGCTCGTCGACAGCCGCGCGAGCCCCGTCGAGCTGCCCGCTGCGACCATAAGCTTCGACGCGCCGAGCCAGCGCGTCCTCTGCGAGGCCACCGGGCAGGCCCGACGCAATGGCACGATTGAGCGGTGCGATCGCCGCGGCCGGTCGTCCCAGCGAATCGAGATAGAGCCGCCCCAGCGTCAGCGCGGCCACGGAGGCGCGCCGATCGCCGCCGTGCTCGGCCACGATGCGCTGCAATGGACCTTCCGCCTCTGCGGCGTGACCCGACAGGCGCGCGATGTCCGCGAGGGTGAACAGCTCCTCCACCGAGGCGCTCGCTGTGGCGCGCTGGACGCCCCCACCGCCGAGGGCGGCGTACGCCTGATCGAACTCGCCGGCACGCGCGTGCTCGCGCCACGCGTCCGGCTCGGGTGGCTCCGGCCGCGCGGAGCTCGACGAGGGGAGAGCTGACGGGATGGACGAAAGAAGCGGCGTCGGCTGAACAGGCGCCGGCGAGTCGTGGGGTTCAGATCGTGCCCCGCGCCCGATGGCCGTCCCACGGTCATCGGACGCCGAGGCGGATGCGGATGGAGACGCCGAGGCGGGGGCGGAGCCAGACGGGGGAGCTCCTCCATACCTCGCATCGACATCGAGAGATTGGCCAGCGGTGAGCCGCACGACACTGTCCGGGACGCGCTCGCCGCGCACCACGACCTCGCCCCGCTCGACCTGGACGCGCGCGCCGCCTTCGTACCGCTCCACCGTGAATGCAGTGCCGACGACCTCGATCGCGAACACACCGCACTCGACCGTCCAGCGTCGACCGCCGCGGGGCACGACGTCGAATGACACGCGACCGCGCGAAAGGAGGGTCGTGAAGGCATCGCCGGAGTTGTCGAGGACCTCGAGACGAGTGCTGGGCTCCAGCGTGAGCGTGGACCCGTCGCTGGCGCGCACGGTCCTGCGGCTGGCGTCCCGATCCACCTCGACGACCAGGCGGTCGGCATCGAGCGCGAGCGGACCGCGGCGCGAGGGGAGCAGCAGCGCCAGCGCCGTGAGGACCACGACGGCCGCCGCGGCGAGCACCATCCAGCGTGAGCGGGCCTTGCGAACGCGACCACCGGCGCGCGCCGCCCGCACGCCGTTCCAGATACGCTGCGCTGCGATCTCGTCGATTGGCCGCCCCAGCGTCTGCCGAATGGGTGCGCGAAGCCCGCTCACGATGCGTCCTCGCCGGACGAGGTCGTGAGCGAGACGTGTCGCCGAACCTCGGCATCAGCGGCGGCGATGCGGCGCTTGGCCGTTGCGAGAGAGCATCCGCACGCCGCGGCGACCTCGTCGAGCTCGAGGCCTTCGACCCGGCGCAGTGTCCAGGCGATGCGCAGCTCGGTGGAGAGGCGGCCCAGCGCGCGATCGAGCAGCGCGAGCTCGGCACGCGCCTCCGACGAGGCATCGCCCTGCGCCATGGTCTCCAGGCCGACCTCGCCCTGTGGATCGTCGAGCGAGAGAAAGGAGAGGATGCGCCGCCGCCGCAAGCGTCGCCGGCTGGCGCGCACCACGCTCTGCGCGAGGTAGGCGCGCAGAGCCTCGCCGTCCCGCACCGAGTCGATGTGCTCGAGGACCGCGATGAAGGTCTCCTGGACGATGTCCTCGGTCTCGGCGCGGTTGCGCAGGAGTCTGGCTGCGATGCCCCCGACGAAGGAGAGGTGCCGCCGATAGATGGCTTCCTCTGCCGAGGAATCGCCGCTCTGGGCGCGCCGCACCAGCTCTCCGTCTTCGAGGCAGTCGGTCGCGGCACGGGTCGGGGCGCGCCGCGCGATCACCGCCGACGCGAGCAGGAACGGGAGGAATTCGACGGATTCGAGCGCTAACAAGGGCTTCAGCGTAAAGGAGACACCAGGTGCGACGAACGGCTCATCAAAGAAATCAAAGTCGAAGATGAGCCACTCGACGAAGATAGCGTCTCCTTGCCCAACATGACGCTCACGGCCTTCGCGAATCCGCTCCTGACATGTCTGGTTGTCTGTGTCCTCGTGGCCTGCTCATCGTCCACCCAGGTGCTGGACCTCGGCGACGAGGAGGCCACTGGCGGAGGCGGGGGCGGCGCGACCGGCAGCGGCTCGGAACTAGGCGGCGGCTTGCCTGCCGGCACCGGAGGCGAGGCGACCGGCTGCACCTCCAACCTCCAATGCATCGAAGACAACGGCGGGTTGCCTTTCGTCTGCAAGGCAGGCACGTGCGTTTCGGTCCTCTCGGAGGAGTGCCAGACGCTCCTCGGCGGCCTGGATGTTCTGCACACCGACGACATGCGTCTGCTCGGCGCGCTCCTCCCTCTGAGCGGCGACCGCGCCGATCTGGGTCGCGCGGAGTCGAATGCGATCGATCTCGCGATCCAGGAGCTGAATGCGGTCGTCGGAGGCCTGCCCGCCGAAAGTGGCGCCGTCGCGATGGGCGCCCTGGTGTGCGACGAAACGGTCGATCCCATCCGCGCGGCGGCCCACCTCGTGAACGTCGGTGCGGTCGCGCTGATCGGCCCGTCGGAGGGCGAGCACGCGGCAGCCGTTGCGACCCAGGTGACGATCGAGGCGGGCGTGTTGTCGCTCTCGCCGCGATCCGACGACCCCGCCCTCGCTTCGCTCGACGATGGAGGTTTGGCCTGGCAGCTCAGCCCCTCCGTAGCGGCGAGCGGCGTCGCAATAGCCTCGGTCCTCACCCGTGTGGAGGCGGACATGGGGGTCTCGCCGCTCCGGGTCGCCGTGGTCGCGGGGACCGATGCCCGGAGCCAGGCGACGATGGAGGTCTTGCTTGATTCGATGACCTTCAATGGTGTGGACGCAGCCGAAAACGCGAATGGGGGCAACCTCCGGGTCCTAGCAATCGAGGCGGCAGGCGATCTGCCTGTGGGCTACGGGGTCGGAGCCGACGTGGTGATTGTCTTGACTCCCCAACTGCTGTCCGAGGTGGTGCCGGCGGTCGAAGGGACGTCCGTCGAGGAGCCGACGTGGATCGCAGGTCCGGTCCCCGAAGGCTTCGCCGCCCCGCTCGCGAGCCCCGATCTCGCGGGTCGTGCGTTCGGCGTGCGGGTCGGCCTGCCGCGCGATCGGCAGGCCTTCCAATTACTATCGATCCACTACAGCGCCGAATACGGGACCGAGCTTCCGGAGGATGCGGCGGCGGCCTATGACGCGGCCTACGCGCTCTTCTACGCGATGGTCGCCGCGGGCGAGGAGGGTCGTGACGGCGCCGCGCTTGCGACTGCGCTGGGTCGACTCTTGTCGCCAGGAACCAAGCTCCACGTCGGTCCTGGCGACCTCTCGGCGGGGATGTCGGCGTTGGCCTCGGGTGGGTCCATCGACCTCGACGGGGCGAGCGGCTCGCTCGATCTCGATATCGAGACGGGCGAGGCGCCGCGCGTCCAGCACGTGCTCTGCAACGATGGTGGTGGTCTCGTCGAGAGTGGTGCGGTGTTCGACCTGGCTTCTCAGCAGCTCGAGGGCACTTCGGATTGCTTGTGAGCCAAAACACGAAGGGCCACCTTTGGAGGTGGTCGCAGGTGGCCCTTGGCGTGCGAGCGCTCCGCCAGATAGCGTCAGAACGCGCCGCTCAACCACATGCCGCCGCCCTGGGGGCCGGCGACGGGCTCGAGCTCGACGTTCTTCGCGATGTGAATCGTGCGGGGATTGGCGGCGTCACTCTTGGCGTCGCCGTTCTGCGACATGCCGAGGATGACCATGACGGCGCCGCCGGCGAGGAGAGCGCCTCCGGCGATGAAGCCCACGGTCGAGATGGTGGCGCTCGACTTCGCGGAGTCGATCTCATCGAGACCGGCGGGAGTGCATTTCTGGCCTGGGCAGAGCGCCGGATCGTCTTCGGCGCCGCTGGCGGTGCTGGAAGCGACGATGCCGAAGATGGCACCGAGACCGATACCCACGACGCCCACGCCAGAGGCGATGAAGCCGGCGGTCATCAGGGTGTCGCCATTGCCGCTCTCACCGCCGCCAGCCGGGGGCTCGGTGGCGCCGGGCACGACCGCCGCCTTCTCGGCGCCCTTCTCGAGCGCGGGGATGGCGACCGACTGCTTGTCGGCATTGGCCCCGATGGTGATCTCGCCGCTCCACGACTTGTAGCCCGGGGCGCTCGCTTCAATCGTGTACTTGCCGGCATCTACGTCGATCGCGATACCCATCGCTCCGCTGCCGATTTCCACGCGCTCGGTGTCCGCGCCGTCCTTCCGCGTCCGCGCGACGACCAGACCGGGGACCGGAGCGGTGGCGCTGACCGTCAGCTTTGATAGCTTCGGCTCGAGGTCGGACGAAAGCTTGCGTGCAGCCTCGGCGCGCTCGTTGTCGCCCTTGAGCTGCGCCATGCGAGAGCCTTCCTTGTAATGGCTCCACGCCGTCGCAAGCTTGCCCTGCAGCTCGTTGCAACGGCCGAGGTTGAGCAGCGTGCCCTGGCTCGGGTCCTGACGCTGGCTCTCCGCGAAGTTCTTGCAGGCTGTCTTGTAGTCGCCGGCGTCCATCGCGGTTTTACCGGCGTTGAACATCGATTCTGCGACCGCCTTGTCCTGCGCTAGCGCGGGGAACGCGAGCGACAGCGAGAGGGCAGAGACGAGGACGGCGGCGGAAGCGGCGGAGCGCACAGAGGCCATGGCCGCGACCGTACCAGAGGTCACCGCGGCTCGTCTGCCGGACCGATCGGTCAGCGGTCGCCGAAGGGGTCTTTGCCTGAAGGTGGCTTGGCCGGAGGGGGCGGCGTCGGTGCAGCAGGCGTCGTCGTCTTGGCCGGCGGCGGAGCGACCGGGCGCTTTCCGCCGTTGTTCGACGGTGGTGCGGTCTTCGGGGGCGCTGCGGGGTCGGCCGCTGCGACCGACGCGGATGGCGGAGCGACAGGCGTCGCCGCGCTGGGGTCCGGGGTCGCGCTGGGGGCAGGGGCCGCGCTATCGACCGCCACCGGCTCCGCCGCCGGAGGGGTGGGCGATGGAGTCGGAGAAGCGGATGCGGCGGGGGTCGGGGCGGCCGGCTTCGGTTTCGCGAGTCCGCCGACGAAGTAGAGCGCGACCGCGCACCCGAGCAGAGCCGCCAGAAGCGCTGCGATGATGATGGGCGCCTTCGATTTCTGCGGCGGCGAGACCTGGGAGGTACCGAGCGCGTGAGATCCCAAGGATCCGCTGCTCTGGTAGCCGGGGTGGCCCATGTTGCCGCCCGTCTGGTAACCGGGGTGGCCCATGTTGCCGCCCGTCTGGTAGCCGGGGTGGTTGCCGTAGGGCTGCTGCGGGTAGCCGTTTCCGTCCATGCCCGGCGACGACGCGAAGGCGGCTGCGGCGCGGGCGCTGGGAGGAGCCGCCGAGTACGCGCCAACCACGAAGCGGTCGCCACCTTGCTGCCCCGGCAGCGGTCCTGCAGGGATCGCAGGCGGCGCGCCCGCCTTCGGGGGCTGCTGGCCTGCCAGGCGCGCCACCCGATCGATCGACCCTTGCGACCGCTCGAGGGCGAACGGTGCGAGAGCGAAGACGTACTCGCAGACGCTCTGGTAGCGGATGTCCCGGTCGCGCGCATAGGCCTTCTCCAGGACGAAGGCGAAGTCGGGCGGGATGTCCGGGCGCAGGTCGCGTAGCGGGGTCGGCGTGCCGGTGAGGATCTCGGCGCAGAGCTGGGGCAGTGTTTCGGCGTAGTAGGGTTGCTTGCCGGCGAGCAGCTCGTAGAGCGTGACACCGAGCGCATAGACGTCGGTGCGGTGATCGACGTTGCGTGACTGCTTCATCTGCTCGGGCGACATGTAGAGGGCGGAGCCCATGGTCGCGGTCGTGCGGGTGAGGTTGTCGACCGCGCCGCCAGTCTGCTTGGAGATGCCGAAGTCGAGCACCTTTACTAGCGGCGAGCCGTCGGGATACTTGGTGAGGAACAGGTTCGCCGGCTTGAGATCGCGGTGAACGATGCCCATGCCGTGCGCTTCGGCGATCGCCTCGCACCCTTGAATCAGGTAGTCGACCGCGTCCTGCAGCTGCATCGGGCCGGAGGCCTCGAGGAGCTGACCGAGGTCCTTGCCCTCAAGGTACTCCATCACCATGTAGGGCGAGCCGGTGTCGAGCGTCCCGACGTCGCTGACGCGCGCGACATGCTCGTTCTTGATCCGGACCGCTGCGCGCGCCTCGCGGAGGAAGCGTTCGGCCGCCTCGGGATGGGTCGCCCACTCGGAGGTCAGGAACTTCAGCGCGACGCGTTCGTCGAGCTGGATGTGCTGGGCCTGGACGACGACGCCCATCCCGCCTTGACCCAGGAGTCGCTCGACCCGGTACTTGCCGGCGAGGATGGTGCCGGGGGCGACCGCGGAGCTTGTGGCAGGAGGGGACACGTGAGGTCCCGTATTATGCGGAACGCCGCGTGGGGGCGGCAAGTGGCGAGGGCCCATTTGGGTCCGGCCCTCGGAAACCTCAGAAACGAACCCTCATCGAGCCGCCGAGCGGGCCGACCGCGATGTCGACCGGGGGCTCAGTCGGCGGCAGGGACGCCGCTCGTGCGCCTGTCCGCTCGATGGGCCACAGACCGGCGACCAGCAACGGAATGCCCACGAGGCCGTGGAGTGCGCCGGTGATGAGCAACGCGTTGCCGGCCTCGTCGTCCTGGTTGCCGTCCGCCATCTCGAGGCCGCCGACCAAGGCGTGGACGGCGCCCGCACCGAGCACGATACCGCCGGCGATCGCGCAGCCGACGCAGTTCACGTACGTCCGCGAGACCGGCGGTGGTGGCGGTGGTGGAACCGGTCGAACGAGTGCGGGCGGGTCGATGCGAGGCCGCGCTGCCGGTGCCACCTCCTGCGCGTTCGCCGGGGTCGCCGCCGCGGCGGTCGCACCGATGACGGCGGTGAGGGTCGCCCATCGCAAGCCGAACGATCGGAGATCTACTGCCCTCGCTCGCCCCACCCCGCCATCGTGCCACCGGGAGGAGCGGGTCGCCAGCGCGGAGCACCGCGCTACATTCAGCGAATGATCACGTGCCGTGAGGAGGCGCAGCGGTGGGTCCACCGGTATGCCGCAGGTGGAGCGATCTTGTCCGCCGCGCCCATCCCCGTGCCCACCGCGCCGATACTCGCCGCGCTCGAGACGCACCTCGTATCGATGATCGGGCACATCTACGGCGAGGATCTCAACGCGCCGACGACCGCGGCCACCGGCGGCACGTTCGCGATCATGGGGACCGGCCTCAAGGCGGCGGCGACGTGGGGCATCGGCTTCGTGCCGGTCGTCGGTCCCCTCGTCCGCGGCTCGATCGCGGCAGTGACCATCGAGGCCATCGGTCAGGCGACGGTGGCCTACTTCGAGCGAAAGTACCCCGGGAAGATCTTCACACAGACCGGGTAAGGGGCGGGCGAAGCAAAACTCACTTCTGCCCGCCGCCCAAGCCCTCGATACTGGCGCGCGCCGTGGCGAAGGAGACCAAGACCCCCGACCTGCTCGAGCGGGACGGGCGCGAGCTGACGTCGGATCGTGGCTCCGCGCTCCCCAAGACCTACGGTCGCAAGGAAGAGGTCGCAGCGCTCGCGCGCGCTCTGGCGGGCCGCAAGTCGGTCGTGCTGCTCGGACCGCCCGGCGTCGGCAAGACGGCGATCCTCAAGAAGCTCCTCTACTACCTCCACGAGCAGCGCTTGCCCGAGCTCGCCGGCGTGCGCGTCTACGAGATGTCGACCGCCATCCTGTGCGCCGACACGCGATACACCGGCATGCAGGAGGACAAGATCCGCGCCCTCCTCGCGTCGGCGCGCTCCGACCGGCTCCTGTACATCTCCGATCTCTGGAACATCACCCAGGCCGGCTCCTACGAGACCAACCCGCGGGGCATCTACGATCTGATGCGGCCCGGCATCGAGGCTGGCTCGCTCGTCCTCCTCGGCGAGATGTCGCAGGGGCGCTGGGAGAAGCTGTGTCGTGAGCACCCGGTGCTCGAGCGCGATTTTGCGACGATCACCGTGTCGCCGACCGACGAGGAGGAGACGCGCGACGTGCTCCTGCGGACGGCCGGCGATCTCGGACGCGAGGCCGTCTTCGAGAAGGCCGCGATCGAGCGGGTGCACGGGCTCGCCCGCAAGTTCCTCCCGACGTTGAGCTTCCCCGGCAAAGGGGTGGAGCTTTTGCGACGCTTCGCCCAGGACGCGCGAGCAGCGGCGGGTGGGGGCCGCGCGGCCCCCATCGACGTCGCGTTCGTCGAGGAGCGCTTCGCGCTGCAGACCGGCTTGCCGATGCACATGATCGCGCAGGGATACGCGGTCACCTACGAGGAGATGGTCGACTTTCTCGAGGAGCGCGTGCTGGGTCAGGTCGCGTCTGTGCGCGCCGTGGCCGACGTGCTCGCGCTCTACAAAACGGGCCTTTCCAATCCGGATCGACCGGCCGGCGTGCTGCTGTTCGTTGGGCCGACCGGCGTCGGCAAGACCGAGCTGGCCAAGGCGACCGCGGAGTTCTTGTTCGGGTCGCGCGACAAGATGTTTCGGGTCGACCTGTCAGAGTACAAGGATTTTCACGCATTCGAGAAGCTGATCGGCGATCCCAAATCGGCCGCGACCGGGCTGCTCACCGACCATGTCCGGCAGAACCCGTTCACCGTCATCCTCCTCGACGAGTTCGAGAAGGGTCACCCCAACCTCGCCGACCTTTTCCTGCAGGTCTTCGACGACGCGCGCCTCACCGACGCGACCGGCGAGACGGTGGGCTTTCACCATGCGCTCATCATCCTGACCTCGAACGTCGGTTCCACGGTGGAGACCGGCGGCATCGGATTTTCGCCGCATACGGGCGCCGAGGTCGACGACGACCAGCGGCGCGCCCAGACCGGCCGGCGGCTCGAAGGGCTCGTGCGTCGCTCGCTGGAAGCGCACTATCGACCCGAGTTCCTCAACCGGATCGACCGCGTCCTGGTGATGCAGCCGCTGGCTCGCGACGACTTGCGGCGGATTGCGCGTCGCGAGCTCGGGAAGGTCTACCGCCGCGAGGGCCTGCTCGATCGCGACCTGCTGCTCGAGGTCGATGACGGCGTGATCGATCTGTTGCTCGATCGCGGCACCGACCCGAAGTACGGCGCGAGGCCGCTCAAGCGCGCCATCGAAGAAACGCTGGTCGTACCGCTCGCGCGGTCGCTGCTCGGCGCTTCGTGGCGCAGGTTCCAGCTGCTGCGCGCGGCGCGTCGAGGTGACGACGTCGTGCTCACGTTCGAGGACACCGACGCGTCACGCCGACTCGAGAAGCTCGAGCGGCGGACGCCGCTGCCCGACGGCACCGGCGGGCTCGTGCGCCTCTCGCTCGCCGACGTGCGCACCGGGCTTGCGCCGCTTTGCGGACGCGTGGCCCGGCTGGAGCGGGCGGTCGACACCGATCGCATGCGTCGCGAGCTGGCCGAGATCGAGTCGAAGCAGGCCTCGCCTGCGTTCTGGGAAGAGGCGTTCGGCGCGCAGGGCCAGCTGGTGCGACGCCACCGTCTGAGCGTCGAGCTGGGCCGCATCGACGATCTGCGTCGCGAGGTGGATCTGGTGCGCGAGCTGTCGGAAGCGAGCTTCGAGGAGGCGGACGACTCGGTGGCGCCGGATCTCGTGGCCGCCTTCGCCCGCCTCGCTTGCGACCTTCGGCGCGCTGAGCTCGAGATTCGCGACATGGATCACCTCGATCAAGGTGACGCGACCGTCCGGGTGAGCCCCGCAGGCGAGAAGGATTCCACCCCGTGGGCGCGAAAGCTCGCGGACATGTACGTCGCGTGGGCGAAGGTTCGCGGCTACGACGTGGAGATCGAGGAGCTTGCCGGCGGCGTGCAGCTCGTGGCGGTGCTCGGCTCGTATGCGCACGGCTACCTGCGGGCCGAAGCCGGAACGCATCGCTTGCTCGCGACGCCTGCCGGCAAGAAGGAGCGGCGCGGCGAGGCCTTCCTTGCGAGGGTGGAGGTCGTCGCCACGCGGGCGGATCTCGCGACGGCAGATGTCGCCAAGTCCGACGAGCCGCCCATCCGGACGTACGACACCTGGCGATCGCACGGCGTGCGAGACCGGCAGACCGGGCACTCGGACGGCGACGCGCGCGGCGTCCTCGCCGGTCGGCTCGACGGCTTCCTCGAGGCGGCGCTGGCCCGGCGGAGCGCCGAGCGTTCGGGCCGGCCCCAGGAGATCGTGGAGACAGCGGCGAGCGACCTCGACCTGTCGGGCTAAGCACCCGCTGCCTTGTGCCGCTTCGAACGTCGCGCGCGCCGAGTTGTGCCACAACCGACGCTCCTTCCTCGGCTCGAGAGCCGCCGATGCTGCAAAACATCGGAGAACGCCGCGATCGCCGGCGTGGCACCCGCATTGCTTGAGCGTTCCCCATGCGATCCTTGACGAGCCTGGTGGGTGTCCTCGTGACGGTGGCGTCGGTCGGCTGCGGGGGGACGGTGAACATCGGCGATGGCGACGACGCCTCGAGCGGTGAAGGGGGAAGCGGCGGTGGAGGCCCCATCGGCTTCGGCGGCAACGGACCCGGACCGGTCGGTCCGACGAGCTCGAGCACTGGGACTGTCTTGCCGACGAACCCGGCAAACTGTCCTGCTGTCTCGCCGACCCTCTACGACGAAAGCTGCCCCCAGGACGGCCTCGCCTGCAGCTATCTCGAGGAGGCCGGATGCACCGTCTCGTACGCCTGCACCTGGGCCGAGGACTGCTACGGCGGCGGCTACGGCGGCAGCGACTACGGCGATGACGATGGTGGCACCAGCGGCGGGTACAGCTCGGGCAGCGGTTGCTACGAGTACACCTACTGGAGCGTCACCAATGCGTCATGCAACCCGGCCGCGGTGGATTGCAACAGCGCTGTGGCCGGCGACGTGTGCGCCACGCCCGGCGAATACTGCAGCGGCGACTCCTACGAATGCAGCTACGAGGACAAGTACTGCGGCGATGACCACCGCTGGAACGTCGACACCTGGGAAGACGAGTGCTGCTACGACGAGTGTTGCTATGGCCAATGCGAGTGCCAGCCGTACTCCTGCCCTTCCGAGCTGCCGAGCGCTGGTGACTACTGCGACCCCTGCTGGGATTCGGAGTACTGCTCCTACGAGATCCAGAGCGAGTGCGGCATCGTTCCGGCCTACGCCGAGTGCGACCCGGATCAGTATGCTTGGCGCGTCGAAGTCGACACCTGCGACGGTACGTCGAGCAGCGTGAGCGTCACCACTGGCTCCGGCCCGAGCGGCTCGGGCTCGAGCGGCACCGGCGGATCGGGCGGCGGCTTCGGCAAGTAGCGCGGCGGTCACGTCGCGGGACCGCCGCGCATCCAATCGCCATTCAGCTACTCCAGCGGGCCGCGCGAAAAGAAGCGACGCCAGAACCGGCTCGGCTCCGGCGTCGGTTCCGCAACCGAGCGGGGCTCGACCGTGATGCGAAGCGGAAATCCCGCGTCGCGTGCCAAGATCTTCGCCGCCTTCGCGAGGACCTCGGCCTCCTCCACGGGAAGGGCACCGAAGGCCGCCGACCCCAGGAGGTGCGTGCGCAACATGAGGTCTCGCGCTTCGCTGACCGAGCGCCCGAACGTGCCGGTCAGCAGGTGCACGACGATGGCTTGCGTGGTCTTGTCGTCGTTCCAGAAGCGCAGGCGATGGTCGCCGGTCGGTGTGGCGCTGGAGCGGTACGGCAGGCCCGCTGCCGCACTGCGTTCCTCGGTCGGAACGGCCACGCCGCTTGCGCGCCAGCTGGCTTTGGTGAGCCCGAAGCTCTCGAAGATGGCATGCACGTCGGGCGACACCGCGGGGTCTTTCGCCATTGCCTCCATCAGTACCGTGAGGTAGCGGGCGGGCGAGCGACTGGTCGTGGGGCCGGCGAGTTCCGCGACGAAGAGGAGGATCGTCGGGCTGTCCGGGTCGGGCGTAGCCACTTCGAAGGCTTCGCGCGGCTCCTTGTCGTGGTGGTCGCGGAGGAACGCGTCGAGGCGATCGCGTAGCTCGTCGACCGGGCCGACATGCGCGAGTCGGCCTTCGACCTCGGGGTCGAAGGTGAGCGCGAGGGCCAGATGGACGTGGGTCATCTTCGCGTGCCCGCGCGCGTGCGCCTCGTGCATCGCCGAGGTGACGACGATGCGCAGCGGTTGATTGCCAGTACGCAGAGCGCCGCGCGCGCGCGCGACGGTGACCGCCGCGAGCGCGACGCCCGAGGCGACGCTGAAGAGGATCGCGAAGCTGACGAGGCCGGACATGATGTGCAAGCGCGGTTCAGTCGGGGGTGCAGGCGCCGTCGCACGTTTGCTCGACAACGCCAGTGCGCAAGAACTGGCGGGCCTGCGCGATCGCCGGCGGCTCCGAGCGGACCCAGTTGTGGGGATCGGTGTCGTCTTCGTCGCTCGTGGGCTCGTTGGTGTCGGGGAGCGGTGAGACGAGGTCGCCGTAGTCGAACTCGACGAGCGCCGAGCCCTCGTAGGGCAGCGACTGCAATTCGAGGCCGAAGAGCGGCCGTGCGGCCGGGTCGGCCAGCTTCGCGCCGATTGAACGGGCCATGTAGTGAGCCCCGAGCGGCGTGACCTGGTGATCCCCGATGCCGACGTGGAAGAGGACCTCGTGCGGGGGGGTGTTGGGGAGCGGCTCGCGAATGAACGGCAGATATCCGTTGGGCTCACTGCGGTCCCAGAGCATCTGCAGCGTTGCCAGGATGATCAGCGCGTCGCGCCTCTTCTTGAAGCTCGTGCGGAGGAACGCGTTGAAGGGTTTGAAGTTCTTGCTGCGGTCGAGCAGCAGGTTGTACGGAGCGCCCGGCACGTCGAGGACGCCGCGCGTGACGTCGGTCGACAGGGCCATGTACGTGGCGCCGAAGATGCCGCCCTGGCTCGAGCCTCGGTAGTAGGCCCTCGTCGTGTCGATGGCGCTGCCTTCGCCAAAGTCGACCAGCGGGTCGTCGGCGAAGGCGCCCTTCATCATGCGCATGAAGACGAGCTGGTTGGTCATGCCCTGGAGCTGGCGCTCGATGAAGGCGCGCAGGAGCATCGGGTCGAGTGTGAGCGCACTGAGCGCGGTCCCGACGTCGTCCTCCGCCATGCCCACCAGGTTGACCGCGCCCTGGACGAAGTTCCCGTCCTCGTCGATGTCGGCGTAGTAGCCATCGAGGCCCTGATCCCACGAGCCGAGCTGGCCGTGGCCGGTCTGCAGGATCGCGCCGGGCGTCCCGGTGGTCGCGGCGTTGGGAATCTGCACGACGAACGTGTACTCGGCCTCGCCTTGCAGTGCCGGCAGGCCGTCTTCGCCGAAGACCAGGCTCGCTCCCGGGCCGGGGTCGTCCATGAACAGCGGGACGGTGTATCGCCCGATGATGCGACGCGCGATGCGATCATTCGGGTCGTCGATCACCTCATCGATCTCGTACGCGGGGCCCGCGGCGCCTACGGCCTCGAGTGCGACGTCGCGCATGTGCAGCATCCAGCGGGTGTTGTTGGCGGTGCTCGCGGTCGAATAGTCCCAGGCCATCTGCACCTCGCCGCGTGCGACGCCCGCATCTTCCAGGAGGGTGAAGATGTCGTCGTAGAGCGGCGCGCGGTCGTCGATGCGAGGATCGCCGGTCGTCTCGCCGTCGCGAAGGGCGGCGAATGCGTTGGACGCGGGCAGGGGCATCCCGTCGTCTCCGACCACATTGCGAAAGGCCACGACATAGCGTGCGTCGTCACGCAGGCGGACGACTGGGCGGATCATGATGGAGCGCTCGAGCGGGTCGTCTTCGGCCATGTCGAGCTCGGAGAAGTGCGGGACGAGCTCGCCTCGCTCGACGTCGTAGAGGATCGTCGGAGAGCCAGGCTCGAGGCTCGACTCGATATCGTACTGGGTGGGTAGACCGGTGATCGACGCGCCCGGCAAGTGCGTCATCGGCGCCTGTCCGGTGGAAAACCCGTCGCTATCGCCCACGAGAGCGGGCGAGACGTGGCCGACCTGGGGGTGAGTGGGCAGCGTCTCCGCGCCGAATGCGACGCGGCGACCGGTCGGCGTGCTCGGGTCGTCGACCAGCCAGTAGCTGGAAGGAAAGGGGAAGCCACATTGCGTGGGAACCAATGGATCGCAATCCGCCGGTACGTCGGGCAGCGCATCGCCGCCACCACCGGCCCCGCCGATACCGGTGCTGGTCGAGTGGCCGCCGCCCGCTGCGGAGGTCGCTGCCGAGTCGTCCCCGCACGCCGTGAACGTGCCCATCGAGCTGGTGGCGGCGCACGCGGCGGCGAGCCCGAGGATGAACCGCCCGAGGCGGCGAGGAGGCGGCGAGGCGGTTGCCGTTTCGTGGTGCTTCATGGTCGGCTTAAAGTGTCGTCGATCCCCGTGCGCTGACGCCTTGATTCTCGCGGGCGCCTTGATTCTCGCGGGCGCCTCGATTCTTGCGGGCGTGAGCCCGCGAACGCGCCGGCAAAGGCCGTGGCCCCGCCTGGCCCTTGGTATCACGCCGCACTGCGCGTACCGTGAGCGATTGTCGGCAACCTTGCATTTCCGTCGCGCAGGCTCGGGGGGCAGCGCATGAGCCAATCACTCGACTCGAACCTCTTCCGGGGTCGCTACTGGAACGAGCTGGCCTCCATCTCCGCCGACGCACAGGCCCACCGGCTCGGCTCCGGCGGGTTGTTCGTCCAGACGGACGAGGCACCGGCCTCTGGTGTGCTGCTCGACTTCGAGCTGGCGATCGGCGACCAGCCGCCGGTCAAGGGGGTGGTGGAGGTCATCGAGGCGCGGGCCGCGACGGACGCGACCACCGAGCTGCCCGCCGGGATGCGCGTCCGGTTCGTCCACCTTGAGGATCCGACGCACGCTCAAGAAGTTCTCCAGCGCGTCGTGGTCCAGCCATCCGCGTCGCTGCCGCCTCCCGCGATCAAGGATGACGAATCCGAGCCCGCGTCCAAGCGCGGTGCAGTGTGGGATCGACTCGGGCTGGAGACGGCCTTCTTCGAACGAGCGGACGCCGAGCCGGTGACCGTTGCAGACGATGAGGTCGCAGAGGCGCTGGAGCGGCGCCGTGCCGAGCCGAGGTACGTCGCGCGTCAGCAGAAGCTCCGCAGAGCCTTCGGCGCGGTCGTGGCGGTTGCCGCCCTCCTCTTCGCGGCGACGGCCATGCGGGGGATGACGACGCGGGCGATCAAGGACGCGCCGGCGACAGTCGCTCCTGGTGCGAAGGAACCTTCGGCCGCTCCTGCGAAACCGGCGCCCGTGCCCCAGGTCGCTCCACCGGATGCGCCCGTGCCCGAGGTCGCTCCATCGGCCGTCGCTCCCACGCTCGCCCCGTCGGTCGCGTCGTCGGGCCAGCCGAGCGCGGCCGCGCCGCCGGTCGCCTCGGCGCCGCCTGCCGCTGGGTCGTCGTCCGTCTCGTCGTCACCGCCCGCTGCCTCCTCACCGCCTCCTCGCCCGGTGAGCCGACCCGCAGCCGCCAAAAAAGCGCGACCTGTCGCGACGCCGACGCCGGCGCCCCGCGCGGGCGGCGACTCGATCTACGATTGATGGACACGGCCTTTTTGCCCCATCGGAGCCTCGATCGATGAGCATCGGCGTTGGTGATCGGATCCCCTCAGTGCTCGTCCAAGTCTGGCAAGACGGCGAGCTGCAGACGGTCGAAAGCGATCGATTCTTCGTGGGCCGCCGCGTCATGCTCGTCTGCATGCCGGGCGCCTTCACGCCGACGTGCTCACGCGAGCATTTGCCGGGCTACGTGCAGATGTCGGATCGCCTGCGGGCGCAGGGTCTCGCGGTCGTCTGCCTCGCGGTGAACGACCCCTTCGTGATGCACACCTGGGCGCAGCAGCTGGGCGCACTCGGCAAGGTCGAGCTGCTCCCCGACGGCAATGGCGCGCTCACCCGCGCCATGGGTCTCGAGCTCGATGCCTCACCGTTCGGAATGGGGCTTCGTTGCAGGCGCGCCGCGATGGTGGTGAACGACGGCTCGGTGAGCTTCCTCAAGATCGAGGCGGATCCCAGCGTGGTCACGAGCACTGCGGCCGCGGCCTGCTTGCAGGCGGGCGCACCGTAACAAGGGGCGCCCCGCGCGAGGTCGTCTATAGGGACCACGTGGCCGAGGCGCGAAGAGCGTCCGGCCCGAAAGCCCCATGACGATTCAGTGGTACCCCGGGCACATGACGAAGGCGCGGCGCGAGCTCGAAGCGCTGATGCCCAAGCAAGACGTCATCATCGAGGTGCTCGACGCACGCATGCCGTCGGCCAGCGAGAACCCCGTCATCGCCGAGCTCCGCGGCCGCAAGCCGTGCATCAAGGTCCTGAGCAAGAGCGACCTCGCCGACGCGGACATCACTGCCCTTTGGATGCGCCACTTCGACGCGATGGAAGGCGGCGCCGTGCGCGCCGTCGCCTCCACGACCGAGCGTCCGGCCGACATGAGGACGCGCATCCCCGAGCTGGTGAAGGAGCTGGGCATCATCAAGGTCGGCCCCGGTAAATCGGTGCGCGCGCTCATCGTCGGCATCCCCAACGTGGGCAAGTCGACCCTCATCAACACCTTGATGAACCGGATCGTCGCCAAGGTGAGCGACCGGCCCGCGGTCACCAAGTCACAGCAGCAGGTTACGCTCAAGAGCGGCATGATCCTATGGGACAGCCCGGGCATTCTGTGGCCCAAGCAGGAGGACGAAGCGGCCTCGTACCGGCTCGCTCTGGGTGGGGCCATCCCCAACACCGCCATCGACTACCAGAACGTGGCGATGTTCGGCGCGCGCTTCTTCCTCCAGCACTACCCGGCGCCGATCCTCGCGCGCTTCAACCTCGACACGGCTCCCCCCACGCCCGAGGCGCTGCTGGTCGAGATAGGCAAGAGGCGCGGCTGTTTGCGCAGCGGCGGCGTAGTCGACCTCCAGAAGGCCTCGGAGATCTTCGTGCACGAGTGTCGCTCCGGGCTCCTCGGCCGGTGGAGCCTGGAGCGGCCCGGGGGCGCTGAGCGGTGAGGAAGACCGAGCGGGCGACGAGGCGTCGGTAGCTGCTTCGTTCGAGCCTTTCGCACGCAGGCGTTGATGTTTGAGAACGTTCCTGGCTTGATGCAAGACTCGCGGTATCCGCGTCTGCTAGCGCGGTTTAGGAGATTGGCTACGTCACAGAGTCGCGACTGCTCGATGCCAACGACTATGGCGTGCCACAGCGACGTCGTCGCCTGATCGTGGTGGGGCCTCGAGGACGGCTGCGGGTTCCCCGCTGCAGGTAGGTCAATCATCGTCCTGGTGCATCCCTGCCCCACCTCCATTGCGCAGCTACCGTGCTAGTCACGGGTGGCCATGCGTCCCCGTGTCATCAGCTTGTTCTCCGGGGCAGGCGGCATCGACTACGGCCTCGAAGCCGCAGGCTTCGACACGTCCGTGGTCTTGGAGATGGACCGCGACTGCTGCGCGACGCTGCGGCACAACCGGCGCTGGCCGGTGATCGAGAGCGACATCATGCAGGTCTCGAGCGAGACGCTGCTCGACACCGCTGGGCTGCGGGCCGGCGAGCCGGACCTCCTCGTGGGGGGTCCGCCCTGCCAGCCGTTCTCCAAGGCGGGGTACTGGTCGCGGGGTGACTCGCTCCGTCTCGACGATCCGCGGTCGAACACCCTCTCGGCGTACATGCGCGTGGTCGAGGACACGCTCCCCAAAGTCTTCCTCTTGGAAAACGTGGAGGGGCTCGCCTACCAGGGCAAGGACGAGGGCCTTCAGTTTCTCCTCGATGCGCTCGATCGGATCAACAAGCGCACGAAGAGCCGCTACGCCCCTGTCGTCCAGAAGGTGAGCTTCGCGGACTACGGCGTGCCGCAGCTCCGCGAGCGCGTGCTCGTTGTTGCTGCACGTGATGGCACGCCGTTCCGGTTTCCGCCGCGAACGCACGTGGAGGAAGTGGAGCCGGGAACGCTGCCGGGGCTCGGCCTCCCCAAGTTTCGAACCGCCTGGGATGCCCTCGCCGACGTTCGGCCTGAGCCGGGGGAGGACCTCGCCGTTCGCGGGAAGTGGGCAACTCTGCTGCCCTCCATCCCCGAAGGTACGAACTACCTGCACCACACCGAACGCGGTGACGGGATGCCGCTCTTCGGGTGGCGCCGTCGTTTCTGGACGTTCCTTCTGAAGCTCGCCAAGGCGAAGCCCTCATGGACGCTGCAGGCCCAGCCTGGGCCGGCCGTCGGGCCCTTTCACTGGGAGAACCGGCGGCTCAGCATGCGCGAACTCTGCCAGATCCAGACCTTCCCGAAGGACGTCACGATCACTGGCGGCCGCACGGCGGTGCAGCGCCAGGTCGGCAATGCAGTCCCGTCGCTGGTGGCCGAGGTCATGGGCCGTGCGATCCGTCATCACCTCCTCGGTCAGGCGTCGCAGAAGAAGCCGTTGCAGCTCCTCCCGCCCGATCGCGGCGAGCCGCCGCCGCCCGAGCCCGTCGGCGAGGTGCCGCGCGAGCTGCGTCGCCTCGCCGGCGAGCACGAGGCCCATCCCGGCACCGGCAAGGGTTACGGCGCGCTGGCGCGCGAGCGAGAGGCGCAGGCATCCTGACTGGCGTGGGCGTCGTGCGGTGCATGTCCCGATCATGCCGTCCAGCAGCCGTGGTCGCCAAGCCGCTGGGCACGATGCGCGCGTTCCGGCACCATCGGCCTCGTGGAGCTTGTTCGCTACGAGGGTGTGCGTGGTCAGAAGAACGTCGCCGCCATTACCGAGGCGCTCGAACTCTGCGGCGCAACCATCCTTGAGGCGCCCTCACCACCTCTACTTCGACCCGCACCGGCGCCGCATCACGTTGATGTTCGGCGTCCACCATGATCTCGGTCTCTTCGTCGCGGTTGACGCTCGGATGCACTCACCGACCTGGTTCTCTCGTT
>Ga0105046_10005957_pt1 | contig 19227 bp, 18 predicted proteins | sample MAT03_FD_78385 | JGI IMG/M metagenome (GOLD analysis project Ga0105046, IMG submission 78385) | Freshwater microbial communities from Lake Fryxell liftoff mats and glacier meltwater in Antarctica - MAT-03 (megahit assembly) | ecosystem: Environmental > Aquatic > Freshwater > Ice > Liftoff... | reverse complement strand
GATATAGGTCTCTTTTAAAGCCTCTGTCAGTTCCACCATCATGTCTCGATTATCTTGTGGCTTGTCCTTTTATTCTACATCATCTTGGTCTCTGCTTTAATCTGGAAAAGCCTTAGAGAACCCCGAACACGTCACTAGAAAATAATGTGTGTGTGTGCTCTTTGACAAATTCGTAAGAATATGGGTTAAGTTTTAGAAATTTACTTCAACATTACGGAATATTATATACACTCGATATGCAGAATGCAAGTATTTTAGTGAACCGTTTTACGGAAATCTAGGGGGTGTTAGAGATGTGAGGCTAAAATACAAAAAGTGATTGCCAGAGGTCACAGCCGGGATACTCACACACCCGCTAATCTTCTTAGTGCTGCTGCCTTTCAGCTCTGACACGGTTCGAAGCATCACGCTGCGTGAGTCCCGACTGCTACCTCTAGCAATCACTATGTGGCAAGTATACGAGGGCAGGTCACACGGGTCAAGGCACACCTCAGATCTCATTGAGAGTTCTAACATCTCGTTACACCAGGGCCGATTGAAAATACAAATGATGTATCCCCTACTCATCTTCTAAGCGGGCATAATGATCTGCTTGACAGGGGATTAAAATTTGCTGTTACAGGCCGCGAAAAGCGAAAAAGTGTGCTATCCTCTGTGATGACGCGTGAACAGCAGGAGGCATAACAATGCCTGATATACGGCTTGAATTGATACTCATTGGGCTTGTCGTTATCGCGGCAGTCTTGCTAGTGGTGACTTATATCTGGGTCTTCATGATTCAGCGCTCACCTTTTAGATTGATTATGATGTTTCTCCCTCACCTCCTCAATCGTGATCGTCTGGTCGACCCCAACGCGCCGATTGAGATTTCTAACGCGCCGCATCGCTCCCAGACGCTGGTTGAGCAAAGTAATATGTTCAAAGAGGCCAATCTTTTTCCCGATGCGCCCATCTCGGCGCAAGCACAAAGCGAGGGCGCAGTGCCTGCCTTTCCTGTCCAGAAGGCCCTTCTCAACGAGACGGATGTTCATCCTGCTGATGAAACGACCTCAGATAATGGGTGGCCTGTACGTCTCGATAAAGCGACGCGCCAAGCCCGCCGTCCCTTTCTTCAAGTTAAGCTTGACAGCGAACAAGATCATATTAATCCAACCGATAACCAGCCTTAAAAGGTCACTTCATGGAACGTATTCTTAATCAATTGGGCAACGCTGTCACATTGATCTGTGGGCTGTCCTGTACCTGCCTCGTCGTGCTGGTTTTTGGGGGTGGCATTTTTTTGCGGACTGCGGGTGTCGGCCTGTTTTCTATGCTTGGCGATCTCATCGTGGGACGTGTTGATCGCACAACAGATCGCACTGCCAGGGCTCCTCTCCCGCGCCCCACAACAGGGGCTGCTCTCAGGACGCAGGCACAGTCGATGGACTTTGATGCAGCCGTTCGGCAGCAGGGCGGCGTTCCGATGACCATACAAGCTCAGAATGCGGCTTATCCTCCACAAGCGCCGAATATGGCCTTTCCTGGTCAGGCCCCCAATGCGGGTTACCCACCGCAGGCAGGCTATGCCAATACGGGGTCGGGATACACAGCTCAGACAACGGGCTATGGACCAACACTGCAAAATATCCCACCGATGAGCGCCCCTGGACTGCCTGCGGCGGGAAACATTCAGCCGCTCTACGACAATCGAGGACTAGTGCCCCAGGATATGCGTGCCCAGGCCGCGCCAATCCCCAATCAGCCCTACCCTAACGCACCCTTTGCCCCCCTGTCAGGAGCCCCACTTTCAGGAGGCTCGGGTATGCCCTCTCTGTCGGGGCAAGCGCCCATAACACCGGGCTATCAGCCGCTCGGTGGGGGCTATCAACAGCAGGCCGCTGGCAGCGTTGATCCTAATGCCTACTTCCCACCGCCTGCGGGCATTCCGCGCCGGGCCTCACTGAGTGCAGCGCGTGATGTGTCGGGCGATACGATGGGACAGGCGGGATTTGATGCGGAAAACTATCCTGGACTGCGCAATCGCAGGCGGCGCGGTGCTGGACAAGAAGTTTATGATGATCAGGCCCTCACTGATCGGGAAGATCGTGGAGACGGTGGCATTGGCGGTATTGTCGGGGATCTGGGCAATATTCTTGGTCTGTAGAGGGCTCTGAGCGCGTACTTACGCCGCTCTCATTGTTGCTTGTCATGATCGTGCGTGGAGTTCGAGAGATCATTCACGCACGAGGCCATGACAGTTATGACAAAAATTCGTTGGGGGATTTGCAGCACCGGCAACATCGCGCATAAGTTTGCCAGCGATATACCGTTCGTCGAAGAGACTGAAATTGTCGCGGTGGGATCACGCCGCAAAGAAGACGCCGAGCGCTTTGGCAAGACATTTAATATTCCCCATCGCCATGCCAGTTATGAAGCCCTCGCCGCTGACTCTGATGTGGATGTGGTCTACATAGGCACCCCGCACAGCTTCCACCACGAACATACACTGCTGTTTTTGAACGCTGGTAAAAGTGTCCTCTGCGAGAAACCCTTCGCCATCAATGCCAAACAAACACAAGAGATGATCGATGCCGCCCGCAAGAACAATGTCTTCCTGATGGAGGCGCATTGGACGCATTTTCTACCCGGCATGAAGGAAATGCAGCGCATGATCCGCGAAGGCATTATCGGTCAGGTCAGGATGATTGATGCCTCTTTCTGCTATTACAAGGACTATGATTCTCAAGACCTTGCTTTCAATCCGGACTTAGGCGGTGGGGCGCTGCTGGATGTAGGCGTCTATCCGCTGGCGTTGGCCCATATGATTCTGGGCTTTCCTATCGAGACGAAAAGCGTCTGGATTCCGACGCCAGATGGTGTTGATGGCGTGAATGCGCTGCTGTGCCGTTTTGAAAATGGCGCGATTGGGCAGTTTGCCAGCGCTGTCCATCTGCGGCGGCCTGTTGAAGCCTTGATCGTGGGCGACAAGGGCTGGATCAAGCTCACCGAACCCTTCTATAAAGCGGAAAATCTCACAGTGCGCATTGGCGAAAAAGAGGCCAAAACCTATCGCTTCCCCGTCAAAGGTGGTGGCTATGGCTATGAGGCGGAGGAGGTCGTGCGCTGTTTGCAGGCGGGCAAAAAAGAGAGCCCGGTTGTCTCGCTGGATTTCACGCTCAAGATGATGCAGATGCTTGATACGATCCGCGCCGAATGGGGCTTGAAGTATCCGATGGAATAGAGATCTGGGATTGTTCCAGGTTGAAAATCAAAAGGTTCATTCGGGCGACCCGCTGGGTCGCCCGAATGTCGAACGATATACGGCGCAGCAAAAATGTCTCGCGACTCAATTCTGGGTCGGAGGCAGCTGGGCGGCCAGAGATTGCAGCATCGTCAAATTTTCAATAAGCCAGGTGCTTAATTCGGGCGTTTTGATCTCAATCGCCTGGAGGGCTTCGGCGGTGAGAGGAATCTCGTCAGGAATGTACTCACCGTGCTTAGGATCGTCAAATTCGGGCCCACTGCGCAGACTCAAATCATAACCCTGCAAGCGGCACATCACGAAATACTCTTCCAAATTTTTTCCGCCCTTGTGATGCCGCAGCACAAACGCATCGCCCAGGATGTCAACCTTCGCACCCAACTCCTCAAGCAGTTCACGACGCAGCGCGGCATACAGATTCACATCTTCTGTTTCCATGCCACCCCCCGGCGCGACCCAATACGCGATCGGGTTATTGGGCTTCAGGCGCTTGATGAACAAAATACCGCCCTGTGGCACAAGAACAATCGCACGCACACGGCGCGAAAGTGAGGGTTCGATAGGGGCAGAGAAGTCCAGACTGGGGCAGGCGAGCATGAGAATGGGCCATTTCAAACTTTAAAGTATGGGCTGTTTAAAGTCAGTCTAGCACACTTCATATTGGAAATATCTTAAGAACCTTAACAATTTTACTTAGGGTTTTATTGTTGTCTGTTAACAAAGAATCGCAATCTCAATACTGATTAACGCGCCTCTAGACACCACTACGTCGATGATTCGACCTCGACCAGAATGGAGGTTGCGACCTTGCAGCCAATCACCACCGTTTGCTTGCCCAATTGCAGTGTCACAGGCCCTTCAAACGGAGCACGTTGTACAACTTCGACGGTGCTTTGCAGCGCAAAGCCTTGATCGAGAATATAGCGCAGCATCTCACCATCTTCGGCCATCAGGCGCGCCACGCGAACCGGCGTATGCAGCGGAATATCCACCAGTGAGTACAGGGTGCGCTCGATAATCGTACCATCAGGCGCAGGGATAGGGTCACCATGCGGATCAAACAGGGGATTTTGAAGTTTATTCGCCACCGCCATGATAAAACGATCTGACACGGCATGTTCGAGTTTTTCGGCTTCGTCGTGAACCTCATCCAGCGTATAGTTGAGTTCCTGCACCAGATACAACTCAATCAGCCGATGCCGCCGAATGACGCGCAGGGCAATGTGATGTCCCGCTTCGGTCAGCGTCACACCATAATGCTTTCTATAATCGATGAGCTTGGCATCTTCCAGGCGCTGCGCCATATCGGTCACGCTGGGGGCAGAGATGCGAAGAGCGTCTTTAAGGGCTGTCGTTGAGACACGCTGGTCATCAGCTGAGAGGTCTTGCTGCAAGACATACACCGCCTTGAGAAAATCTTCAATCGCGCGGGTCAAAGGAATCTCGGTCATGGTGCGGCCTCATCGAAATTGATATGCCTTTATTTTACTGATAAATCTGAATGGGATACAGCAGGGAAATGGTCATGTCTCACAATTGTTTCTTTTCTGGTAACGAGAAGACGGTTTGCTGGTCGATTGTGATCGATATACGATAAGTTGCGAGGCGGGGTTGTAGACGTGAGATAAGGTTCTGATGATCATGACGCTATTTATGGGAGGTATATGATTCTGGGGAATAAGGGAGATGATTTTTAATCAAGCCGTGAGTAGATTTGCTCACGGCTTGATGAAGGCGGGTATGGCTCTAAAACGCGATGGCCTGATAACGATCCTGCTTCATAGAGCTGCGATCCAGCAGGGATGCGAACGCCTGTCCATTGGCATCCTGCATGAATTTCGGTCTCCACGCCTCGGAGTCGGCTGCCGATTCCCAGTGCAAAATGATGACCCACTCGCCATTCTCGCCTTTGGCGGCTTCCCGACTGATAAATCCGGGCTGCTGGCGAATTTGTCCATTCGCAAGGGCTTTTTCAGTCTCTAAGAAGGTTTTCTCATCGACATCTTCTTTTAATTTAAAACGCGCCACTTCGATAATTGCCATTGTTCGCTGCTCCTTGTGCATCGGATATGCCTCAAGAATACGTCTTTTGGCACACTCGCTAAAGGTAAATCCCCGCCCTAGAATGGTAAATCTGCGCCTATGCCCGTGAGAGCACGAGCTGATGGCGGAAGGCCGTCGGCGTTTTCTCGGCATAGCGTTTGAAGAATTTGATCAGGTTTGTTGGCTCATCGAAGCCCGTTTGATCGGCGATCTCTTTGATGGAAAGATTGCTGTGGATGAGCAGCCGTTTGATCTCAAGGACGACGCGCTCATCGATGAAGAGTTTTGCATTCTTGCTCAGAACTGCCTGGGTCACTTGATTGAGTTTCTTGGGGGAATATCCCAGGGTGAGGGCGTAGTCCTGGACATTGCGTGTCTGAGGGAAATCAACTTCCACCTGTTCTCGGAATCGGGCAAACTCTCGATACTGCGTCAGCGCGTCTGATGTGACCTCAGAGCGCTTATATCGTTCTGCCAGGAGCAGGATTGTCCGCAGCAGATTGCGATAAATATCGCTCTGGAACGGGTCGTCTTTCTTCTGGTCAAATTCGTATTTTAATTCCTGAAAGAGCGTGAGAAAGCGGTTGTAAGCCGCATCATCAAGCGTCAGCGTGGGCGATTGAAGCGTATAATCGAAAATACGATAGCTCTCTAAAATGTCTCGATCCTGGGAATTCTTATAGAGAAACTCTTTTGAGAACGCTAATACCAGGGCATCATTCTCACGATTTATCTCCCACTGATGCACCTGATTTTCCGCCACAAACAGCAGCGTCTTCTCCTGGTAGGGATGGGAGCGAAAATCAACATAGTGATGTCCGCTGCCCTTCTTAAACAGGACGATGAGGTAGGAGTGCAAACGCTGCGGGGTGTCCATCGGGTAACGCTGATGATCGAACAGGGTTTGCAGGGGCAAAATCATACACTCTATAAATTGCTTGGGAGAAGGAAAGGGGCGAACTTCGAGTATTTCCTGAGACATCGTGACACCTCTCAAAATAACAGTCACTCTATAACCAGCGATCATAAATGAAAATGGGGAGGAGCAACACGATGAGTGAGAATGCGGATGACAAATACAAAGACCGTATTGAGAATTTTTGTCGCGGAGGCAAGGATATGTTTGACTTCGATAAAGGGTTATTCCGAGATACTGCTTATGTCTCCTGAAGATTTATACCCTGAAGCTTTTCATATGATCCAACACATTTACCAATCAGGTGAGGCACTTCAGGAATTGTGTACAAGATTGCTTGTTGAAGCACATAATAAGGACAGGCATGAGTAAGGGTGAAATGTGACAAACCACTTTAGGAGAGGATCGGCTGATGCTTGAGAATGGATAAAAACGATTGCCTATCTCCCCTATACGCAGGGCGATTGCATCTTAAATTTCTTGGCTCACGAAAGCTCACAGAGGGTATTTATGTGGGGGCGCAGCGTGCTGCACCCAGGGCATGATACATCATGACCCTACAAGAACCGTTGTGAGTTCTTTAATTTCACTGAATTACGTTTAGATGCAATTGCCCTGCCCCTATACGTTTCTTACCCCCTTCTCCCTGCAAATGTGCGATATAATAGTCATAAAAGCGCAGAATATTATTGCGAATCGTCTTGTGTTGAGAGGCACTTGCCTTGACTCCTTCTCCTGATATACCGGAAAAAGAACTGCGCGATAAATGCGCTCCCCTGCTGAATGCGGCGGCTGAAGAAGCCCGACGTTTGCAGCACAATTACATTGGCACAGAACATCTCTTCATTGCGGCCACGCGCAGCGAAAACGGCCCGACCTGTGATTTGCTGCGCCGCGCGGGATTTGAGCCGCGTCAGGTGCGTAACGAAATTCGGCGCGAGATTGGCACAGGCGATGGCCCGATGACCGACACGCTGCCCCTGACACCGCGCTCTGCGATGGTGCTGTCGGTGGCGATTTTCCTGGCGGATCAAGAAAAAGACGGGCAGGGTGTCAAGGAAGACCACTTCCTGATGGCGCTGCTGCAAGAGGGCGAAGGCGTTCCCGTTCGTAAATTGATCGATCTGGGCTTTGATCTGAACACATGGCTGCAACGGCTCATCAATGAGCAGCAGGAAGAAATTTCTCCCGCAGTAGATGACGATGAGCAGGATTGGGACGATGAAAACGACTTTTCACCCTTTGACGACTCGGATCAGCTCGTGCTGCCGCGTTCACGTTTAGACAGCCCTCTGCCCATCACGCCGCTGCTGGATCGCTATGGCCGCGATCTCACGGCGCAGGCGGCGGCGGGCAAAATTGGCGAGGCTGTGGCGCGTGATCCCGAAATTCGTTCTGTGGCCCGCACGCTGGCCCGCAGCAAGAAAAACAATCCGCTGCTATTAGGCGATGCCGGTGTCGGCAAAACGGCCATTGTCGAAGGTCTGGCCTATGCGATCTATCGCAAGACGGCTCCCGCCCCCCTGCTCGATAAGCGCATTGTACAAATTGAAATCGGCACGCTGGTGGCAGGCACAAGTCTACGCGGCCAGTTTGAAGAACGTCTCATCGGGATCGTGGAAGAAGTCAAACGGGCAGGCAATGTCGTCCTGTTCATCGATGAAATTCACACCATCGTCGGCGCAGGTGACACCATCGACAGCAATCTCGATGCGGCCAACATCCTCAAGCCTGCGCTCGCTCGCGGTGAGATTATGTGCATCGGCGCGACAACCCACGAAGAATATCGCCGCGCCATCGCGCAAGATCCTGCTCTCGCCCGCCGCTTCCGCACCATTAATGTGGATGAGCCCAACGAAGCTGACAGCGTAACGATTTTGCTTGGTCAGCGTGCCCGCCTGGAAAATCATCACAAAGTCACAATTTTGTCCGAATCAGTTGATGCCGCTGTAAAGCTCTCCGTGCGCTATCAGCCGGATAAACGTCTGCCCGATAAGGCGCTCGACCTGCTGGATGAAGCCTGTACGCGCGTCACCATCCGTACCGTCGCACCGGATATGACCGTGACAATTGATGATAAATCGGAAGTCACCCCGGTTGATATTGCGGCGGTTCTCTCCGAGTGGACAGGCATCCCTGTCACAGATTTGACGCGCGATGAAAAGCGCCGCCTCTCCGCGCTTGATGAGCAGCTGAAATCACGCGTCGTCGGGCAGGACAAGGCGGTCAAGCTGGTGGCGGACGCGATTCGCACAGCCCGTGCAGGGCTCAATGACCCGAATCGCCCCATTGGTGTGTTCCTGTTCCTCGGTTCATCGGGCGTGGGCAAAACGGAATTGGCGCGGGCCCTGGCTGAATTTTTGTTCGGCAGCGAAGACGCTCTGGTACGCCTGGACATGTCGGAATTTCACGACTCGCATACTGTGGCACGTCTGATTGGCTCGCCCCCTGGCTATAAAGAATCGAGTCGCGGCGGCCAGCTCACGGATGATCTGCGGCGGAGGCCCTATTCGGTGGTCCTGCTGGATGAGATTGACAAGGCCGCTCCCGAAGTGTTTGATATTTTCCTGCAAATCTTCGATGAAGGCCGCTTGAGTGATGCGCATGGGCGTCCCGTCGATGCTCGGCATTCGGTCTTTATCATGACAAGCAATATCGGCACGCGGGAGAGCAGCAAAACAATGGGCTTTGGCGGGACTGAAGATGATGCTGAACCTGATTTCTCGCCCTATCTCAAGCAGTTTTTCCGCGTGGAGTTCTTGAATCGTATTGACGAGGTCGTGACCTTTCGTTCGCTGCAACGTCATGATCTGGAGGGCATTCTTGAGCTGCAACTGCGCGATTTGCGCAAGCGCCTCCATGAGCAGCGCCTGAACCTGGAGTTGAGCGACAGTGCTCGCGATACGCTGCTGAAGGCCGGACATGATCCCATCAATGGGGCACGGCCTCTCAAGCGGGCGATTGAGCGTATGCTGACGCGTCCCTTGAGCAATCGCATCGTGGAAGAGACGTTTGAACCCGGCATCACGATTGTGGCGGTGGGCGATGACAAGGGCGGAATCGAATTCAGGACGCAGACGCAAACGGGAGCCGATTCGTAGAAATGCTTTGCGTTTCGGCATCATAAGAGGATCATGCTATGACTGACATACCTGTGTTGACTGTATCTGTTGTCATGAGCGAGTTTTTAGGGTCTGCGCCGACGCTTCAAGAAATTGTCGCGTTCAAACTTCCTGACACCTTAGAGCAGCGGGCACTTGATCTCCTCGCCCGACGGCGTCAGGAAGTCTTGAGTGCTGTTGAGCAGGCAGAACTTGACGAGTTCACCCGCATGGGGCATTTTATGAATCGTGTCAAATTGCAGGCGCGTCTCAAATTGACCGAGAATTCATGACTTACATTCCGGCAGAAATAAGGCGACTTGTGATTTCACGGTCAGGCGAGTGTTGTGAATACTGCCGCATTAGCCGCGAAGATCACGTTTTACCCTTTGAGATCGATCACATCACCTCGCAAAAACATGGAGGTCCATCAACAGCAGAAAATCTATGTTTGAGTTGTTGGGATTGTAACAACGCAAAGGGAAGCGATATTGCGGGTGCAGATCCTGTCACAAAGAAAGCGACATTTCTTTTTCATCCCCGCCAACAAAGATGGAACGATCATTTCCAATTAAAAGAGGCTGTGATCGTTCCTCTTACGCCCGAAGGCCGCGTGACGCTCTTTGTCCTCCAACTTAATCATCCAGATCGTCTGATTGAGCGGGAGATGCTTATTGCCTTAAGTCGATACCCATCTGAGCGATTCCCCGAATCATCTACCTCGGATTGAACTTTACGCCCACGATCTGAAACCAGGGTGGCTCTGGCTCCGGGTTGCGCTCAATCGTCATGCCGATCTTACGCATAACCCCCATCGATCCCTCATTGTCATAGTCCGTCGTGGCGATAATGCGCTGAAGATTATGCTGCTGGAACATAGCATCCATCAAAGCCTGTGCAGCCTCGGCGGCATAGCCCTGGCAGCGCTGTGACTCGTGGACGCCCCAGTACATCCCCATTTCCGACGTAAAATGCGTGCTATCAGGCGCGGCCAGCCGCTGCTGAAAACTCGGCAGGCGCTCAAAAGGCCCATAAGCAGGCATAAGACCCACAGACCCAATGACCTCATTCGTATCGCGCCGCACAATGGCCCGATCTCCATAAGGTGGCTGCCACAGACGCGCGAGGGCAATTTCGTTCGCGATAGACCATTGCAACCATTCACGGCGTTCTTCCGTCGGCATGTCACCGAAAGCACTGTTGAGAGCAGCATGGATGGCATCAAAATCAGAGTCGATGAAGGGGCGAATCAAAAGGCGCGAGGTGGTGATTGGAAGAAGATGATTACCTGTCAAAGAGATTTATCTTTCGGCGCATCAATAAAGGGTCACGATAGGCCATAGTGTATCGAAATGTGTAAAAAAGCACAAGAGATCATCAGAGCCCGAAAAAGCGATATACTCAAAAGAGTCCCTTATATTGGATATGTAACTTTTAAGAAAAGGCTCTCGATTTATGATTTTTAAAAGTCCCTATCACGATGTCACGATCCCCGATCTGTCTCTGACTGAATTCTTGTTTCAAAACGCATCCGAATATCTTGATAAACCAGCCTTGATCGATGGGCCCACAGGTCGCCCCCTGACATACGGCCAGCTCGTCGGCGCGATTCGTAAGGTGGCGGCGGGTCTTGCACAGCTTGGTTTCAAAAAAGGCGATGTATTCGCCATTTGCAGCCCGAACATCCCTGAATATGCGGTGGCCTTTCACGCGATTGCCTCATGCGGCGGCGTCATCACAACGATCAATCCCCTCTACACCGCTGACGAGATGGCGAATCAGCTCAATGATTGCAAAGCGCGTTTTCTCGTCACAATTCCGCCCTTTGTCGCCAAGGCGCAGGATGCAAAGAGCAAATCCAGCGTTGAACAAATTTTTGTCTTCGGGGAGGCCGAGGGCGCGACACCATTTATGAGTCTGCTGCAAAACGACGCGCCGCCGCCCAATGTCACGGTGCGCTCTGATGATCTGCTCGTCCTGCCCTATTCCAGCGGCACAACGGGCCTGCCCAAAGGGGTCATGCTTACACATCGCAACGTCGTCGCCAACATCGTGCAGTCGCTCGTCAATGTCGATATGGCGCATGACGATGTGATGATCGGCATTTTGCCCTTCTACCATATTTATGGCATGGTTGTCGTGATGAGTCTGGTCTTAAAGGTCGGTGGGACAGTCGTCACCATGCCACAGTTTGATCTTGAAAACTTCCTCAAGATTTTGCAGAACTACAAAGTCACCCGCGCTTGTCTCGTGCCCCCGATCATTCTGGCGCTGGCCAAGCATCCGATGGTGGATCAATACGACCTATCCAATCTCAAGCAGATTTTCTCCGGGGCAGCTCCTTTGAGTGCCGATCTGCAAGCCGCCGCCGCCGCACGCCTGAACTGCAATGTGGTTCAGGGTTATGGCCTCACTGAAACCAGCCCGGTAACGCACGCCACCCCCAACGATCCCGCCAGAGTGAAACCCGGTTCCGTCGGCCCTGCCATCCCCAATACTGAAACACAGATTGTCGATGTTGAAACAGGCAAAGCACTCAGCGCAGGCCAGGAGGGGGAAATCTGGCTGCGCGGCCCGCAGGTGATGAAGGGCTATCTGAATAATCCTACGGCCACGTCCAATATGCTCGATTCAGTCGGCTGGCTGCACACGGGCGATATTGGCTACATCGATTCAGAGGGCTATTTATACGTGGTGGATCGCGTCAAGGAACTCATCAAATACAAGGGTATGCAGGTCGCGCCCGCCGAATTGGAGGGCGTGCTGCTGCGCCATGATTCGATTGCGGATGCGGCGGTGATTGGCATCTCCGACCCGGAAGCGGGCGAACTCCCCAAGGCGTTTGTCGTGCTCAAGCCAGGGCGTGAGATGAGTGAAGAGGATGTGATGACCTTCGTCGCGAGTCAGGTGGCCCCGCATAAGAAGGTGCGCCGTGTGGCCTTCGTGTCGCAGATTCCCAAATCGTCTTCAGGGAAAATTCTGCGCCGTATCCTCGTGCAGCAGGAGCGCGATGCCCAGAAGAGTTAAAGATGTTTGCCAGATAAGGACGAATATAAAACATTGGACGTGTAGGGGCACGATATATCGTGCCCGTGCTTGAAATTCACATTTTGGGCACAATACATTGTGCCCCTACAAAACATACCCGTGATATTCTCAATCTTTACCACATAACCCGTAGGGGCATGGTGTGCCATGCCCTCCATTTTGTGTCTCACACTGCTTATATGATGCCGATTACCCCTTTAACCTCACGCCTTAAGGTCGCCGTCCCCAGGCCACCAATTCCGGTGTGCCCAACGCGGGATAGATGCCATCGCTCAACTCCGTCGTGAGCCCTGTGGCCGCGTCGACAGCAAGGATGAGCGCCCCTTTACCATCCTGCGGGACATCGCCCGCAAAGGCGATGGTTGTGCTGTCGGGCGACCAGATAATTTCTGGCGGATTGGGAACATGCTGCGTGGTGCTAAAGGTGCAGTAGCGCACGATTTCACGCGTGTTCAGATCAAGCATATGCAGAACAGCATTGCCTGTATTGCCTTCGGGATCGGGGCCCAGCAGAGGAATCACCCAGAAGGCTATTTTTGTATTGTCCGGCGACCAGCTCAGGCGATCCGCTGCATAGCCACCGATACGCGCCGCGCCATAATCCAGCGCAAAGAAGGACACCTGCTGAGGCAGCGGATTGCCGGACTGGATCAAAAACAATTCGGCCCCGGCGACCTGTTTTTCATCATTGAAAGCCCCGCGCCCGACATAAGCCAACCAGCGACCATCCGGCGACCAGGCCTGCGCATTAAAATAAGGCGTATCCACTGCCAGACGCGCCCGCAGGGCGTCAGGATTGTCGCGCTGCGTCATATCCAGCATAACCCGCGCAAATGAGCCGTCCGCCTGCTGTTCCAGCACAACTGCCCAGCGGCCTCCTGGCTGCACACTCACCGCCGCCCGCGCATCAAGATACTCCTGGCTGTCGAGCGGTGCATTTTCCGTCGTCAGATAAGCATGATGATCGGGCGTCCAGACAAGAAATGTCGTGCTGTCCCACCATGCCACGTCCGCTGCCGCCCCAAAGAGAGGTGTGCGTTCTGTGCCATCGACGCGCATTTTCATAAAGCCGGATGTGAGCGGATTCATCATGGTCAGCCATGTGCCATCCGGGGACAGATGACAGTTGCCGGGGCACGGGCGCGTATCAGGCAGCGGATAGCGCGTGACCCCATCAATATCGTACACCCACAGATTTGCACTATCGAAGGACGTGAGGATAATACCGCCCGGCGTAAACTCAGCCGGACGCGCCTGAATCCCCTGTCCAGGGCAGCGTTCGATCACAGCCGCCTGGACAGGTCCAAGAGACGCAAAAAGCCATAAGAGAAGGAGAGGCGCAGCGTACTGCGCCCGTATCAATTGCCGAAATCGAATCATGTTACACCGTAGGCGTGTCCGTTGGCGGGGCCAGCGGCGGCTGTGTGGGCGCAATCATATTCGTCGGGGCAGTGATAGGTGTGGGCGGCACAGGCTGCGTATTTGTAGGAACCAATGTTGGGGCCGCTGTGGGCGGAATGTAGAAGGTTGGCGGCGGCGTGGGCGAGACAAAAACGCCCGGCGTGAAAAAAGTGACTGTACCACCAAAATTTGTCGTGGCTGTGGGGAAGAACGGCGTATTGGCAGGATCATCATCTGTCACACCATCACCACCCATCGGTGTGAAGGTCGCAAATCCGCCATTGCCTGAATCGGCGTTATCTCCCACACCACCAAGCGGCGTAAATATGGGCCCGCCGGTAGAGGGCCTGCCTTGCGAAATCGCCCAGGAGCCCAGGCCAATAATATAAAAGGGAATGGTCGCCACAATCACAAGCAGCGAGATCGCACGAATGACATTGCGCGATTGGCTGAGGCCACGTCTCAAACCCATGCGGTCTCTCTTTCCTGGTAAGGACGAATGGCTGTTTATTGTACCAGAGGGATCGAAAACCCATACGTTTTTTCCAACATTCAGCGCAAATGAGCCAGATGATTCGCCAGATAAGGACGGATATAAACCGTGATCGTAGGGGCGACCCGCTGGGTCGCCCTTGATGGCGATTATTTTGGGCATAGCACGCTGTTAGGTGGACACAATCGCGTCGTGATCTTTTTGGCCCATAAAAATCATGGATACGTAGGGGCGACCCAGCGGGTCGCCCCTACAATATAATCCTGCATAGAGGCATCCTGCTCCCCCCTTCTCTGAAGGTGAGAACTACCCCCCCGTCGTGGTCGGCACGCCCCCGGTCAGTTCCGCGAGCTTGTCTTTAGCAGCAGTAAAATATTGATTGCGATACAGGGCCGCTTCAAGATTGGCCTTGGCGCGATCAGTATTGCCCTGCCCTAGATAAGCCAGCGCCGCATAGTAATAGATTTCTTCAACGCCTTTGATATTGGCGAGTGTGCGCTGCGCAAGGAGAACAGTATCGTCATAACGCCCCACCTTGAGATACGCTTCAAACACGCTGAAATCGTACCAGAAGAAGCGCCAGGGCAAGCCTGTAGCCTGCGCCTGATCAAAGGCGGCAGCAGCCTCTTCATAACGGCCCAATTGCAGATATGCCCAGCCGCGATTATAGGTTGTAAAGGAATCGACTCGGCCTGCCGCTTCATCATCATCGGACTGTTGCAACACCCACTGCGCATTAAAGAGCGGGTCCCAATGCGGCCCCAGAACAGTTTGTACGGCCACTTCCTGATCGGGGCGGTAGAGCACGAGGTAATCGCGAGTGAAGTCACGCCAGCGGGCATCAATATCTTCGTATTTCATGCGGATGCCGAGCTTATCAGTGCCGTCGCCCAGGAGAGAATCTTTGATGATGAATACGCCCGCGGCATCGTCGTAGCCCACGAGCACGCGATTATGACTCATCCAATCTTTAAAGCCACCGCCGCCCTCATAATAGGCATTCTCGATCAAGACCGGGAACCCCGATGCGATGAGGCGTTTCATCATGTCAATCGTGCCGCCGCGTCGTACAATCCCTTTAAGACCGTATTCAGCAGCGACTTGCACCATTTCTTCCACACGGACGCTTACATCTTCAAAGTTTGGATTCAAGCGAACTATCACATCGTGATACTGGCCCGTAAATTCTGCGTAAGCGCTGAGTTGAATGGTGAGCGCAGCGGCTGAACAGCGGTTCAGGTCTTGCCAGACCATGCTCACACCGTCGATATAATGAGTCGTAGGAAGAATCCCAGGCACAACGCTCAAAGCGTTTGCAGTCGATGTCGCAACAGGAGCCACCACCACCACAGGAACAGGGTCGGTTGCCGTTTGTGCCCACACGGGCACTGCCATCATGAGAAGGCCAATTAAAGACCAGACGAGACGCATATTCTAAAACTCTCTTGCCAATGGTCGAATCGTCACTACGATAGCAAAGAATGATGAGAATCCTATTGTTGGATGGCAGAACGTGGGGAAAACGGTGGACAAAACAATGAGTTATCGAGAAGTGTTTGGTGGATTGTCCCTCTATCGGCCTGTCCTGTACCTGTTTCTTATGATTTTCTTCTCAGGGTCTGCCAGCGCCCAGGATGTGTGGCTGCCGCTGCATGGCCCCCTGCTTGCCTCTAATACTGTCGATCAGGACGCGATACTACTCTACGATCTTGGCGCGGCGCAGTACCGCGAGCTGCATCTGGGGATGGGGGCGCATACGGTCTGGGATTTTTCGCCTGATGGCTGCCGTATCCTTTACACCCTCAGCGATGGTGTGTGGCCTGCCCGCCTGTACAGCGCCCGATTGGACGGCACAGATCGGCAAGCCCTGGTGCAGTTTGAAGAACTCCCTGCCAATCAATGGAGCATTGATGCCCCTGATTGGTCGAGCGCGGGGCCAATTGCATTTGTTCTCATCCGCACCGATGCCGAGGGCAAGCGCGTTCAGCATCATATTGCAACCATCCCCGCTGAGGGTGGCACACCGCAGTTGATCAGTGTGACAGGCGAGGAATACAGCCCGTTCTGGTCGCCCGATGGGGCGCGGCTGGCCTATCTTGCCTATGACAAGCGTGCTGCCGGAGCCGATGTCTATTCAACAGCCATCCCCACAGTCGTCCCGGCTCCTGGCGATCAGCCACCCCCGCCGACTCTCATCAGCGAGGCCGATTTGTGGATCGTCAATGCCGATGGCACTGACAAATACAACGCGACTCAATTTATGGTCGGCAATGTGGGCAAGCCGCGCTGGTCGCCCGCCGGGGATTTGCTGGCCTTTGAGTATTCGGCTGCGGGCAACAATGATACGGTGTGGATGATCGGCAGTCAGCGCGGAGCCTTCGCGACACAGTTAAGTTCGCAATCGACAGTGCTGATGGATATGTCGTGGCTGCCGGATGGCACAGGAATTGTTGGGGCGATTTCATTTTTCCGCGATGAGCCGCAAAATCGCTTGTGGCAGATTCCACTCGTGGGGCAAGCTGAGGTGGGAGCAGAACGCTATCTCGAGTTGCTGCCGTTGTTTTATGCCGATTATCCGCGCTTTAGCCCGGATGGGCAGTGGTTGGCAACACGCAGCGAATATCGCCTTGTGTTGGTTGATCTCGCCACACAGACCATGACGGGCCTTGATGAGCGCATGTCAGGCAATACGCCTGCCGTATGGGGCCCGACGATGTTTACAGGGGAGGAGAATTGTCAGATACCCCACGCCTAAAGGCGGGGGCTTTACGGCGATTCTTCGGTAAATTAAGAGATGAACCACGAAGAAAAGCGAAGAAAAGCTTTTTAAAAGAATCGTTGTGTCCTTTGTGCCTTATGGACTTCTGTTTTAGATGGCAAATGATGTGCATTTTCAGGTGCAGCATGCTGCACCCCTACACCCGCCCATTGGTAAATCGGTAGGGGCGCAGCATGCTGCGCCCGCTGAGATCAATCTTTAATCATTTGAGGTCTATAAAGGTTCTCCATGAGCTCGCTGACTTCGTGCCGTCGCGGTTCATCTTTCTGTGTTTACAGCAATGTCAGACTCACGGGGCAATGATCGCTGCCCAGAATATCGTTGTGAATGGACGCATCGGCTACACGCGGCAGCAAATCCGGGCTGATGAAAAAATAATCCAACCGCCAGCCAACATTGCGCGAACGGGCCCCACCGATGGAGGACCACCACGAATAACAATCGGTTTTACCGGGATTCAGATGGCGGAACACATCGATATAGCCATGCTGCTCAACGAGCTTATCCATCCAGGCACATTCTTCCAGCAAAAAGCCTGTGTTCTTGCGATTTTCTTTGGGCCGCGCAATATCGATTTCTTTATGCGAGGTGTTCACATCACCGGCAAAGATCACGCTCTTGCCCTGTGCTCGTAGCGCATCGCAGTACCTGAGAAAGTCATCGCTGTAAGACATTTTATAGGGTACGCGGCCAAGATCGCGCTGCCCATTCGGGAAATAGGCATTGATGAAGACAAAATCATCATACTCCGCGACAATCGTGCGCCCTTCATCGTCATATTCATCCCGGCCCAGGCCAATCGTCACGTTCAGCGGCTCAAGGCGGGTAAAGAGCGACACGCCACTATAGCCCTTTTTCCTGGCGCTGGCCCAATAGGTTGTGTAGCCCGGCGGAATGCGCAGCAGGTCATCGAGTTGATCGGGCGAGGCTTTGGTTTCCTGCAACGCCAGAATATCCGGCTTTTCTCGGTCAAGCCAATCAAGAAAGCCTTTTTTCTGGACCGCCCGAATCCCGTTGACGTTCCATGATACAAGTTTAACCACGCTGACTGTCTCCCCATTGTTTGCCAGAAAATAGCATAGCGATTTTCAGAGGAATTTGTAGATCATGTTTTCTAGCAACACATTGAACAACAGAGGACACAGAGAAAAACTTTAAACTCGTTTCTCTGTGCCCTCGGCATCCTCCCGCGTGGTGGAGGCGAGGTAAAAAAAGAGGACAGACTGAACCGGCTGTCCTCTACGAATCATCCGTCCGCTACTGGACGTTTAATCCCCTGTATTCATGCGTTCCACGCCGGGGCGAACTTCTTTTTCCATGCGGATGAAGCGCCGCATCGGCGACATGCCCACACGCTCATACAACCGCGTCGCCCCCGTCGGGCTGCTGGCATCGACTCCTAAGCAGACGGTCTTTTGTCCACGCTGCCAGTAATCGGCAAAGGCGTGGGTGAGCATCGCCTGCGCCAGCCCTCTTTTGCGATAGGCACGGCGTACACCAACGATCTGGATATAGCCTTCCTGCTCGTTGGTGTAGTCTTCGATACGAGCGAGAACAAGGCCTGCAATCTCGCCTGTGGCATTATCCGTCGCGACATACCACATGGCCGGGTCGAATTTGTTGTCGCTCTCGATGCCATGTTTCCAATCGGTCACAATATCGGCCAGCGGACGCTTAATATAGCCATAGTGATCCTGCCACATATCATCTTTGGCCGTAATGAGGGTTTCAAGTTCAGAAGGATAATCGAAGGAACGGAGGGTAAAACCATCGGGCAGATCGAGGACAGTGGGCGCTTCGGTCATCGTGATCCCCATGCGATAGAAATAGCGCACTGTCTGATAGCCGAGCGATTCCATAAAGTTCACTTGTTCTGGCGACTCCGCATCGATGCCCGTGACAGGCGCAAAACGCTCGTCCGGTTGGCAGTGTGCTATTGCATGGGCCGCTCGTTGTTCGCCCCATGCCAGCACAGCGCGGGACAAAGATTGCCAGTGATCGTTACCCGGCATCACTTCCCAATCCATCCAGGGATGGGCAGGATTCATCTTATCCCAAACAGCAATAAAGCCCGCCAGTGCCCCTTGCGCGTTGAAGAACACCTGAGAGTCAGTCTCAATATTGAATGTCGGCTCTTGCCAGTCCGTGCGCAAATATTCGGCTGTGAAGGTTTCGTGTTCTCCACGCGCATGATAGGCCGCCGTG
>Ga0105046_10005956_pt1 | contig 19228 bp, 16 predicted proteins | sample MAT03_FD_78385 | JGI IMG/M metagenome (GOLD analysis project Ga0105046, IMG submission 78385) | Freshwater microbial communities from Lake Fryxell liftoff mats and glacier meltwater in Antarctica - MAT-03 (megahit assembly) | ecosystem: Environmental > Aquatic > Freshwater > Ice > Liftoff... | reverse complement strand
TGCACAGAGGAAGGTCAATTTCTGTGCACGAGTTGTGCATTACGTCGCTGCGTGACTGAGACTACCCGTGACCAGAGATCCCTCTATAGGGTTTCACTCCGCCGTAATATTTACGTGCCTGACAGCACATCGCTGGTTTTTTGCATCGGTCGATGCGACCGAAGCGCGCATCGCTCGGTATGTCTGCAGGCTCGTCGCTCTCGAAGGGCATGATGAGATCAAATATCACTTGACGAGGGTATTCATGGGTCTGCACACAGTCATCGATCCGACTGCGGGCAGCGAATCAGCCCCTCTGTCTGATTCAGAAGGCTACGAACCGCAAGTGGGATGGATCGAAAGCCACGGGGCTATCGGAGAAAAGGATGCGCCTCCTGGTGATCGAAGACGAACAGCGTACCGCCGCCCCTATCGAACGCGGGCTGGCCGAGAGTGGGTACCCACAAACTGCGCATTGCGATCCGGATGTTGCTTTCCCCCCCCGGTCATCTTCCGGTTTGCTTGGAGGCTATAGCCTTCTTCGATCAAAAGCGCTGCCACCATTCTCGCACACACCGAATGCTTTAGCCTTTGCAACTCTTTCGCCAACTTGCGTGTACTCTTGCAAGTCCAACGCAATGGCGATTCGGGGTGGCCGCGCGTTACAGGATCGACCAGCGCGTCCAATGCTTTGAGGAGGGCCGGAGCCGTTTTGGTGATGGGCTTGCGTCCGGCGCCGACATTCCGAACGCGATCCGTCACAGGCGTTTCCGGGTTTGCCTGCCGCTCCTTGAGTTCGCGAACACCTTGGGCGATCGTGTTGCATGTCAAGCCTGTGGCTTGAGCGGTAAACGATACGCCGCCCCAACCCAGCGAGATCGCTTCGCTTGCCGTCCATTGTCGGCGAACCCGTTCTTCCATGACGGGATCCAGGGATGCGAATTTCTGCCGAATCCGTTCAAGCTTCTCGATCTTCTGGACGTTCGCGCCTTCGAAGGCCCCGGACTTTCGGCCGTTGTCGAAGGCGGCGTGGCCGTTCTCGAAGAACTCTTTGAGCCAGGCGTAGAACTGGTTGGGTAGAGGTCGTACTCATCGCAGAGGTCGGAGACTGCGACCTTGTCGAAGAGATGCCTCTAGAAGATGGCCACCTTTTCGGTGCCGACAAAGTGACGACGTTGCTTGGCCATGACGAATGAACCTCCGTTCGAGTTAAACTAACCCGAACCAGGTAAACAGTGATCACTTCTTCTTCTTCAACACATCCACTCGGTTCGTCTTGTCTTCGAGTTCCAGATCGTCTGACGTTAGCTTTTTCACCGTCAGTTCTTCCTTCACTTCCTTGTCGTTCGCCTTGAGTTCGAGAACGAGCTTGTCCTTGGCGAAGGTGTACTTCCCTTCGATTTTCAACTCCTGGTTGTCGATCTTCACGATCACCTTCACTTCGCCTCCGGCGGTGAACTCGACGAGCGTCCCCTCGGGGGCATCGCCGCTGGACTTGGTGATTTCCCACTTGCCCACGAGGGACTTGGCCTCGTCGGCCGCGAGGGTGAGAGGGGCAAAAGCCAGGGACATGACGATAATGCTGATGGGTCGCATCGCTCGGATTCCTTTCCGGGGCGTGGTGAAGAAGTTGAACTGTGAAGGGATGCTATCCCGAAGAGGACACCCGTGTCAACAGGGCGTCGGTCGCTGCAACGATTTGAGGAACCTCAGCCATGGCTCCCACGCCGATGTCGCCGCAGGCCAGCGCCTTGGAAATGGGAGGCACGATTCGAAGGGTTTTGCTCCGGTCGTTGATGGTGTTGATCAGATGCGTTTCATCCAGATGGCTGGGAATATGCCCCGCACCGTGGTCGGCCGCAAGGGAGCGCAGGTGCTTGCGCGTGAAGGAGTTCTCCCACATGAGCGTATTCATCGCCGGTGCGAGAACGACCGGCCGCGTGGTGTCCCAGGCCCGCCAGACGCAGGTGAGGCAGTTGTCGCACAGGCCGACTGCGAGCTTCGCCAAAGTGTTCGCATCCAGCGGCGCGATCAGGAAGAGCTCTGCCCAACGACGAAGTTCGATGTGGATGACCTTTTCGCCACGCTGATAGCGATCGCCAGGCCACTCGTGTTCGTCGAGGAACAGCGGAACGGCGACCGAGGCGGGGTCGAAGAAGTAAGTCGCGGCCGTGGTGGCGACGACTTTCACTTGATGCCCTGCCGTGGACAGGGCCTCGACGAGCGCGGGCAGTCGGGTCGCCGCAACGCTGCCGGTGACGCCGAGGAGCACATTAGCCATGGCTCAGCCGCTCCTGGTAAAGATGTTCGATCGCCATCACGAGGCGGTCGGGAAGTTCGCGACGGACGATTCGATCGTATTTCCCGCTCTGCGGTCCGAGGTAAGCCCAGTGGATCGCGCCGTCGAGCGTGTTCGCGACCATCAAGTCCGCGTCGGATGCCTTGCGGGATGCTTCCGCGATCTGGAGTAGCTCTGACTCGCCGATGCCAACTTCGAGCTTGAACTTGGTCAGAATCCCCTGGAAGCCCCAGGGCGTGCGGAAGCGATCGATCAGCTTGGGGGCCCTGACGAGGCGGACCCAAAGTTCCGGCTGCCGGCTGCTGATCTTTCCGGTTCGCTGCTCGGTCAGCGTGGGCGGGCCGGCCTGCGAATCCCATTGACCCGTGCGGGCACTGAAGAATGTCCCCGGGTCCGGCACGAAGGCGCCGGCGGAAAGGTAATCGCTGACCGCGGCTGAGTGGCAGATGGCATCGAACGCGGTCGTCTTCAGTTGATTCTGAAGCAGCATCGTCAGGTCATCGAACGTTCGATAAGGGAGCAAGGTGAAGCGTTCACCGGGCGAACGCGGGTCGATGCCAAACTCGAGTAGCGATTCCTTGTGCGAGGTCGCGAGTGTGACGCTGTGTCCCCGGCCCCAGGCGTGATGCGCGATGGACGCGCCGGTTCGCCCGGAAAAGATGTTCGTGACACACCGAACGTGATCGATCGGCGATTGGGTGTTGCCGGCCGTGATCAGGAAATTCATCGCAGCGCATCCGATCGCAGGGAGATTGCTGTATTCTACAGAGAGTTACGCCACAATCCGCACCCTTGCGTTGCCGATTCGAGATGTGACCTTCGAGGAACCGTCGTGGATGATGTGCCGCCCCAGCCGCCGGAACGACCCGTGCGATACGTGTTGGAATCGGACATGGGCCTGCTCGTGAATATCACCGAGGAGCACGGCGAGCACCTGCTGATCTGGTCGAACCGAGCCGCCGTGGAACGCATGGTGCCAGCGTTCGTGGGGGCCAGTGGCTATCAGGTCATCGAGATCGAGGCGGCGGAACTGCGTAATGAACTGCAATCGATGCGCGAGGACGGCATGCGGTACGTCCTCTTCGATTCGCAACCGGACGCGGCAGGTCAGATGCTACCGATCGACGAGGCCCGTTCGGTCTACGAAAATCTCGCTCGCCCCAATGGCGAACAGGAGGCCTCCGAGGATCATTTCCTTCAGCGGCTCGATCGTGCCCGGAAGACAGGCCAATCTCTGGATCCGGACGCCGACCAGATCCCAATCGACTGCCCCCGTTGCATGGCGTACATCACGCTGCCGGAAAGGGAATATCGTGCGTGGCGTGGCGGCCGCGTGGAAGCGGTCCGCTGCCCCAGGTGCCAGGCGTGGTTCCGTGAGGCGGAGTTCGGCCGGGTCTGCTGCGACGACTGCGGCAAGGAATCGGGCGAGATGCCACGATCACTCAGCCGCGGTATGAGCCGAGGGGAACACCCGTGGCGCTGCATGGACTGCGGCGACGCCGAAGTCAGGCGGCTCGCCGTGGCGAAGGCGAAGAAGAAGGGGGCCCTCAGCGATGTGAACTTCTACTCGGTCTTCGTGGGCTCTGCAGCGCTCCTCGCGCTGCTGGCAGGGTTGTACGTCAAGTTCGTGCTGATGGTGGAGTGAACGGGCGACGCACGCTCTTCCCACCGCCGCGGTTCACCGTTGCCGCAGCACCCGCCGGCTGCTCTCAATGTTTGCGAGATGCTCCACCAGGGCCTGGTTGGGATCGCCCAGCACTTCCTTCAAACGCGGATAGAGCGGTCCGGGGTTGGGGTTTGTCCGCAGGGCTTTCACGTAATCCTGAAGGACCTTGCGAGCCTCCGGCTTGCCGCGGAGCATGAGGTGTACCCAGGCCCACGCCTCGCGGTACTCGGGCTTCTCCATCTGCTTGACCTTCTCGAAAGTTTCGAGTCGGGCCATGTCCAGCGTCATCTCTCCGCGTTGCAGCGTTTCGAGGTGCAGCGGATTGACGCCATCATTCTCCGGAGCAAGCTCGAAGAAACCCGCGAGGCCTTCGTCCAGCCACAGGGGCACGTCCTTGAGAACGCTGTGCAGCGTGGCATGGGTCAGTTCGTGGCGAAGGTCGGTGCGGAGATGGTCGCCCATCCACGTATACACTTTGAGATCGCCTGGACCACCGCCGATTCGTGGCTCCGCGATGAAATACGCCCGTCGCGAGGGAAGGTTCGGATAGCGATGCTTCATGAAGCCGTCGTAGCGTTCCTGCGTTTCAAAGAGGAAAACCTGCACGACGGTGTTGCCCGGCGGCAGGGCCAGTTCCTCGAAAACGTGCTCCGGCAGGGCTTCCAGTTCGTTGAAGAGCGGGTCGGAGCGATTGAGCTCGAAATCGTGATAGAAGACGTAGTACCCGTGGCGAGTCGCGTGCTTGCCGGGGATCGTGGGAGTGCTCGGAGCCGCGGCACGGCTCACTTCATTGCCCTCGGAAACCTCACGCGGCTCCGGAGCGGTAGTGTGCTCGCGAGTCATCGTGCCGTGCAGCATCTCGCAGCCAGGCGCAGCGGTGATGAGACCGGCTGCCATCGCGGCGGACCGGCACGCGCGAACAACAAGTGTAGAACGATGCAAGGCGTTCGGCATGGATCGCCCCAGGGACGCGGTACATCCGGAGCCGGGGGACGATAACGACGCCCCAGCGACTCGGCCAGACCAGTTTCGCTAGAGGTTTTCTTCGGTTGCCGGAGATGCGGGACTTCACAATTCTGCCAAGGATACGGATTTTAGCGGTCACGCCAGCGGTCGACCGGTGCGAGCATTGCGAGCCATCTTCGCTTCCGTCGCCGATCGAATCGCCTTCCACCACGGTTTCCAATCCCCTGGCATGCCCAGACTCGCCAGAAGGTATCGTTGCAGGAAACGCAGGCGGTCCGTGTAAGAAAGGAGGGGTGAGCGGAGGAAGCTCGCATTGAGTCGGGCGAGTTCGCGGGCGCGTCGGGCCTCGCCAAGCGGTTTGCCAGTGCGAACGCCCACGAGATCGATCAGAACAGGAACGGCAGTCTGCAGATCGCGAGTGGCGCCCTGGAGAAGGATATTATTCGCCTTGAGATCGCGATGTGAGGCGCCGTGGTGATGCAGGGTGCGGAGGAGTTTCGCGAGCCGCTCGCTCCAGAGCCGAACGATCCGCACGCGATCCTTCGAGGGAAACGCGAGCAGATTCGTCGCGGCCGCCGCGAGGGTCAGGGCCTCCGGGACTTTTTCGCTGAGCAGGTAACCTTCCCGTGGCACGCCGGCCTTGATGCGATGGAGGACTGCGAGCGGCCGTGGAGTGGGAAGGAAGCGATCGGCGAAGGTGTGGCCCATCACCCACGAGCGAATCGCGGCCGAGGGACGGACCAAGTTCTTCAGCCATTCTCCGGGAGCTCGAATCCGGAATCGCTTCAAGATCAGCACTCGCGAACCAAGGTGCCACTCGGCGACGGTCGACGTGCGAGAGTCCTTCAGGATTTTGACGTTCTCGCTCAGGAAGAGATTGTCGGGATTCGCAAGCAGCGGTTGCACGATCTCGTCAGCCAGATCCCGCACGGCGACGCCGCGAAACTCCCCCGAGCGAAGCTTGCGAAAGTGTCGATTGCCGCCAAGGCAGCGAGATTCCCGGCCGGCCCAGAAGCGAAGATTGGACGTCAGGGTTCTCGATTCCACGTCGGCAATCAAGGCCGACATGGGCTTCGCGATGGTGAGCGTTCGCCGTGCCGCGAGGTAAGCTTGCCAGAAACGGAACCGGTCCAGGCGATCGACTCGGGGCTGAAACCAGCGATTCAAAAGCACGAGGTTCGCCCGGCTCTCAGTCCACGAGAGTGGGGAACCCAGCCGCACCGCATGGACGTCGATGAGGAGAAACTGGGGCTCGCCAGCATTCGTGAGCCGAACGAGGAAGTTCCCCGGATGCGGATCGTCGTGAGCGACCCCGGCATCATGCATACGAGCGAGGAGTTTGCCGAACGCGACAGCCACGGCTCGCCGTTGTACCGGTCGATTCGAGAGAGATCGCTCCAAAAACTCTTGGAAAGGAACTGCCTCGCTCGCTTCTCTCGTCAGCAGCACGCTCTCGCCGGGCCATCCAGGTCGTCGGCACGCCCATCCCAGCGGTTCAACTGACAGGATGGCTCGGTCGGCGAGGTGCAGAGCGTTTTCAAATTCGAGACGAGCCTTCGCGGGACGCAGGGCTTCACGGGCCCAGGCTCGCAGGTTCCACGTCCGACACTGCTTCACATAAATCGCCCCGGTCGGCAGCGACACACGCGAGACGCTGCGAGCCGGATTCTCTTTCACTCGATGCGAGAGCCCTTGCGCTTCCCAGGCCGTCAGATTGGGGCCATCCGGGCCGAGCCAGTCTTCGGCGCCGGGCAGAAGCTGCCAGTGCCAGCCGGCCGCGTCCGTACGCCGCTTCAACCGCGGCAGAGCCGTGGCGAACGGAGTCAGCTTGCGCAGGAAGTGGCTGAACATGGAGCCCCTTGAAGAACCTTACGCCGCGAGCGGCACCAGCGTCTGGAGCGCGATCGTCCAAAGTCTCACCCCGGCTTCGATGCTGTACTGTGCTTCCACCTGCCGCCGACCGGCAAAGCCAAGCCGATGGCGAAGGAGTGGGTCGTCTCGAAGTCGCTTCACCGCGTGCACCCATTCCTTGGTACTTCGCGCGGGGAACCCGGTGACGCCCTCGCGAACGAACTCTTGCTGCACGCCGACAGGATTGGCGATCACCGGCAGCCCTGCGGCCTGGTATTGCAGCACCTTCAGGCCGCATTTCCCCTGGCTCCACGGGTCGTCAGGCACCTGGGCGATGCCGACATCCGCAGCGGCGATCTCTGAGGATTCCGTGGCCTCGCTCCATCGACATTTCTCGATCGGGAGATTCGGAATCTGCAGGAAGCGATCGCAGATCAACTTCAAACGAGTGCCAGGGACGTGCTGCCCGATCGCCGAGAGCGTCTCGCGGAATTGCTCGAGCCCTTGCAAGGTGCTGGAGGAACCGACCCAGACCAGTTGCAAGGAATCGGGAGTGGAAGATGAAGTCTTCGCGGAATACTTCGCCACATCCACGCAGGTGGGAACGACGACGACGCGGCCATGCGTGATCCATTTGCGGGCTTCGGCAGCGAGGTAGTCGTTCCCGGCGATCACCAGGTCGCAAGCCGCCATCGTGGCCTGGAAGCGCAGGGCTCTCTCGCGATCTTCAAAGCCCTTCGGAGAGTACGAATCTCGCAGCCAAACCGCGTCGTCGAAATCGAAGGCGAGATATTTCACCCGTCGGCGAAGGCGAGCAAGTGACCAGACGGAAAGCAGTTTCCGCTGAAGAATCACGACATCGGCGTGAACCAGATCGCGGCCGATTGAGAAGCGTTCGAGCAGCCCACGCGGCAAGGAGTGAAAAGTAAGGGAATGCCCCGCCTGCGAGAACGCGGGCTGGAACGCTGCCAGGCGATAACGGCAGCAGACGTGATCTTCGGATTCCACAAGTGCCGCCAGTCGCACCGCAAGCCCTCCATGGCTTCGTGTCGAAAAGTCCGCTCACCTTGCTGTTGCAATCGCTTCCTCGCGGGTTGCTGTCGTGTCACCGCGGCTTCCGCCGGGAGGCCATCGCTCTTGCGATGTCGCGGCTCGCATCCGCTTTCTTCATCGCCTGACGCTTGTCGAAGTGCTGCTTGCCCTTCGCCACAGCGATCTCGACCTTGGCCTTGCCTCGCAGGAAGTACATCCGCAACGGCACCAGCGTGAACCCTTGCTGCTCCGCCTTCTCCGCAAATTTCGCAATCTCCCTGCGGTGCATCAGCAGCTTTCGAGGCCGCTTGGGCTTATGGTTGAGTCGATTGCCGAAGAGATACTCCGGAATCTCCGCCCCGAGCAGCCACACTTCGCCCTCTTCGATCTTCGCGTAAGCCTCATCCAGGCTGGCATGGCCCTCACGAAGACTCTTCACCTCCGTGCCGACCAGGATCACGCCGCACTCGATGCGATCGGAGATTTCATAGTCAAAGGTCGCTCGCCGATTTCGACAGATGATCTCGGGCTCATCGTCCGCGGCCTTCTTGTCACTCTTCGCAGCCTTCGCCATGATGCATTTACCTGGTGCCCTTGAACCGATCCATTCTACCAGCCGTTCAAACGGCGAGTAGTCCAACTGGAAACGGCCCTATCGCAGCGGCATCGGATACCAGCTGACGGGTGCAAGGAATCGATGCCGCGATACGTGATCCTCGAACATGATTGGCCCACGCTGCACTGGGACTTGCTCCTCGAAGCGGGGGGCGTGCTCCGTGCCTGGCGGCTGCTGGGTTCTCCGGAATCCGTGAGCCCCATCCCGGCCGAGGCTAATTTCGATCATCGCAAGCTTTACCTCGATTACGAGGGCCCGCTTAGCGACGGCCGCGGAAGTGTGAAGTCGTGGGACGCCGGAATGTTCAAGTGGATTCAGCAACTCGAAAACGAGACATCGCTGGAGCTGACTGGCCGGAAATTGCGGGGTCAAGCGATTCTCACTCACGATGGGATCGCCTGGCAGTGGCACTTTCGGCCTTCCAGTTACTGACCCATTCCCGTGGAATTCTCGGAGAGCGGGAACCCTGGAGTCGATTCCATGAACGAGCGACCTGCGATCGTGATGTGGCCTTCCTTCACGTCGAGTGTCAGAATCTGAGCGCTCGGCCGGGCCTGATCCGCGTAGAACTTGAAGAGTCCCACCGGATGGCTCTTGTTGCGATACCAGGTCACTTCGATGTTCGAGTTTCGAGCCGCCTCGCTGATCCCTTCGAGGATCGACTGAGTGCCGATCGGCAGAGCGCCCGCGCTAAGGTCGGAGAGTTCCACAGCCACGACGTTCGTTTCCGCCGACACAAGCCAGACCTGCATTTCCAGCCAGCCCACGGTGCTCCAAAACCCTTCGCCATAGCGGAATCCCAGGCGAAGCCTATCGCCTTCGATCGAGAGCCTTGGCGAATGAAATCCCGACGGCAGCAGCGAACAGAGCCCATGATCCTTGCGGCCCATGTTCTCCTGAAGGAAACAGTTCAGATCCTCGGCGGAGAACGTGTCGCCCCAGACCGGTTTCGAGCGAATGTCGTTTTTGAGATCCTGGACTCGCGTCATCAGCCGGGCGGCTCGGTCGCGCGTGTTCCAGTCCGCAGGGCAGCGAGCCGCCGCGTAAAAGGCGGGCTCGCGCTTCACGGCGACAAGCAAGCCGACGATCGCACCCGAACTGGGCACGAGGATCAGCAACAGGACGATGAGAAGCGACCGGCGAGATCGCATGGCAATCCCTCACAAGGTCCCGGAGTGATACCGTAAGCCGTCGAAACGATCAATCACAGATCGAAATCGCACGTCAAACTGTACGGCCTGGGCAGATCGGGACGGGAAATTGCCATTCCACTACGTTCGGAGGCCGCTACGAAGTTGGCAAACGTCCGCGAAGGCGGGTAAGTTAGAAAGGGTGGATTCCGCCTTGGTGTGGATTCCGCCCCTGAATGGGAGTCTACCATGATTGCGCGTCAAACATTCGCGAGCCTGGCTTTTCTGTTGCCAACCACCTTTGCGGTCGCCCAGCTACCGCCATCCGCGGATTCGTTCGCGGCTGCGAGGGCTCGTCAAACCGTCGCCGATCAGAAAGCCCAGGCCGACGTGACCAACGCCATTGCGGAAGCCGATCGACTTGCACGCGGCAACCCTGCTCGGGCGGCCGCGGTTCTGCGAACTTCCATCGATTCCCTCGATCTCTCGGCAGCCATCAGCACTGGAGCGAGGAAAAATCTCCTCGGACAGTTGCAGTCCAGGCTGACGGCGATCTCGACACCGATGAGCGCAGCCCTGTTGCCCAAGGTGGACGAAAAAACTCAGGCGGCCAGACTTCAACGAGATGTCGTGCTGACCGCGGCGAAGAAGGAAGCCAACGTGATCGCCGACGCGGTCGCAGGCATCAATCGCGAACTCGATGCGGGACGGTTGAAGGAAGCTAACGTCAAGATCGAGGTCCTGTCGAAGGCCTATCCGAACAATCCCGCCGTGCAGTTCCTTCAGGGCGAGGGAGACGTCCGCACTCGCATTGCGGACGCGGCCGAACTGGCTCGCCAGCAAAACGTGCGGACTGTCCTCGCCATGAACGACGTTCAGCGATCGGCCCTTCCCGCCATCGGAGATATCGAGTTCCCCAAGGATTGGAAGGAAAAGACGCTTCGCCGGCAGACGCAGGTCGAACTCTCCGCTCGCGAGAAGGCCATCATCGAGTCGCTCAACGCGCCGATGACGCTCCTCGCCAACGAACGGCCTTTCGAGGAGTTGATTCAGGAAATGTCGAACAAGATGCAGCAGGACATCATGGTCGACCCGAAATCGCTTCAGGACGCGGGCCTGGACCTGAAGAAGCCCGTCAGCGTTTCGGGGCGGGACATCTCCGCGAGAACATTCCTACGTCAGGTTCTCGCCGGCCAGGGCCTCACGTTTGTGGTGCAGGATGAGGTGATCAAGGTGGTGACGGTCGAGCGAGCCCGCGAAATGCTCGTGACTCGCGTCTACTACCTCGGCGATATCGTTTCGGGCGTCGGCCCCTTCGGCGGTTCGCTTCGCTGGGGAACCCTGCTGGACTACGAACAGACAGTCGCGAACGTGCGCGTCATCATCGATTCCATCGTGAACTCGATCGACCCGATGAGTTGGAAGGAAAAGGGCGGTGCTGGCACTGTGAACTTCCACTTCGCGAGCATGTCGCTCATCGTGCGAGCCTCGTCCGAAGTGCATGCTTCGCTGGCGAACAAGCTTGGCAAGGGAAAGTAGGAGGCCTCAAAGGGCGAGCCCGCGATTGAGGCCTTCTCGAGTCAAACAGAGTAGCCAGTACTGTTTCGCCCGGAACTCATTGTGAGCGAGTTCCTGCTCCTGCTCTGATAGGAAATCGAGGGGCAGCCTTGAACGCCTGGGCTGTTCGGACTCTCCAAGAACGAGAACCTCGTGAGTGCTCGCGAATCGCGATCGCAGCCGGTCGGTGACGTTCGGCACGAAGGTATCATGGGTCTCGATGATCAGGGTGGCGGATTTTAGTTGGGATATCACCTCGGGCGTAAAGAGGTTGTCCTCATAGCCCTCGCAGTCACTGATAATAAAGGCGTTCTCTGCCACATTTCCCATCATCCACCCAGCACTACAAAATCCCTCCACCCTCACGTTTCTGACCTCATTGACCTTCGCCATTTCCGCGACGGCCTCGCGAGCCCACGAGTCGGTGTCGAAGGCGATGACAGGTGCATCTGGATACCGTTTCGCGAGCCCGATGGCGTAGAAACCAAACTTTGCGCCCACGTCAATCAACTGGGAGTATTGTCCTTTGAAGATGGCTTCCCAGGCGGAATCGAGTTCACTTTCGTAGGTGCCCAGGAGAAACGGCCCCAGGTTTTCCGCGGTCGTCATCGGGCTCAGAGTCATTCCGGCAAACGGCCCTTCCTGCACTTTGTTTCCCAGATGCTGAACCAGTTTCTCCCCGAGAGCTTTGCAACCCCAGGTCTCGAAGAGCCGGTGAGAATGGGCCCGAGCCCGAGCCGAGATTTGGGCGGTCATCCATTGAGGAGCCACGGCGAAGAGCGCCTTTTTCAACATTGCCTTCATCAGTCCACCTGTCGTCAGATGTGGTTCCAAGCGAGTTCTTCAATGCTGGCTGGGGCCAGCTATTCGATCCTCAGCCTCACAGAAGGCGCCGCGTGCTCCGTGGTCTTTCCTTCGCGTTTGGCGAAGACGACGAACGCATTCGTCGTCGGCTTCACCCAGGGTTCGGCGTAAAGCACCACTTCCCGGCTCGTGTCGCGTTCCGTGATCAGGATGCCATTGAGGCCGACGTTCATGACGCGAACGCCGTGAGGCAGCCCGGCGACGGTGATCGGTACGCGGCCCTTGAAGCCGTTGCGACGTTCAATGGCCACGGTGAACCTAGCCTCGTGGCCGGGGCGAATCGCCACCTCGGGTGCTTGAACCGACGTGGCGAGATCGCCAAGGGTTGAAGCGAGGGCGACGGGTTTACCGAGAGCTTCCTTTGAAACCTCGCGATCCGCGATCACGGCCTTCGCGATCATCTTCAGAGGAGCGGCGCTCCGAGGGATGACGGCATTCTCTGTCGCGCTCATAGCGATCGTCGTCGTGTTCAAGTTCCCCGCAATCACGGCCGAGGGCGCGTGAAATCCTTCGGGCAGTCCCTGGAGTTCCACATGGATAGGACCGTCGAAATCGTCGAACCGATCGACGGTCACGTTAATGGGTACCGCGCCGCCCCTCCAAACCTCTGGAGCGGTCGGCGTGAAACGTATCGCGTAGTCGGGCCGCGGTTCGCGAACCGTCAGGCGGTAGGCGTAACCAGTTCCACCGGCGCCACGGCTGTCGCGGATGCGAACCTGGTATTCGCCATCTGCGGGGGGATCGAAGAACAGCTTCGAGTCCGCGCCCAGGCCAGGTCCGCCGTCGTCGTTTCGCTGGTAAAGCGTGTAGACAGGCATGCCGTTGGGCGGGAAAGTGGTGCCGGGCGGATGGGCGTCCACGCGGTAAACGGTGACGCCGAAGGGGTGAAAGGTCGGGGTGGTTCCCCGGTATCCGACCCGCTTGCCGTTGACTTGATAGAAGAGGCAGTCGTCATCGGGGCCGCGGGGCAACTCGACAATTCGCATGAGTTCGCCATCGGCGTAGAGGAAATCGTCGATACGAAAATCGTGCCAGGTTTCCAGGCGAATGCCCGGCTTCTCCGCATCGTGGTCGCGGAGCGAAGTGAAAGTCTTCGCAGTGCAGCGGAGCACGGCCAGTGGCATCGGCTTGCCGTTGCGATCCAGAATCTCGATCGTGGAATCCAGCGGCGAACCGAGTCGGTGAGCGTTGACTTCGATCACGAGTCGGGCACCCCTCCGGGCAGGGAAGCGAATCGTGTGAGCTTCGTCGGCTTTCGCGAGGACGCCGTCCACAGTAGCCGGTGTGGCGGTGAGTGTCGTCTGGCCGTCGGCTGATATCGCGGACGAGGGAAATTCGTCGACGATCATGGTGGGCATCCCGAGCACAGTCTCCCCCGCGATTCTCGGCAGGGTCACCGGCACGCGCGACCCTGTCTTCGCTTCAGTGGGGATGTCCATCATCACGGTGGTGGTCTTGCCAAGGTTGACGCCGAGAAGTTGAACCCTGGAGCTTCGGCCCCGTGTGACGCCCAGCGGGAAGACACCGTTCACCACGGGGATCGGGCCGACACTGAGGTGATATTTGCGATCCGCACCGCCCTGGAAATCCCGATCTCGCAAGCCGATGGCGTAACTCCCGTCGGCCGGGGCGATGAAGCCGAGCGTTCCGGCACCTTCCGCGAGAACGCGGCCGGACTCGTCAGTAAGTGTGAGTACGGGATCGAGTCGGCTCGCGGCGTCGTGCAGGGCCGCCTCGATTCCAATCTCTTCGCCGGCCTTTGCCGAGAAGCGGAAGTAGTCGACGTCGCCGGGTCGATCGATGCTACCGAGCACCGTCACTGGCCGGGTGATTGGCATCGCCTTGCGTGCGGAATCGGTGGCGGCGGCGGCTTCGGGCACAGTGCGGAAGCGATCGGTCTGAGCTTTCTTCTCTTCCAGCAGCAGTGTCGTCATTCGTTTCCCGGTGGCATCGAGCAGTTCCGCCACGCCATCATGACGGCCGACGGCAACCTGCTTGCCATCAGGACGCAGGGCGAACCCCAGCACGGTTTCCTTCTGGGCCGGGAAAACCGCCGCTTCCTTCAAGGAGGCGGCGTCCCAGGCCTTGATCACGCGATCCTCACCGAGACTAAAGAGCTTCTGGCCATCGCTTGTGAACGCGAGTCGAGTGACGGGTCGTTCGTGAGCGAAGGCGGACTTCACGAGCTTGCCGGCCGTGGCGTCCGCCTGCCAGACTCGAAGACTGCGATCCACACCGCCCGCGGCCACGAACCGGCCGTCCGGACTCCAGGCCACGGCGTATTGCCAGTCGGTCGGTTCGCTCAGCGTGTAAAGCCGGGCACCGCTGTCCACATCCCACACTTTCACCGTGCGATCCGCGGACACGGACGCGAGCCGTTTCCCCTCGGGATGAAAGGCGAGTGCGTAGATCGTGTCGCTGTGATCCTTGAGGGTGCGAAGGGGCATCGTCGTTCCCGCGACGACAGGCCAAAGGTGGATGACGCGATCGTACCCGGCCGTGGCGAGAAGCTTGCCGCCCGGGCTGAACGCGAGGCCGTAAATCGAATCCGTGTGAGCCTTGGCGAGCCGCAGAACACGCGGGCCGACGCTGGAATCTTTGGCGACGGGATAGACATCCATGAGCCCCGCTTGCCCGGCATCACCTGCTGCAACTGCGAGATGAGAGCCATTCGCAGAGAACGCCAGCGTGGTAATCCGCCCGGGAATGGCGTCGATCTTCGCCAGCGGCTTGCCACTCGCATCGAAGAGGTGCACCCGGCTTCCCTGACCCACGGCGAGAGACTTCCCATCAGGATGGTAAGCCACCGCCGTCACGGGTTCCGCACCGGCCGCCGGGGTTGTGATTACGAGAATCAAGAGAGAGAAACGCCACATGAGGATACTCGAAATCGCCATTCGCGAGAGGGAAGCAAACTTCGCTTCGTGTCGTCGCGATCGGTGGAGAGTGTTAGTAATTGAAGAGGAACTCGCGGCCTGTTAGCACGGCCCAGACGAGATCCTCGAGAGCTTCTCGTCGCGCAGTCTCGCCGGGCTCGGGGGAGGAATTCAGGATTTCCACGAACTTCGCTTTCTCCTCCGTGGAAGCAGCACGTGAGAGTGCGAGCAGGAAAAGCTGATCGACGACGCCATCATTCGGCGTCTTCTCCTTCAGCCAGCGAGAGACGATCGACTTCGGATCGCGGAGTTTGTCGTTGAGCGTCTGGCCATTGTTGAGGTGCAACGCCTGGCTGACGCTGGAATCCTCGGTTCGTTCGCAGGAGCAGGTCTGGGCACGTTCGGGTCGCCCGAAGGCTTCGAGGAACCGCGAGACGAGCAGCGTATCCGGCAGTTCCATCGCGCGGGTGCCGGCGGGGTAGTCGGTGCTCTTGGCCGTGCCGCCGCTGGGGCCCTTGGAAACGACCTCGAATGCCGTGGGAACGCCAACGATGTCCGCGTAAGCGTCGAGGATCACCTCTGCGGAGAGTCGGCGGACGAGATAGTGAGAGTAGTAACGATCATCGACGACGTTCTCCGGCAGGGGTTTCGAGGAACGTTGGTAGGCCGCGGAGTTCAGGATCAACCGCATCAATCGCTTCACGTCGTAGCCAGTGTCCCGGAAGTCTTTCGCGAGGAAATCGAGTAGCTCGGCATTGCTGGCCGGGTTCGATTCGCGGAGATCGTCCACAGCCTCGACGAGTCCGCGGCCCATGTAGTTCCGCCAGACGCGGTTGACGAAGGCCTTGGCGAAGAAGGGATTCTCCGGAGCCGTGAGCCAGTGGGCGAAGTGCTGCCGACGATTGCGATCGCTTTCGAGAGACAGGGCTTCGCCATCGAGCGGGGCCGGGGGCATGGGCACGCCACGGCGGATGTGAAGGGCCTCGCCATCCGGACGGTCGACGACTATGACTTCGCCCGCTCGCTCGCCTGCCTTGAGGCTGACCCGCGCAAAGAGGTTCGTGAACGCCCAGTACTGGTCCTGGGTCCACTTTTCCATCGGGTGGTTGTGGCACTTCGCACAGGCCAGCGACAGACCGAGAAATGTCACCGAGGTGGATTCCGCGAGTTCGGTCACATCCTTGTGCAACACGAAGTAGTTGGCGGCGCCATGTGCGAGCGAGTTCCCACTGGCGGTGAGAAGATCGCGGGCGAAGTGGTCCCAGGGTTCGTTGTCCGCAACGGCCTGGCGGATGCGACGTGAGAAGGACCAAACGGCAGGTTGAGGGAGCCGACGACTGGAAACAAGCAGCAGATCCGACCAGCGATAGGCCCAGTAATCGACATACTCCTTGCGTGCGAGAAGCGAGTCGATCAGCTTCGCCCGCTTGCCAGCCGCGCGATCCGCAAGGAAGGCGGTTACGTCCGGAGGTCTCGGAAGAATACCGCAGGTATCCAGGAACGCCCGACGGATGAACTCGGCATCCGTGCACAAATCGGACGGAGGCAGGTTCAGCGCCTTCAGCTTCGCGAGGACGTGAGAGTCGATATCGTTGTGCTTCGCGGCACGAGTGAACACAGCCGGGTCGACCACGTTTGGGAATGGCGACGCGACCGGAAGGATGGCGACTTTGGTGCCGAAGTTCGCGGTAATCGCGGCCTCGCCGGGCCCGGCCGCGGTGATCAGACCGTTCTCATCCACGGTGGCCACCTGATCAAAACTGGATCCGAAACGAGTCCAGCGTGTGACGTCTTCGGTGTGGCCGTCTGAGTAATGGGCGCGCACGATCACACGCAGGCGATCCTTGGCCGTCAGCACTGCGGCCTTGGGGAAGAGTTCGAGTCGATCGAGTTCCGGCTCGTTCACAAGCGGCCCTGGCGAACCCTGGCGAATCCACTCGAGCAGTAGCCGGTAATGATCGTCTTCCACAAGGAGCTTTCGACCGCCGCCGTGCGGGATCAAGCGGGCGCCCTTCTTCAGCAGGAGGCTCTCCTCGGCTTTGGCGTTGTCGATCCGCCGGGCCTGGGCCTGCCGGGTGAGCACGAAGTGATCCATTTCCGGGTCGTAAGCGCGTAGTGAGAGTTTCAGCCCACCTTTGCCCGCGAGGGCGCCGTGGCAGGCGCCGGAGTTGCAACCGATCCGGGTAAGCGTCGGCTCGACATGACGGCGAAAGCTCCAGCCATCCGACGAGGCGGTCCGTTGCACTCGCACGCTCGCCTTCACTTCCTGACCCTTGAAGCGAGCCGTGACGGTCGCCGTGCCGTTACCGATGGCAGTGAGGATGCCGCCATCGACTTTGGCCACAGCCGGGTTGGACGTCTCGAACGTCGCTGCGGAGGTATGATCAGCGATCGTCTTGCCATCTCGTTCGGCAACGAGCAGGAATTGCTGGACGTTGTTGGGGCCAACGATCTTGAGTTCGGCTGGATAGAGACGTAATTCCTGACCAGACGCACCCGACGCAAGTGCCAGCAGTCCCAGCAGAGCGAAGCTTCGCGAAAGCATGGAAGACCCCGGTTGAAAGAGGTTCGAGGCTTGCATCAGAACAACTCGCTCAGCGGCTTCACGGAGTAGTCGACCAGCGGGATCGGACGGCCTTGCGGGCCGGGAAGCTCGTGGTGGACGTCCAGGCCCAGGCCGCGGTAGATCGTGGCGGCCACCTCCGCGGGGGTCACTGGGCGTGTCTTCGGGGCGGCGCCCATCTCATCGGATTCGCCGACGATTCGACCGCCCTGAAGCGGGCCGCCGGCCATCAGCATCGACCACACGCCAGGGTGGTGATCGCGGCCGCCAGCGGGGTTGATCTTCGGCGTTCGGCCAAACTCGCCACAGGCCACGACCATCGTGTTCGACAGCAGGCCGCGGTCCGTCAGGTCTTCGAGCAGCGTGCTGTACGCACGATCGAAGTCCGGCACCACCAGCTTCGCCATGTCCTCGATATCCGTGAACGGCTTCGAGCCATGGATGTCCCAGGTCACTTCGCTAAAGACCGTCTCGAACATGTTGACCGTGACGAACCGCACGCCCGCTTCCACCAGGCGTCTCGCCATCAGGCAACTCTGGCCGAAGCGTGTGCGGCCGTAGCGGTCGCGCATCGTGGTCGGTTCTTTCTCCAGGGCGAAGGCTTCGCGAGCTTTGGCCGAGGACATGAGCCGATAGGCGAGTTGGAAGTTCTCGTCCATCTGCCTGGCGGCAGGGTTCGCTTCGAACGCCGCCGCGGCTCCGTCGACAGCGTCGCGCAGCTTTTGCCGACGATCGGTGCGGATCGTCGACAAATACTCCGGCGGCAACAGGTCGGGCACTTTGAAGTTCGGCGTCGACGGATCCGCATTGAGAATGAAGGGATCGTATCGTTTGCCGAGATACCCCGCCGATTCGCCATGGGGCAGGTTCCCGCCCGTGCGGCCGATGGGCTTGGGAATCATGACGTGGGCAGGAAGCTCGCCACGGCCTCCCTTGAGATAGCCGAGCACGCAGCCCGCGTTCGGGTGCTCGATGCCGCCCGTGAAGAGCCGACCCGATTGCATCATCTGATAGCCCGTATCGTGGACGGCACTCGCGGTGTGATACATCGAACGAATCACCGAGAACTTGTCTGCCAGATTCGCCATGCGAGGGAACGTCTCGGCGATTTGCATTCCCGGCACAGTAGTCTGGGCGGATTTGAATGGGCCCCGAACTTCCGCAGGGGCGTTCGGCTTGGGGTCCCACGTATCGATTTGGCTCGGCCCGCCGACGAGCATGAGCAGGATGCAATTGACATCGCCATCCTTGCCAGTGGCTTCGCCCGCAGCCTTCGCACGCTGGTAAGCGGCGAGAGTGAGGCCCAGCGGGGCGAGTGAGCCCGCGTGGAGGAAATCACGGCGCGAGGGGCCGCTGCAGAGCTTGCCGCTACGGGGTGCATCGAGGCGTATCATCCGAAACCCCCTGGGAAGACAATGGTCTTGCGAGTCAGGCCCTCGCAATCGCACAGGCTTCATTTTAACAGCCTCCTTGTGACTTGTCATCGGTCAGGTGAAGCGAACAGCAGAAAGTCCCCTCACGGCAATGGCTTTTTCATGGCCTGTAACGGTCGCCTTCCCTAAAAGCCCAAATCCGCTCTTGATTCCCTGGCTGACCACGCTATTTACGGCAAGCCTTTGACGGGACGGTGCCCGCCCAGGATGGACGGCGGCAGGCCGCGAGGATCGGCCTGGCCTCCCGCAGGTAGAGAGGAACTCGACTCATGCGCAAGTTGCTTCGTGGCCCTGCCGCTCTTCTGGTGGGTTCCGTATTGACCGCGGCGGCCTCGGCCCAGGCGCCGGTGGCCCCGGGTGCTCCACCCGTGGCCGCTCCGATGACTCCGCCCGTGA
>Ga0105046_10005954_pt1 | contig 19228 bp, 15 predicted proteins | sample MAT03_FD_78385 | JGI IMG/M metagenome (GOLD analysis project Ga0105046, IMG submission 78385) | Freshwater microbial communities from Lake Fryxell liftoff mats and glacier meltwater in Antarctica - MAT-03 (megahit assembly) | ecosystem: Environmental > Aquatic > Freshwater > Ice > Liftoff... | reverse complement strand
CGAAATTGCCACGGACTCCCGAGGATCTTCGCGTTCGCCGGATCTTGGATAAAGCTGGTTTTGATGGCCGCCGCAAGCGAAGATGGCAGCGATTGACCGTCGCGTTTCTGCAGTTCGGGTTTCGGATCAAATGTATCGACGTGACTGGGTGCACCGTGCTGAAACAGGTAGATCACCGAACGTGCTTTCGCCGGAAACGGAGCCGGCTTGGGTGCAAGCGGTGAAACGGCTCCACTGCTTGCCGATGGCAACAAGGTCGACGCAGCAAGTGCGCCAAAACCACCGCCGGATCGCAACAGCAAGGAACGTCTTGAGAATTTTTCAATCGACATACAAATACTCGTTGGTGTTAAGCAGTGCGCGGGCGAGTTCTGCCAAAGCACGTTCGCGGGAGCCAAGCGCTTGGGTTTGACGTCGGACAAAATCGTCCGTGCGTTTTTTCTCTTCTGCGCGTGGCAACCGAGTGAGCACACTCGTGAAGACGCCCTCTGAACTCCGCGTCTTTCGGGCCAACCGGGCGGCCTCGTCGACCATGAAATCACTGTTGAGCAGTGTCAACGACTGTGGAGCAGTCGTGCTCTCGTGGCGGCGGGGACACGATGCGAGGCCGTCGGGGGCATCGAACGCGTCGAACATCGGCGGCCGAAAGGTGCGCAGATTCAGCAAATAGACACTGCGGCGCGCATATTCTTCCGGATCCGGTGTGACCGGCCAGCTGTCTTCCGGACGTCCTTGAATGCCGAACAGCTCACTTGGCGAAAGCGGTGGCACCACCGGCATTCCACCCATTTTGGGATTAAGGGCACCTGAAGACAACAAGACCGAATCGCGCACTTCTTCAGCCAACAACCGACGGCGTGAAAAGTGCGCGAGGTGAAGGTTCTCGGGATCGAGATCGTTCGCACCGCGGTTTGGTTGACTGCTGCGTCGGTAGGCCGCACTCGTGACCATGAGACGCGTGATGGCTTTCATCGAGAAACCGCGTTCGACGAACTCCGCGGACAGCCAATCGAGCAAGAGTTGATGCGATGGCAAACCCGCGCGCAGACCAAAGTCATTGGCGGTGGCGATCAACCCGCGTCCAAAAACCCATTGCCAAAGACGGTTGACCATCACGCGGGCAAACAATGGATTTTGCGGCCGTGTCATCCATTGCGCCAACGCCTTGCGACGACCCGTCGTACGCGAATCGGGACCCGCATCTGGGATATCCCCACCACCCAACACCGTCAGAAAGCCCGGATTCACCCGCTCACCTTGAATTTTTGCGTTGCCGCGAACCGCCACAAAGGACTTGGGCGCGACCGGCGCAGCATCGGTCACACCGGGAGCAGTCGGCGGGGGACCGTAGTTCAAAAACAGCATCGCGATGGTCTGCTCTAACCGCGCGACATCTTCGCGTTCTTTGGCGCTGAGGTATTTGCGCAACTGCAGCACATTTTCTTTGGGATACTTCTTACGAACCCGATCGTAAATGTCCGACAGAGGCTTGGCCAGCTGGCGCAGTTTGAACTCGCGTGTGTTTTGGCTTCGTTCCCAACCTTTGTTGGCTTCGTAGTTGACAACGATGTTGTCGTACACCGCTGGCTCGAAGATCGCCTGCAAGCGGTAGAAATCTCGCGTCGGAATCGGATCGAATTTGTGATCGTGGCAGCGGGCACATCCAACGGTAAGACCGAGAAATACCGCGCTCGTGGTCTCAACAAAATCCGTCAGTTTTTCAACACGGTTGACCTCTTCATTGCGATTGAGAAAATCTCGATTGGGGCCAACGCGCAAGAAACCAGTGCCAACTCGAGCGGCGGGATCGTCAGGTGACAACTCGTCGCTGGCCAACATTTCGCGAACCAATCGATCATAGGGTTTGTCATCATTGAATGACTTGATGATGTAGTCTCGAAAACGCCAAGCATCCAGGTGAAAGGGATCCTGCTCAAAACCGGTGCTGTCGCTGTACCGTATCACGTCCAGGAAATGCCGGCCCCATTTTTCGCCATATCGCGGAGAAGCGAGCAGCCGATCGACCAACCGTTCATACGCGCCGGGGTCGGCGTCCGAAACGAAAGCTTGGATCTCGGACCACGTCGGCGGCAATCCAGTCAAGTTCAGCGTCACGCGTCGACACAGTGTGGCTTTGCTCGCTTCGGCGACAGGGGATAGTTTCTGATCGCGTAGGGTTTGGTCGACAAAGCGATCGATGGGACTAGAGGCAGTCCCCTCGGGTACCGCAGGACGTTTCACTTCGCGAAAAGCCCACCACGTTCCCGACCCGAGGCGACGCGACTTGGGCCACGGCGCACCGTTTTTGACCCAGGTTTCGATGATCGCGATATCGCCGGCGTTCAACTTGCTTGCCGGCGGCATCTCCAGTTCCGGATCGCCGTAACCGATGGCGCGCAACAAAAGGCTTTTCGTGGCATCGCCGTCGCCGTCCTTCAGCACTGGGCCTTCAGCGCCCCCTTTCACGGCGGATTCGCGTGTGGTCAACCGCAATCCACCGGATCCCTTTTCCGGGCCGTGACATCGAACGCAGTGTTTCTCCAACAGATCCAGTGCCGTTGCCTGCACCTTCGGCAAAGGCGCGGTATTGGCGGCGATGGTTAGCAAACAAGGGAGCAGAATATTCGAGCCGAACATCACAACCCTTCTGTCAGCGACAACGGCTTGATGTGTCGCGCGTCGAGTGAATCGATCGCGCGCACGTTGGCTGCCGACGGTCCGGTCGGATCGAAGTGCGCGCGCAAGTAGGCCTCAACGATCGACTTCGCCAGTTCCGTTCCCACAACGCGGGCGCCGAGCGTTATGATCTGCGCATTGTTGCTAAGAGCAGCCCGTTCGGCTGAGTACACATCGTGAGCCAGCGCCGCACGAATCCCCGGCACTTTGTTCGCCGAGATGCAAACGCCAATGCCCGTTCCACAGCACAGAATGGCTCGGTCGAAACGCCCCTGGTTGATCTGCTCTGCAACCCGACGGGCCATCTCCGCGTAGAGTTCTTTGTCTCCGCCCGGGGGATCGCTCAAGTCAAACACGGTCAGATCGGAACGGCCGCGCAGGTGATCACGCAACACGTCTGTCAAAGGTTTTCCTGCCGAATCACCCGCCAATGCCACTCGCATGGTTTCCCCGCTTTCTCGGTGCTGTTTCGTATGACAACCCATCGGAGACGTTGGTGCCGACTGTTGCGGCGACCAGGCGGGCCAACTCGGCATACCCGGATGCCGTCCAAGCCGCCCGTCCAACAAATAGTCCGTCCACGTCTTGCATTTGCAAAAGAGCGGGTGCGTTCTGCAACGACACCGAGCCGCCATAAAGAACCCGTATTTCTTCAGCCGCCACGGCTCCGAAGCTTTTCGCAACACAAGCACGCAGCCACCGGTGGCGCTCCGCGATGTACGCTGGCGAGGCGGCGGCGGATCCATTGATGGCCCAGCGTGGCTCATACGCCAGTACAACTTGCGCAAGTTCGGCACTGGATCGACCTTCGAGCGCTGTGTCGAGTTGGTAGGTCAACGTGGCGTCGGCGGCGCCGCGGTCGCGCTCTTCCGCAGTTTCGCCAAGACAAAGAATGCAGTTCAGGCCAACCGCCACGGCCGCCTTCACCTTTCGATGCACAAGTTCGTAGGTCTCACCGAAATGAGCGAGGCGTTCAGAATGTGCGAGAGCCACCCATTTGCACCCGAGTTCCCGCAACATGGTCCCGGAGATTTCGCCGGTCCAGGCGCCGCGTTCATCCCAATGCATATTCTGTCCACCGATCGAAACGCCGGTATCGGCAAACGCAGTTTGCGCGGCCGCCAGCGCAGTGAATGGCGGCAATACGAATAGATCGATCGAACCGTGATCGAACGCGTTCAGCGCTTGTGCCAACCCGTTTGCGTAGGCAACGGTATCCGCGACGCTGTGGTTCATCTTCCAACCACTGCCCATCATCCGGCGTCGTTCGGGGCGAGGGTCGCCGCTCATGCCGCATCCTCGCCGCCAGGCTTTCCATCCGTGTTGCGATTACCCCATTTTTTTAAAGATTCGGCCAGTTCGCGATGATCACGGGCAAACACTTCCAAAGGGATGCCTTGCACTGCCGCTTGCCATGCCTGTGAGATCGCGCGCACGCCGGCACCGGGACCACCCGGATGGCCGATGATGCCACCTCCGCCCAGGTATAGAAGATCGATGGTTTGACCGGTACGTGCGAAGGTCTCAGGGGCTTGACCTCCCCATTGCCCGGAACAAACCACGGGCATCACCCGGTCGGCCAACGACGCAAGTGGCTTCATACAGGCCGCAAAACTGCGGACAAACGAATCATCGGGCTCCCAGTACTTCGCGCCAATGCCGTTGATCTGAAACTGGTCGACGCCCGCAAGGCGCCAAAGCGTTTGATAGACGCCAAAATCGAATCCGATGCCGGGATGCCGTGTGAGTAAGTCCCAGCCATTGCGGTGTGCATGTATCGCAAGACGCGACCGCTTTCGGAGAAAGTTCATCCCCGCAAAGCCGACCGAGTTGATGTTGACCAAAGCCCCGGTGCCGCCCGCATCGGCAATGAGATCGTGATGGCGCAACATCAAATCGGGATCGGCACTCGACAATCCGAAGGCGTACATCACCCGTCGTCCGGTACGCTGTTCGTGATCTTTCAAGACAGGCATGACCGCAGCAACCCGGTCAGCCAGCGGCGCATACCCTGGGTTCATCATCTTTTCATCGTCTTTGATGAAGTCCACTCCGGCGTCGACCAGTTCGCGTGTGATGGCCGCAATGTCCGACGGAGACAGACCAAGGTTCGGTTTGATGATGGTTCCAATCAGTGGACGCCCCCGAACGCCCGTCAATTGCCGAGTCCCTTCGATTCCAAATTGTGGACCCGGATGGGCCGCAACAAACTCAGGCGGCAATTGCAGATCAACCACGCGCAGCCCCGTCATACCTTTGATCGAGAAAGGACCACCAAGTGCGATCGTCATCAGCGCGGCCAGGTCCGTCCCCATCACCTCCAGCGGAAAAGCGATGTCGACTTCCGCCCGACGAAACGGCCCGTTCCCCGCGCTCTCACTCGGCCACGAGGGCAATGCCGCCGAAGGCAACTCGCGGATGTTGAGCACACGCGCTGCACAACGCGCTTTCAGATCTGCGGTTTCTCCGGGCAGTTCTGTGAAGGTGCCCGTCGATTGATCGCTTGCAATCTTGTTCGCAAGCGCAATGGGATCCGCTGGCGTCTCCAACCGATACGTGACGACGACATCCGACATAGGGTGAGCATGTCGGATTTGGGTGGCACGGTGCCACCCGGATGGAGGCGTGATACTTCTTGGATCCTAAGATCTGCGTCGATTGCGAATTCTTAGGATCCGATAGGTTTTAGCCCCATGCGGCAGTAGCGCGTGCGACGCATCCGCTGCACAGTTGGCCCATGTCCAACACACCAACGGTGGTTTTGCTCGGCGCGGGTGGAAAAATGGGTACACGGATTTCCGCGAACCTGAAAGATGCCCCCTACCGAACCCTGTGCGTCGAAAACAGTCCGAAGGGTATCGAAAGCCTGAACGCGCGCGGATTCACCGTGACGCTTCTAGACGAGGCCTTGCGACAAGCCGATGTGGTCATTCTGGCCGTGCCCGACCACTTGATTGATCCCATCTCGCGCGACGTGGTTCCGAAATTGCGTTCGGGGACGTCGGTCCTGGTGCTCGATCCTGCGGCACCCTGTGCGGGGCGATTGCAATTGCGCAGCGATGTTAACTTCATCGCGGCGCACCCCTGTCATCCGCCCATCTTCGGCAACGAGGACGATCCCGCGGCTCGCCGTGATTACTTCGGTGGCGTGGCGGCAAAACAAGACGCGGTCGTTGCGATTATCAAAGGCGACCCCGCTGCACTTGAAGCCTCGGTACCGCTCGTGCGCGCGATCTATCGACCGGTGGCAACAGTCCACCAAGTGACGATCGAACAAATGGCGTTGCTTGAACCAGCGCTTTCCGAAACCACCATTGCAACCTGCATCTTCGTCATGAAAGAAGCCATCGAAGAAGTGGTCAAGCGTGGCGTCCCAAGGGCAGCGGCAGAATCATTCGCATTGGGTCACATCAACATCATCGGTGCGATCGCTTTCGGTGCTGTAGAAGGTCGCATGTCGGATGCGGCCTATCGGGCCGTTGAACGCGCAAAGCCGCTCTTGTTCCGCCCCGATTGGAAGCGTGTCTTTGATGCCGACAGCAACGCCGAGGCATTGGACATGATTACGCGCCCGCGTTGAACGATCGCTAGACGCGGTGGCGCTGCCGATACTCCGATGGGGGCTCGCCGCAAATGCGGCTAAAAACGGCGTTGAAACGGGAAAGCGACGAAAAACCCGACGAAAGCGCCACTTCGAGGATCTTGGTTTCACTAGTGGCCAGCAAACGTTGCGCATGCGAGATGCGCATCTGTGTCAGGTATTCGATGAGTGTTGTTCCAAACGTCTTACGAAATACACCCATCGCGTAGTTTGGGTGAAGGCCCGCGGCGTCGGCGATATCTTGCACCGTCAACTTCTCTGTGTAATTTGTGGCAAGAAAGGTAGCCATCTTCTCGACACGCTCGGGAATCGCAGCACCAATATCAAGTGGGGCAGGACGGGCGCGGCTGCTGCCAACGCGCGCGGCCAAGCGCAAAAGGCGGGCCTCGACTTCCAACAAAGCGGCTCGCTTTTGCTCGGCATCGCCCCGTTCCAGATCGTTCGTCCAAGACGGGAACAATGCAGTGTCAAGCACAGCACGCGCCTGATCGGGCTCGTCGACGGCCTCACCGCGCAAGAGCTTTCCGACAAAGTTGCCCGGCAGCCGGCACTGCAGAAACCAAGCCAGTGGAATCGTTGCAACGAAATAGGGCGTGCGACTTTCGATCGCAATGATTTGGTGTGGAATGGCGGCCCAGAACGCTGCCAGTCGCCCCGATCGCACCGACATGCGACGTCCACCGAGAAGATAGGTTATCGATCCCTCATCGAGGTAATTGAGCTCGATCTCATTGTGGCGATTCGCCCGCGCCATGCGTTCGGGTTGCCAGCGCTCGCAGGTAAACCCGTAGGGCGCAAAATCCGGCCTTGAGGCATCGAACGATTTCAGATCATCCGGCACACCGCAACGGTAACATGTGTCGGAGGGTTGCTCACACCCAGCGAGCGCCGCGGGAGTTGCCCTGCCGGCGAAACATGTCTGGTTGTTCAACACCGGCACCAACGTTGCCGCGGCACTGCCGGTTAATCTAGGCTCTGCGGTCAACTACGTGCTCCTGGCCAAGAGCGCGGTTTCCACCGTGCCTACCTCGGCGGTCACCGGCCTCTCGGGAGGGGCCTTGGCCAAGAATGTTTTCTGGCAAGTGAGCGGCAAGGTGGAAATCGGAACCACCGCGCATTTCGAGGGCGTGGTGCTGTCCCAGACCTCCGTGGATCTGCGCACCGGCGCCTCGATTGACGGCCGGCTAATGGCTCAGACGGCGGTGAACATTCAGAGCAGCACGGTCAAGGCTCCGGCCCCGTAGTCTGCGCCATTGCTTGCCAGTGAAGCGCTAGATACCTAGAATGGGGACCATGCGTGGTTCCCGATCGTGGGCGGGGTTTCTGGTTGTGGTGGGCCTGTTGAACTGTCGTTCGGGGGGCAGCGACGCCCCATCGCAGGGCGGTAACTCGGGCGGAGGCGCCGAAGCCGGTTCCGCGGCACTGGGCGGCGCGTCCGCCTCTGCGGGCGGGGCCAGCGCCGGCGGTCAGGGCAACCCGACCGGGGGAAAACCGGTCGTGGGGGGCGCGGGCGGGTCGGCAGCGGGAGGCACCGGCGGCTCCGGTGGCGCGGCTACCGGTGGTGTGACGACTACCGGCGGCAAGGCTACCGGCGGCAGGGCTACCGGCGGCACGTCGGCTACCGGCGGCAAAGCTACCGGTGGCGCATCGGCTACCGGCGGTGCCACGGGCACGGGCGGCTTTCCGCCAGGAGTCTCGCCCAAGAAGGGCGTCGGCGCCTGGTTCATCAAGGGCATCGACACGGCACTCGTCGACTTGAAAGTGAGCTGGTACTACGATTGGGGTCCGAGCCCGGGCGCCCAAGCCATCACGGTAGCCATCCCATTCGTGCCCATGATTTGGGACGAAACGCACGTGACCGCCGGCGAGCTGGCCGAGGTCAAGAAACACGGCAACGTTCTGCTGGGTTTCAATGAGCCCGATCACGGCGATCAGGCGAACATGACCGTCGCGCAGGCCCTCGATTTGTGGCCGCAACTCCAGGCCACCGGGATGCGGCTCGGCAGCCCGGCCCCCGCGAACAATCCCGCCCAAAGCGGCAGCTGGCTGGAGCAGTTCATGGCGGGCGCGAAGACCCGCGGTTACCGCGTCGACTTCATCTGCGTGCACTGGTATGGCAGCAGTTTCGACGCGGCCACGGCGACCAGCCAGCTCAAGTCGTTCCTGCAAGCGGTTCACACCAAATTCGGGTTGCCCATCTGGCTGACGGAATACAGCCTGATCGTCTGGTCGTCTCCTCCCACCTTCCCCACCTGGGCACAGAGCGCCGCCTTCGCAACCCAGTCGGTGGCAATGCTCGAGACGTTGCCCTTTGTCGAACGCTTTGCCTGGTTCTCGCTGCCCAAGTACACGCAAGTCGCCACCGAAACGGGTTTTCTCTACGAACCAAACCCCGTGATCACACAGACCGGTAGCGCTTACCGCGCCGCAGGCGTGCACTAACGCCTGAAAGGACGACTGTATTCCATCAACTGGCATTCTCAATTTCTTCCTCATTCCGGCAAGAACACGACACAGTGCTGAAATGTTGGACACACGATTGGTGATGGAACCACCCACGATCTGTTCTTGCGACATTGAGTTGGTTTCGCCGTGACACAAAGTCGATGTCCAAACTGGATAGCTCTGAGCCTGCTTGTCCGGCGTTGTGCCGTGGACGGTGACGGGGTGCAACGAAGACGGGAATGACAGTGCGCTGAACGCAAGCACGGATGCGACGGCCGATGGGGCCAGCACAGCCCGGACGAAGTTGCTCCACTATTCGGATGATGGCTCCGTGGTCGGGGCGGATTCGGAATGGTCGTTGCGATTTCCCCCGGGTCACGGCACACGTTTTTTGACCATCGACGTCGGGGCCAACGGGGACGTGTGGGTAACCGGGTACACCGGATGTTGTCGCCCCACTGACGTCGGCCACCTCGGTGCGGCTGGGATGGGGGGGGGGCGACGCCACGGGCAACGGCCCATTGGTACCGCAAACGGGCGAAGCCAACATCGTGACCTTGCACGCGGTTGGCGCCGACCGACCGACATGGAGCGCGCCGTTCGAGATGTCAACGCGCGAGATTGCGGGTGGCATTGCAAATAGCGGCACGGCGACAGTAACAAGTGGTCAGATTTCCGGAGTGGTGTCTGTAGCGGGACAAACCGTCACAGGTGCCGGTGCACGAGACATCGTCGTCATACTCTTTGATGCGGCCGGCATGGTTCAGTGCGTTCGACGTTTTGGCGGTGCCGGAGACGACCGAGCGACCGCAGTTGCCATGGACGACGCGGGAAGCATCGGGATTGGTGGTACGTTTGAGGGTACCATCAATTTCGATGGTCGTATCTTGACCAGTGGAGGGGCATTGACGCTTTCGTTGTGAAGTTGGACGCCAATGGTGACACGATTTGGGCGCAACGTCGTCAACGTTTTTGTCGGACGGTGGTCGGCCATGGGGGGCATACACCTCCAGTCACACGTATTATTGACCCAGACCAGCCACGAGATCGAAGACGTGGCTGTGGACGACTCATCGCTGTACTTCGTGGGCGGTACCCCGGGCACCAGCGAACAAGCAGGATTCATCGCTCGCATCGCCCGCAAGCCCGCAGCAGTGGCCGTCGACTGGGCGACACTACGCCCACTTTACACGCCGCCTTATAAGGGCACCGAGCATCAGCAACAACCACGGACCCGTCGACCCACCACTACTGGAGCCAATGTGGCACGAGCATCCGGCGGGCGGTGACGAAGCATTTTCTTCTTCGTCACCAGGGTTTTCTTCACCAACACCGCCCTCGCCGTCTTCACCACCATTGCCGTCACCCGGCCCGGTGCCCCACCCTGCGGAACCACCCGACCCAGACGCCGCTGTGCCAGAGGTTCCCCCGACTCCCGCGCGACCAGAGTCGCCGCCTGACCCGCCCGCGTTTGCGCTTCCCCCTGCGCCTCCTGCGCCGCCACGCGCTCCCGCTGTACCTCCTGCACCCGCGCCGCCAGTCCCCACGTTGTTAGATGTAAAGCAAGCGCCGGTGAAAATGCCGTTGAGGTATTCCTCTACCCATGGGAAGCCGCTGGGCGCCAGCTTATTGCCATCACTTGCATCATTGGGATTGAGGCCCTTGCCTTGTTCCCACGCATCGGGCATGCCGTCGTGATCGCCGTCCGCGGGTGCCGCCGCGCTCGAAAACGTTGGCCATCCCCCCACCTGGGTTTGCGAGCCGATGATGCGTCCTGTGCCGTTGCGAACCTCATTGACGATGCGCGCATCAACGGCGTCTCGCATGGGCGCCATCGCGCCGGCACACGTCAGCACGCGCTCGCTTGCAGGCCGCGGCGATTCAGCAACGATGGCTGAGGCCGTTGCAGCGGGCGTCGCGGTTTTCATGCCACCTGGCACATTCGAGATCGCGTATTCATCACCATTGTCGTCTGCCCGGCCCGGCCCAATGTTGCCCTTCAAGTAAATGCGTGAAGACGCGACAAGGGCGCATGTCGACGTGTTGACGAAGATGGGCCTGCGCGTGGTGTCCGAGCTCGGTCCCGCTTTGTAGAAGTTGGCGATAATATTGCTAAGTACGGGTTTTGAACGATCGTCGTAGTCTTCGTGGCACGTCGCATAGTGGGTGCCAAACCCGCCCCAGTTGTAGATAACGTTGTTGATGACCTCTGTATTGGTCGCGCCCTTCATGTGAGGGCTTCGTTCGTCTTGATGCGCGAACAAGTTGTGATGCAGCGAAACACGCTGTGCGCCGTCTCCGATGAGAAGGCCCTTGCTGTGGGCACCCCTCGGATGCGTGCTTGCGTGAAGCCCTTCACTGAAGATGTTCCATTGATAGGTGACATCGGCAACGGTGTTGAACCAAGTGGATGCGGTCTCGTCCACGGCCCAACTGAGTGAGCAATGGTCCACTATCACCCTTGGGCTCCAAATTTCGAGCCCATCGCGAATTTGCGGGTCGGGTCCATCGGAAGCATCTCCCGGTCGAATGCGCAGACCGCGTACAATCACATCGCTTGCGCCAATGGCCAAACCAGCACCCCGGATCTGGATGCCATCTCCAGGCGCTGATTGACCGGCGATGGTCACGAAGGGCGACGTCACTTTTATTCGATCGCTGAGTGTGATCGTGCCGCTTACGCGAAACACCACGATGCGCGGGCCCGTGGCAAGTAGGGCGGCACGCAACGAGCCGACGCCGCTGTCGGCCAAGGAAGTCACTTCAATCACGCGCCCACCGCGGCCACCGGGCGTGCGAGAACCGTGGCCCTCTGCCCCAGGAAAAGCCGAGGCCGCGCGTGCGATTGTTGGAGGAAATAGGGCCGCGAAGAACACGGCGCCCACGATCGAAACGCGTTTGAGAAAGCAAAACATCTAGCCCTCTTTTCTGTTTGTTACTGGGAGATTCGCAACGCAATGTCATCAACAAGCAAGGGCTGTTCCATGAGAGCGCCACCGATTATGAATATGTTTTGCAGTCGGTCGCCGCCTTCGAGAACCGACGTGCGATCGGCAACCGGATAGAAGTCGTCAAGAGAAACATCGACCTTGTTCCAGACGCCTTTGACGGGAGACGCGTGGTTCCATTGGTAGTTTTGTCGCTGATCAATGTTAAACATCTGCACCCGGATGCCGCGGCCCTCTCCGTCCCAAAAATAGCGAAAGCTCAACACCAAATTCCTTCGATATTCAAACAGAACACCAGCGTTGCCAATGATGATGGAACTGCATCGAGGCGCCCAAGGGTTGAACGTGCCTTGAACCACATACCTTGTGCCCGCATCCGAGGGCGCGTTGATCACATGTCCTTGCTCGAATGCCAATGGCAGCACACCCTCTTCGAAGTCGAATTCAAAAACAGTTGTCGTCGCGTTCATCGGTTCGAGAGCGACGTTTGGTTCAAAGGATGGAATGGGAACCGCCGCATTTTTCGGACGAGGACGATCACTGTCTATCTGTGTCCGTTGCGCGCCGTTGTTCTGTGCCTCTGAGTGTGCGGAAGAGTCAGTCCTGAAACGGTGCAGGGCCACCGTGGCCGTGCCAGCCAACGCCACTGCGGCGCCAACCACCCACGCAATCGCCACAAGTGGTGATGTTCGCGAACGACGGGGTACCGGGAATCCGGGACGCCCACGGACTCCGCTCATCACCACCGCCAAGGTTGTCGCTTGCTCACGTTGGTCCCGTTGTTTGAGCTCTTGCACAACCACGTTCGCCATGTTGGGGCAAACCGCGCGCGCGCGGAGCGCTGCCTCCAACATGAACATTTGTCGCGCATATCTGGCATCACTTTCGCTTTGCGAAATCAGCGTGGACAGCTTGGTGACGTCGTCGCCATCAAGATCGCCCTCCATTGCCCGGTCCACAAGGTCGAGCATCACGCGGTGCTCGCTTGTCATCTGAACCCTCCCGCCAATTCAACACACGAACGCAAGGCCACGCGAGCCCGGAATAGCAACTGACGCGTGGCGGTCACCGTTCTTCCCAACTTTGCGGCAGCGTCTGCCAACGACAACCCCTCGTCGTAGTGTAAGCGCACCGCTTCGGCCGCCACAGGCAGCAGGCGTTGCAAGCACGATTCAAGCGCCCGGTGCAATTCGTGCTCTGCCACTTCCAATGTTTGCGCCGACGCAATGTCGGGAACAGCGACGCTGCGATATTGAGCCAAATAGCGATGTTGCCGTTCACGTTTTCGAATGTCGTCACGCACAAGGTTGCGGGCGATCGTGTTTAGCCACGGCAAAAACTCCCGCTTGCCATCGAAGCCCGCCAGGTGGTCGTAAGCCTGAATGAAGGTCAGCTGCGTGATGTCGGTCGCACTGGCCCGGTCGCCCAACGCCCGCACGGCAATTGTAAAAATGGCCGACTGGTGACGCTGCACCAGCTGGGCATAATCGTCAATTTGGCCAGCCAGCACCCGAGCCACGAGCTCTTGGTCGGTCTCGTGGCTGTTAGAGAGCGTCATACATAACCTGTACGCCGCAGCGGTCTCAGTATAACACGCGACAATGAAAATAACGCACCCACAACAAGACACGGCCTTTCGCGTTGGGGAACGGAAGGCGCAATACATTGGCGATGGTCGGGGCCACGCCCATCTCGTGCAGTACGATTAGGGGCTAGCCGTTCGGTGGCGCCCCCGGTGTCCGCGTAATACGCCGACTTGACGGCATCCGTCAAGCGCCACTTGGCATCAATGTTGCTGCTATGGTCGCCCCGTGCGTAAAAAACTTCCCTGGGCGCGTTCCGCATTGCGATCGCGGCATTCTTGTCATGCTTCGGTCGCGCTCGTACTGGCGTTGTCGGCATGTGGTGACCACGCCGCCCTTGATGATTCGAAGATGCAGGCCGATGCCGCGGTCGATTCCGGCGGGCGCCTCGAAGTGCGTGCCGAATCCACCCGCATGAGCGCCTTTAGGCCGGTGCGTTTCGCTGTCGATCTCGCTGTTTCGACGACGACGCACGCCTTGTCCATCGATGCTTCCGGATCATTCGACCCGGCGGCGGCTTTGCCCGCGGACACAACGCAATACGAATCCCGGGTGGAGCTGGACGAAAACGGCAACTGGTCCGGAGCCACAATGCGACCCTTTCACTGTGCGCCCATCGCGGTGGCCGGTTCGGGCACCGTGTTGCGCGTGCCAAGGGACTACCCCACCATCCCGGCCGCCATCGCGGTGGCGAAAGCCGGTGACACGGTTTCGGTTGGCCCCGGGATCTACCGCGGTCCCATCGCCCTAAAGACTGGCGTCTGGTTGCGCGGGGCCGGGGCTGACACCACCATCCTGGATGGTGAGGGCCGCCCGGAAAACATCATCGATTTCACGGATGCAAGCGGCGCTGTCATCGAAGGGTTTACGTTTCGCAACACCGGCGCAGCGAATGATCCCTGCCCCGCCGATAAGCCACTCAATTGCAGCGGCAATTGGCACCGGGCCGCAATCTACGCCGATGGACACAACAGCCAAACCGATGGGTGCACGGACACCTCGGCGGTTATCGCGCACAACGTATTCGTGAACAACGCCATCGCCATCATGGCGTACTTCCACTCCCGCGTCGTGGTACGGAATAACATCTTCATGGGAAATGGTACTGGGTTCGCCGCCAGCAGCCTGCAAGACCACGCGGTGATTCTCAATAACGTGTTTTACGGCGATGGGACCCACGCGATCGCCAGCGGTGCGGGTTACGTGGATATTTTGGCCAACGTTTTTGCCAACACGCCAGTGGCGATCGTTCACGAATACATTCAAACCGGACGCATTCGCTGCAATTTGTTTTCGGGCGTGGCCAACCCCGGCGAGCGGGTAACCCTGGGCGCCGATGGTAACCTTACGCTCGGCAGTGTTTTCAACGACTTGAGCCAGGGCGATCTCGGTTTATCCGCAGTGACCACGCAGCAATTTGCGGGATGTCTGGCCGAAAGTTTCGATAACCTTCCCTCCGATTACGGCGCTGCACTGATCCCGGGTGCGTTTGGCGGAATACTCGGACCATGGCCCGGTGGTGCGCCCACCGTGCCGGTATCACGCATCACGCACGCGGCGGACGGCGGCGCGATCGATGCCGGCGCGATCGATGCTGGCGCGGACGCGGGCGGCTGATCCCTGGCTGCAACTAAATCAACCGTCACTCACGGGCAGGCGACGGGGATCAGGGCGTTGTGTGACACCGCGCCCCAAACGGACGTTGCGCGTGCAATCAGCGATGCGTCACCCCACGAGATAGCTCTTGCTACCGCGTAAGGGCTCACGAATGTGTTGCCCGTGATGACGGAAACATTGTCGCGAAACACCGTGATGCCCCCGGTCTTCGTGTTCACTTCCATGCGGTAGGTATGCATCGCATCCTTGGTGGGGGCTGCATAGCTTGGTCCGCGCGTATTTTCTGCTGAGAGCAAAAAGATGACGTCGTCGCCGATAAAGAACAGGTTCTTGCGGTTGTCATCCAGCGAGAAGGCAACGTCTGCTCCCGACCGAGAGGGACCCTGCGACGAACCCGATTCGAATTTCATTTGGGCTTCGATAACCAGGATGTCGGGCATCGCAAGTACGGCTGCCACATGGCTATAGTACATGGCTTCGCCGTTGCTATTATTGGCCAGGGTCAACACGCCGCCAGCAAGGACCGGTGCCTCAGGATTGGATGTGTTATTCAGCGTCCACGGCACACAAGCATCCTCGGGAAGACCATCGCCAGCTTTCCAGCCCGACATCGTTGTCACCCTCGACGAAGCATCGGCCTGCACATCCGCGGACGTTGCATCAAGGGTTGACGCGTCGACTGAGGTTGCGTCCACCGCGAACGCATCTGCCGTATTGGCGTCGGCGGACAGCGCATCTTGATAGACGGTCATGTCTTGTACGGTCGACGCATCGGATCCCGCGCCCGGCGATCCCGCCTCCTCGTCGCATGCCAATAGAAGGATGGCTACGGTCAAGAATGCGCGTTTCACGCGGCGGAGGTTACGCGGACTTCGGGTTTCTGTAAAGGTCAGCGTGCAATGGGTCCCGCGTCGAGATCACGACGTCGCGCGACCGGCAGCGTCCTGACTTTCACGTCGCTTCCGTCGTGGTGGATCTCCATCCGCATTTCCTCCTCATCGGACAAAGCGACGAATTCGATATAGTCGCCCTGCGCGTGTGCTTGCCTCCTATGAGAAAGAACCCATCTTTCATTTGATCGATCTCAAGTGAGGGACGCACAAGCGTTTTCAGCGATGCGATAAAGGTTGTCGCCCTTGACCTCAAGCAACACTTTCCAGCCTTTGGCTCCGGGCGATAGGTGGCGCAGCCGTGTGCCGTGTTCACACTCTGCCTCCGTACTTGACCAGGGGTGAGCGAAGCGATTCTTACCCGCTGGTAAGGGACCCATGGACGGGCAGTCGCAGGCTGAAGATCGTCCCACCCGTCGGCTCCGGACGGTGGGTAAGGGTGCCCCCATGTCCCTTGACAACGATGCTGCGGCAAAGGGATAGGCCCTGTCCCGTTCCCTGCCCCGGTGCTTTGGTGGTGAAGAAGGGATCAAACACACGGTTGGCGTCACCGTCGGCGATGCCGCAACCATCATCCTCGACTTCGACAAGGATGCGTTCCCCCTCAAGGCGGCTTCGAATCTGGATCGATCCCGGTAGTGTGCGTTTCATCGCGGCGATGGCGTGGGCCGCGTTGACAATGAGGTTCAACAAAACTTGATTGATGTCACCGTCGACGCACAGGATCTCGGGAAGTTCCTGCAGATCAAGCGAGATATTGGCGATGTCCCGGCATTCGGGTTGGGCGAGGACGATCGCGTCGCGTATGCAGTCGTTGATTGATATGAGCGACTTATCAAGGTGATCGCCGCAGAATCCCTTCATTGCCTTGACGATCTCTGCAACGCGTTCAACGCCGGACTTGGCGTGTGCAAGGGCTCCTGGGATATTTGAAAACAGAAAAGCCGTGTCTAATTCTTGTTCAAGTGCCGCAAGCGACACGCGATCATCGCGGGTGGGTGTATCGGCATGCACATACGCACGGTAGCGTTGGCCGATTTCACTCAGATCCCGTACGGCCCCATCAAGAAAGGCGAGATTGTCCCCAACGAATTGTATGGGCGTGTTGAGTTCATGCGCCACGCCAGACGCCATGCGAGCAATGGCATCCATTTTCTGTGCGTGTCGCAACTCAATCTCGGCGTCCTCACGCCGCCGCACCTCGGCGCGCAATTCGTCGAGCGTTGTGGCCAGTTCGCGGGTGCGGTCTTCCACTTTCGCTTCCAGCGAGTGCAACAGTTGCTCCAGGGATTCTCGAGCACTTAGTTTTTCGTGCAGATGGGCCGTGATGAGCGTGATTTCAGTTGGGTCGAACGGCTTCTTGAGAAACAGATAGTCTGGTCTGCTGCCCATGACAGTCCGCAGGTCCTTGAATCCCACCGCAGTTCCGGTGCAGAGCACAATCTGCAGCAGTGGAAATCGCCGGCGCAACTCAAGCGCAACTTGGAGACCGTCCTGTTCGCTGCGACCCAAATTCAGATCGATAAACCCGATCTCTGGAATGCCGCCTTTGTCTAGCCAACTATCCAGAGCCTGAGCGCTAGAAAAGGTATTGAGGTCAACGGGGTAGTCGACCGTCGATTCGGGACGGCCGAGAAGACGGCGGAAGACTTCGAGGATACCCGGCTCGTCGTCGACGACGATCAGTACCTTGTGCCCGTTTGAAGGGGAGTGCGTTGGCGTACCCGGGGGCTCTCGGGACGCGCTGCCCTGCTGACTAGACATGAACGGCCTGCATTTCTCGAGATCGTTCCTGTGCGACGGATCGCCCGGCGATGGGCAGGCACACAAAGAATGTAGTCCCCTCACCTTCTTTCGTGTCGAAGGTCAGTGTCCCTCGGTGCTTTTCGTGGATGATCGACCAGGCGATGGCCAAGCCTTGACCGGTACCGCGGCCGACCTCCTTGGTTGTGAAGAACGGCTCAAAGATCCGGGGTGCAACCTCGGGTGGAATTCCGGTGCCGGTGTCCTTGATGGCAATCACGACATCGTCGCCGTTTATCCGTGTGGATAAGGTTATCTTTCCCCTCTGGCCAGTGGCTTTGACCACATCTTCGATTGCATGGGATGCGTTGACCAGAAGATTCAGGATCACCTGGTTGATGTCGCTCATGAAGCAATTTACCTGAGGAATAGCGCCCAACTGGGTTTCAATATCCGCGAGGTACTTATATTCGTTTCGCGCAATCGTAAGGGTGGTTAGAATCGCCCTGTTCAGGTCCGCGGGTGCCTGTTCGTCACGAGCGGGGTGGGCGAATTCCTTCATTGATCGAACGATCGTCGTCACGCGTTCCAACCCGTCAAGGCAAGTCGAAAAGGCCGTTGGAACATTCTGGCGCAGAAACTCAAGGTCTCCGTCCTCCTCCAATTTACATGAATGCGCGATGGCATCTTGCCACCGCGGATCATCTGCGAGACCCCGTTCGGTGGCCAGGCTGCGGACGGTCTGAAGGCTGTCGAGCAACGCAAAGATATCCAATGAGGCGCTTCGTAGGAAGTGCACGTTGTCATTGATGAACTGAATTGGCGTATTCACTTCATGCGCGATTCCCGAGGCCAGGGTCCCCACAGCCGCCAACCTTTGCGCCGCCGCGAAATCGATCTGCGCGCGTTTCAGCTCAGTCACCTCCTGTGCCACAAGAACGGCACCGACGATGCGATCGTCTTCGCGCATAGGCCCAAGGTGGCTTGAGAACCACAAGGTCTGACCCTCTGGCCCTTGCGACGTCGCCTCATAGGTCTCGGATTCTCCGGTACGGATCACGCGATCGAGGCGTTCCTCGAGCACCGCGCGCGCTTCCGGTCTCACCACGGAAAGCCAATCGGCCCCAATGACTTGCCCGTTGGGGTGGTGGGGCAACGAGCGGTTCACGAAGAGGATGCGACCGGCGCGGTCGATGGCAAGAATGTGCGCAGGGGCACCTGTAACAACAGCGTCCAACATACCGCTCAGCCTTCGCCGCGCGGACTCGGATTCTTTCGCCCGCGCCTCGGCGCGACTTCGGTGGACCTGCGCGCCCAGGTGCGCGCCCAACGTCTCCAGTAAGTCGAGTAGCGGCAGATCGACTACTCGCTGAATGCGACCGAAGAACTCCAATACACCGAAGGTTTCGCCCTCGGAGCAAAGCGGCACGGCGAAGGCGCAGGACAAACCCGCCTGATGGGCCAGCGGGCCGCGGATTGGCGTTCGATCGTGGGCCAGATCCGATATCCATTCTGGTTTTTGGCCGTCCCACACGCGCCCGAGCAATCCCTGACCCCTTGCCCATACCGAGTGGCGGGTGGCCTCTTCCAAGGCGTGATAGCTCTCAACGCCATTGCACCACGTCGCTTCGCAGTGCAAGCGATCGCCTTTCGGAAACCAAACGGTTCCATAATCCCAACACAACTCTTTGCAGACCGCCTTTAACAGGTGGTTGCAGGTGTCGG
>Ga0105046_10005953_pt1 | contig 19228 bp, 8 predicted proteins | sample MAT03_FD_78385 | JGI IMG/M metagenome (GOLD analysis project Ga0105046, IMG submission 78385) | Freshwater microbial communities from Lake Fryxell liftoff mats and glacier meltwater in Antarctica - MAT-03 (megahit assembly) | ecosystem: Environmental > Aquatic > Freshwater > Ice > Liftoff... | reverse complement strand
CGCTTTGCGAAGCCTGCATGGCCACCAAGGACGAACACCTCCGCCTTCACGCTGTGATAGAATCGGGCGTTTACAGTTGGGAACGCTATGTGAAAGCCGGCGTTGAAGTCCTGGACATGGAAACCGGGAAGCCAGTCCCTCCTGATACACTCATCCAAATGGCCGCACCGTTCCGCACGGCTTTCCGTGACGCCCGCTTCATTGAGGCTGGGAGCGAAATGATGGAAATGCAGCGCCTGGCGGCAACTAACCAAGAGGAATAAATCCTCTCGCAGACCAACCGATTTTACCTTCCCAACATCCATCCCCAAAAATTTTCCACATTATGTCCACCCGAGGAACTTTCACCTGCAAGAACTGTGAGCACCAATTTCGAGGGATAACTGGAGGAAGCCCTGGCGGCGAGGAGTGGAGGTGCGAGCAGTGTGACAAGCGGCACATTGTGCCACGGGTGTTTGATCCGGATGAAGGCTTGTTCAGCGAACCTTTCGTGATGCGATCTAGACGCAAACAAAAGCCCAAGCCCACACATTTTTGCGAAGATTGCAAGATCCCGCTCCGCGATGATCTCCGCCCCATGTGCCCCATCTGCAAGTCACGCGACACCGGCGAACCCGGCGGCTTTGTGCTCCACATGATGTGACTAATGGCTCAGGCTGGCACTTCAAACGACCGTAGCAGCAAGTAGCAGAGAAAGCGCAGCGGCACCGCGGGTTGCAGTATCTTTTGTGGTGAGCAGCGCGCGAAGTTCAGCTTGAGCAAATTTGCGAGCGGGCTCAGCGTCGAGAGTGTCGATCAGACTGCCAGGTGTTGTTTCTTCACATTTGATTGCAAGCTCCATAGCTTCTTGAGGTGGGATGAGAATGGGCTCGGCACCGGGTCGCTGGAAACAGACGACAATAGTGTCGGGAGTCTTCATGCGGCGCGATGCACCCATCCAGCGCAATGCCCAAACCCAGAGCACGCCGCTTCCGTGTGGCCAGCTGTCGCTCGCCCTTACTGCAAATGCGCTCTCGCCTGCTCTCGCCGGAAAGACAGTCTCAAACATCCAATCTGTAAGCTCATCTCCAAAGCCCGCTAGAGTCGGGCGGATTTCTTGTCCGCGTGCCTTGCCTAAGACCTCTCCCCGTACCTCAGCGTAGCGGTCGCGATCGAAGGCGATATACACCTCTTCAGTTCTGCGCGTGCGCCCGCGAAACGCCGCCGGGCGACTGAAGTGATACACTCCCTCCACAAATCGGTTCTCGCTCGTCCGAGTTTCCATCAGCTTGATCCCGTGTGCTTCTGCAGCTAGTTCAAAGGCGGCACAAAAATCTTTGGGGCCAAGTTGCGGGGCCAGATGGAGTTCGTTTGCGGGCATGCCGAGGTCGTGCGCGAAGACCTTCTTCCAGCGATTCATTGAAGTGAAAGCATTTTGGACCCAACCGTCGATTCGCGCATCGGACACCGTCTCCCCGTTACTCATTGAGCGGGCAAAAAGTTCGGCCGGATTGATCTGATCAGCGACCACGCCGAGCAGCATCTGCTTATAGTCTTCGGCGTCGGCAGTGATGACGCCCATTGACGCCTGAATGCTAGCCAGCCGTTCTAAGATGCGAGTGGAGACGTGTTGATCCCACGAGGCGGGAACGCGCAGGTTAAAGACACGCACCTTCTGGCGCTGCCCATAACGATCAAGCCGCCCTATACGCTGCTGAAGACGCATAGGATTCCAAGGTAGGTCATAGTTGACCATCAGATGGCAGGCTTTTTGTAAGTTGATTCCTTCGCCGCCAGCCTCAGTGGATACGAGAAACCGAGCGTGTGTCTCGAAAGCCAGCCGCGCCGCCTTGCGGCCTTCTGTCTGGATGTCGCCGTGGATAATTACGGCATCCGCGCCTGGAAAAAGCGCATTGAGTCGAGTCACGAGCATCTCCTGTGTAGCGCGATATTGGGTGAAAAAGAGTATCTTCGCTCCTGGCTCCTGATCCTCAATTTCGCGCAACAATTTCGCGCAGCTCTCCCATTTAGAATCGGTTTCTAACGCGTTCACTTGACTGATCAGGTGTAAGAGCGCCGCCGCTTCAGATTTGAAAAACGGGAGTGCTTTAGTGCCATCTCCCTGGAGTGCGGGAAGCAGTTCTTCAGCGTCATCTTCGTCGGCCTCGGCGAGCAACTGCACAGCCTGACCTTGTAGCGCAGCGAGTCGACGTTCGAGTGTCTGCGCCAGCGCTGTCCAAGAACTCGCAGCGATCTTGTGGAAAGTATGCATTACTAGCTGCACGATAAGTGCCGCTGCTGGACTCACCTGGGCAAGCGAGCTTTGAATGTAATGTGTGAGAGCGAGAGCGGCAGCATGCTCGGACTCCTTCCACGCGACTTCGAGTGTGTACGTTTCGTGGCCCTTGAAGATGGGCTTTCCGTCCCAATGCACCGCTCGTGACTTCGGGGTACGTGTGATTGTTTCGGCTAATGCTGCCGGGGTCAGCAGAGTCTCTGTCGCTTCTCGCTCCATTGGGAAAAGATCGGGGCGTGTGAGATTAAGGAGGTAGAGGAAACGTTCGTCGTCTCCCTGGTGGGGCGTGGCGGAAAGGAGCAGGAGTCGGGGCGAACGCGGCGCGCCGTCATTACCAGTAACAAATTGGATGCATCTTTCCGCGACGAGCCGTTCAAAGAGCCTGTAGTTCGCCGTCTTCTCCAGTTTTTGTGTAAAGAGGCTGCGGGCTGCGGAAAGCTTGTGGGCTTCATCACAGACCACGAGATCAAATTCGCCAGACTGCCGCAGGGTCTCCGTGTAGTCGTCTCGTTTGAGACGGTCAATCGAGGCAATTACAAGTGGCTGATGAAACCAAGCGCTGGCGAGCTTGCCTTTGAACTCTTCACCCATCACGGCGAAGTAAAGTCCGAAGTGCTCTTCCAACTCATCCTTCCACTGCACCGCCAAGCCTTTTGGGCAGACGATTAGTATACGCCCGTCACGATGCTCCCGAAGCACGCTGGATATGAGTAACCCGGCTTCGATTGTCTTACCCATCCCAACATCATCCGCGAGTATGTGACCAAAGCGATTGGAAGAAAGAATCTTGTCTAAAACGAACGCTTGATGTGGCAGCGGCTGGGTCGAGCTTTTGAGGAATGCGCCATTGCGGTTGTTTTCCGTGAGCACCAAGCCTGCCGCGAGTTTGCGACGGAACACATCTACTGAACCCAGTTGTGCCGCGTGTAGATCATCTGCCGCATCGGGGACTGGCTGTATATCCTCGGGCGACAACAGTAATGGACGATCAGAATGGTCAAAGGAAGCGTGGAAGACAATTTCACCCAAGGCGTTTTCATCACGTAATTTGACCACACCGAAGCCATACTCCGGATGAGTTTTTGAGAAGACGCGCGTGCCAGGCTCGATAAGTGTGGATTCAGAGTTCATGGGTGATTGAGAGCGTAGTGGAGTAAGGGAATGTCGAACCATTCGCGGAAGACTGCTGCATCGTCTTGGTCTAGCTCCATCGCAGCTGCATGGATACGCTGGCTTGCTTCTCCGAGAGACTCAAAATCATAGCTCTCGGCCAGCTTGGATTCGATCCAGCCCAGCCGAGCTGCAAGCCGTCGAACGGGGGTGCAGACGAAGAACGCGCTTCCATCCACTTCCGGAGGAGTGATCACGCCCAGCCGCCGCAGCTCGCGCACAACAAAGAAGAGTGGTGAGCCAGCGCTTTGACCGAGGACGCCACGCCAAGCCCTCTCACCGGGAAGCTTCCCAGTTTTTAAAAATCGCAAAAGGTGCGTCGCGTTGTGTGGGTCGGTGGCGATGCCCATCACTTCTTCCGCAAATTGGTTGACGTAAACCAAATGTTGTAACTTCCGCACATCATAAAAAATCCGCCGCCAAAAGGTGGCGTCTTCACTTGCAGCATTCGAGCCCCGAGCTTCTTCGTGGATCACTTTATCAAAGATTGAGTCCGCTTCACGGAACCCGTTTTCGGTCTGTTCCCAAAAATTCATAGGCGCGAGTTTCTCAATCCAAAAACGTCGCACCCGTTCCACGGGCCAGCCAGCGCTCATCAAGCAGGCGAAACCGAGAACTTGATACCAGAGTCGCTGCCCTTGGATCGTCGCAGGAGAAGAAAGGCCGTTAACAAGGAGTGCCCTCCGTTCATTTGTTCCGAGACCTGCGGGACCGAAGAGAGGCCAAAGCACTTCGCTATCCAGTGTGTAGTCCTCGGGATCGTCGTTCTCGCGCCACCATGCGATTACATCGGATGGATCTATACGCTCAAAGTCGAACCTGGTCTGGACGGGCGGCAGAATTGGCATCCGTGCTGCCTCTTGAAATTTTGTCAGTAAATTCACAGCCTCGCGCCACTCATTTGTGTCTACGGCGTTCAGCTTGAACATCTGGGTGAACTGCGGTGATTGCAAATCAGCGAGCACGCGTACGCCGCGGGCAGTGTCTTCTTGCAACGTCCACGCGAAATCGCGCAGCGAAAATCGCACACGTGCCTCGGGATCGATCTTCATCAGCTCCGCTTCAAGTTCCGAATCGAGCCATGAATCCCCTTTAATGCCCCAATCCGCTGCATACGGGTTCCCTGCCAATTCGCGCATCAGTCTGCTCGGTGCGTCTAGGTCGCCATCGTGCGGCAGACATTGTAGTAACTCCTGACCACAAGCCTCCAGTTGTTCGCGGATCTTGAAAGGATTTCCCGGGAAATTTCCCGCCACCCATTTCTGAGCGTTAGAAACCGAGATCACCCGCGCCCAGCCGAGCCATTCTGCACGAGGCATTCCCGCACGAACCCTATCCCTCAATCGGTCTAAAACTATGTCAAAAGCATCCTTAATGAGGCTTTCGTTGACCTTACTGCGACGCATTTCCACACGTCCCGTATCGATGTCGAAATCCGCATTGATAAGGACGCCGCACGGCCCCGAGGTCTCCGTAGGGAATGTCAGGGAAAGCCGGTTCCAAGCGGGGTCTAACTCAATTGGGGATTTGTCGATCCCTAGCCGTATTGCAACCCCAAAACGCCTCCCTTCTGCGCGGGTTGAGATCCCCGCGAAAACGAGGAATTGCTCACGCTCCCCGGTAGAGGACTCTTCTATCACAACTTCGCTCCAACCATCCCCTACTGAACTTCGCTGGATTGCCCACTGCCGACGTTCTCCTCCATGTTCGAGAGTAATCTCGTTTACGTATTTCAAAAACACGAAGCTCGCCACGTGAAAAATGCTGAAGTTTCGTGCGCCCGCATTACCGAAAAGCTTCTGTGCATCTGTCCGGTTGCACTTGAAGAGAAATCGCGTTTCCGGAACTAATTCGGCCTGCGGCTCCGGCTCAGGGGGGTGCAAGAGTAGCAAGTCTTCTATACCGAAGTCATATGCGCCGGATCGTACCTGCACGATGTTTGTGACAGTGAAAACTGACTTAAAGCCTCGGTTAAATCGCCCGATCTCCTCCGCTGTATTGCGCTTGTCCGCCCGCAAACTCACGATGCGGGCAATATCATAACGTGCCTCGCCTTGCGCGTCTGGTTCGTTAAATGCGCGGCCACAGTGACTCGCTACAACGTGTATATTGTTACCTGCCGGTTCGGTACGGACATGAAAAGGGCATACACTTAACGGCTCGCCTGCGCGGCTAGCATAAGCGCTTTCTGCGTTCTGGAGCAGTTCGCGTAAGACATGCCGCTCTTCGTATCCCTCATCAATCACAAGCCGATCGCGTAAAACACCAACAATGCGATCGCGAAACACATTGTAAACCTGTTCCGCCGTTTTCCCCTCTTTGGTTGCCTTTTTAAATTCTCGGTCCTCTGGAGCGTGCAGCTCGTAAGTGGTGAGCAAGCGAATATATTGATCTTCGTCCGGTGCGCTTGCTTCGCGAGCTACGAGAAAACAATCACCGTGAAACGCGAAAGTCGCGTTGCGGATTTCGCAAACTGGCACACCCGGAGCCTTCCAATGCAAGTTCAGTTGGGAAATTGATTCGATCCGCCACGCTCGCGTTGCCAGCAGCGCCGTCATCCCAGGCAGAGAACGGATTTCGGGGGAGACACGATCAACCGGGATCGCCCTACTTGCGCCCGGGGGTTCAAGTCGCAGCGAACTTGGACTGAGGCAAACGGAGGCAACTCGGGGCAGGTTTGTGAGGAGTTCCGGAAGAAAGTCTATGTGCCACTCCACTTTGCCCGCATGTGTAATAGTATATTGCCAAGCTTGATCAGCGGGGCTGCCGATGTCCATTCTCGTGTGAACGAATAGCTGATTAAGGATCGCAGTTCTATTGGACGCCAATCCGATAGTCCACGTTCCCCGGACATCGGCAAATAGGCCATCGAGTGCAACCAACATACGCTCGCCGCCAATTCCTAGCTGTGGTTTATCTTTCCAGCGCCAAAAGCGGCGCAGAATTTCCTGAGCCAATTCTGATCGACGCTCAGCAGTAATCTCGGAAAGGAACTGAAAGCCAGCGTCTTCCTGGAGGCTATGTTGTAAGATTAGTGCCCACGTCTCTGTGTTGAGCCAAACCGGAGACTCGCTGTATCCAGGCAATACCGTCGTAAGGACACATCGAAGTTCAAAGGGAATGTCGGCGTTCCTGCGGGAAAGATACACGGCGCCGGGCGCACGGTTCCGTCTTAAAAAGGTTTGTAGCGCTTCACGTTCAGCCGCCGATACAAGCCGCTGCCAGCGAGGTTGAAGATTGTTCCGTGAATTGCGGTGCGCAGGTTCGCACAAGAAGGCTAATGGTTGTTCGGCGTTTTTCTCGAACGTCTCTACAAAACGCGACGCGAGATCTTCTTCCAATCGTTCCTCGACAGTGGAAAGATAGGTTTCCCACAATCCCCACTCCTTCAGTTTTTCGCGAATTCGAGTCTGCGCATCGAAGTTTAGCGCTCCGCCTTTGTCCCAACTCCTTACAACACTCGCAAAACAGCGAACGCTGGAAGTATCAGCAAGCCATACCTGTGAGAGCGCCTGCCATTGATCGGCACCATGCTTTACTCGAATTGTTGCTACCGCCTCTTCACGAAACTCGGTGGGACAAAATTGACGGCGCATGGTCCAAAAGCGCTCGCCATGCTCAACCCAGTCGTCCAGCGTGGTGAATTTCTCCGGAAGTTCGTGCCATTCCACCGAAAAACGCGCAGTCCCCAGCCGATTCAGCTTCGCAACCAAAGATTCCCCAAAAATCGACATGGTCTTTCGCGAGTCTTCCCGGAGCCATTGTGCGGCGGAGCGAAAAGCAGCATGCCACGCATCCACAAGCTCTGCTCCATCGCTTCGTTGCATAAGTTGCGCGACGGTTGCAAGGCCGCCGGAATCCAGTTCGACCGGAACACGTCCGAGTGCCTCTTCAATCTGTTTCGGCGCTAAATCTTCCGCTCCGAGAATTGAGTGCAACATGTTCCGCCAGAAATCAGGCGTGGGATTGGGATGTTCTGCGGCCGCTGCGAAAAACGCACGCAATTGATCCGAGTTGGCAGCCGGTATTCCTAGATCGATTTTTCCCCCAGTTTCGACGAACGGAAAGTGATCTCCAACATGTCCGGCCGCGGTGCAGAGCTCACGCCATGAACGACGCACTGTGCTTGAGGAGGAGAGCCGCACCGCCAGTGCGTCCGGAGAGCGACACCAACCGCCCCAAAGCGTGCGAAGCAGTGGGCGCTCTTGCAGTGCCAGCTTCAGCCGTTTAAAAATTTCGTGAGACCATACCGCACCTTCGCGGGGCTCCTCCCGGAAAAGCCCTTCAATCTGCCAGTCGGCGTGCCGCTTTGCTGAATGGGTCTCGAGCCATTCAGCAAGCGCCTCGATGGCACGACCGATCTGAGTGCGGACATTTTCGTGTTCCTGATCGTTCCAGTCACCGCGTTTTAGGTCCGTTGGGAGATCGAGATGCAGATGAAATCGGAATAGAAAATCGCGGTTCGCGTCGTTAAGCGGGAAGAAGGCATATGCGCCGCCTTGTTGCAGTGAGAAGACTGCATCGTCGTCGTTCTTAAAATTGAGCAGCCACTTGGAGTCCGCGTGGAGCGCAATTTGCCAATGGTCGCCCGCTGCAATGCCGGTCAGCTTCCAGAAACGATCTCGCGTTGCTTCACTGCCCCGCTTGGTCTCCAGCGTCACTCGTGCCGCCGAAATACTACCGGGTAGACCGTCGGATGCATCTTCCCGACCAACGCGCATCGTCAACTCACTTCCTCCAAGTTGTACCGTGCGCACCTTTGGCAAAAACAATGGACACAATTCATAAAGTTCGTGTTCCTGTCCGGAGATGCGCGAGCGCACTTCGGCCGCCCCTGCGGAATGGAGGCGAAAGGCGAAAAATGTCCCCCTTACCGATTTCTGCAAAGCCGCCGCGCTTGCTGGCACGTCAGCGGGCAACAGTGGTAGGAATTCTGGCGTGCAGTAGCCCAGTTTATCAGCCGTGAGCATTTCCGCGCTAACCGGTGCTCCTGCCTCCGTCAGCCGCTTGGCAACGCGGTGCAGTCGTGTTTCCTCTGGCAACGAATGCGGCTCGTCCTCTTTTGAGATCGGCAGTCGAAAGACGGTTTCCCCATGAGCATCCCAGCTTCGAACGAGCACTTCCGAGGCAATCCGGTAGCACGATTTGAAACCTATTCCAAAGCGCCCAATCGTCTCCGCGTCCAGTTCGCGGACCTTCCCTCCTCGGTGAACGAAAAATCGGCTTAAACCGCGCAGATTACCTGGCGTCACTCTCCGTCCATTGTTTGCAACCAATAGCCAATCCCCATCCACGAGCAGTCGGACTTCAGCATCACCCTTGCCGTCGTAGGCATCATCAGCGTTTTGCGCCAGTTCAGCGAGATAAGTCGCGGCGAGAGCTCCACTCTGGATGAGGAGATTGCGCACTTGGAGATGTATTTCACCGCCGGGATTATGAAGGTGGAGCAACCAGTCCCCATAGAGGGCATCGCATAATTGTTCGGGCGTCAGCCACGCTAGCGCTTCTTCCAAGCAATCTACCGTGGTCTCAAAGTGCGCATCAGTAAGTTTGTTGATTTCTGCTGGGGGAGCATCATGGCAGGCCGCGTGGAAAGCCTCACGGTAGAAGAGTATGGGCATACGATGGGGAGCGAGTGCCGAATCTAGCTACTGGCACGTTCGCAGACAAGGGATCCATTAGAATTCATTCCGAAGAGCTTTTTCATTAAATCAAAGTATGTCGACCCATGGGACAACCGTTGTCACACCTGCCGGTGTATTTATCAGCTATCTAAGACCAATACGGAATGATCCCCTCATCGCGTTTCACCTGCGCAGCGAGAGTAATGAGTCCGATTTTTTCGCATGCCCGTTTTAGTAATTTGAAGGCCTTTTGTTGATCGACGATCAAAACCTCGGCCTCCGCTATCATTTCCAAAGCGATCCAGCTGTTTTTCAGCTGAACGTGCGCTGTGGGATCGTGAATGACAATAGTCGCCTCCCGGTTCCAAGTGCCTCCGTTTGTGAGGTTCTGACTGCCTACCGTTGCGTATCCATTCGGATTCTTAAATGCCTTTGCATGAAGACGTGGAACGTCGAAGAGGGGAAAACCTCGACCCCAGTTCGATAAACCCAGTTTCCAACACCTTCCGCGACAATGGACGGCGATCAGGTGTTGCTACAACGGCCAGAGAGGGGATAGCCATCAGATCTTCACGTAATTAATTTCCGCCCCTCTCGTCAGGCGGGTTTCCTGGATGGCTTGCTCCACGGAGAGGGGGCCACCTTCGAATTTCTGAAAAATGTCCAGGCCTCGGTCGATGGTGATTTTCCAGCCGGTGTCGGTGGTGATGCTCCGGGCGTGGAAGCTGGGGCTGTGGTTGAGTTCCCAGGAAAAGGCGACTCGAGATCCGGTAAAGGTTTGGACGATCTGGTTCAGGTTTTCTTCCTGGCGGACGCAGGTTTCCAAGTCGGACTGTGTGATGAGATGCACCTCGGCCTCGTCCCCCTCCGTCACGAGATCATGGATCGTCTGGAGGAGTTCCATGAGGTTTCGTGCCTGGAAAAAGTGGCGTACGTAGGGGTCACTAATGGCGATCTTGCGGGCACCACTGAGGTGTTGTGCAAAAAGGCGGCGGTAGCTCCAGCCTTTGGTGTTTTCTGGCACGACGAGATGTCCTGGCTGTAGGCCAGCCGGTGAGACTGGTGACGTCGTCGTCGCAGTCGGGGCGGCGTGGTCGATTTTGCCGCCTGCAGGCTCGACCACTTTCTCTACCTCGTCGTCGGTTTTGGCTCTCGGACCGCAGAACGCCGGATACTGGATTTCCTCGGGGGTGAGCACGGTCACGGATGCGCCACCGCCAATCGGCTGATAGGTGAAGTCATGAGGCGCAAACGTGTCGTCGATCCGCAGGATGTGCTCCCGCACTCGCCGTCTTCCTTCCATGGCAAAGGCGAGTAGCTCCTCGACTTCCGCCGCAGTCGCATTTCCATCTGGAAACAGGATCTTCATCAGTCCGGAGAAAGTTTTTTCAAAGCCGGTCTGGTCGCGGGTGGAGACCTCGGACGTGATTTCAAAGTGCTTTTTGTAGGTGCCGGTGAAGTCTTCGCCCCGTAGGTGCTTAAGCACTTCGGAGATATAATCCACGACAAAGCCATACCCGCTGGTGAAAAGCTCATGTCGAATGGGGGCGACTTCCCAGCCGGGATTGAAGGTGTGGATGCGATCCAGAAATGCGGAATCGATATATTTGTCCGGTAGCGGTTCGAAAAAGTGGGAATGCTTCAGCATGTAGGCCACCGACTTTTGCGTATTGCCCATGAAGACCATCGAGGCTTCAGCGGTAAGCTGCTCGATCCCGCGTGAGAACGTGCGGTTGGCCATGTAGTTTTTCATGATGTCCACCAGCGCCTTGTCCACTTTCTTGTCCTTCCCGGCGAACTCATCGAAGCAGACACAATCCCAGTAGCCCACGAGCCCGATCTTGCCGCTCGAATTACTGACGAAGAGCTTTGGCGCAGTCACCTCCGAACCGGAAATCAACATCCCGTGCGGTGAAAATTCCGCATAGACATGAGACTTGCCGGTGCCCTTCGGGCCGAGTTCCAGGAGGTTGTAATTGCGCTCACAAAACGGGATGAGGCGTATCAAGGTCAGCAACTTTGCCCGCCGTCCGAACATCTCGGGATTGAAGCCAAGGCTCTGCATCAGGACATCCATCCACTCCTCAGTGGTGAATTGCGCCCGGGCCTTCAGAAATTCTTCATAGTCCACGCCAGCCACCTGGATTGGTTTGAGCACGTCGATCTGCCACGGACTGATATTTTGATCTTCGGAGACCGCGTAGGTGACATCGCTAATGCACCAGATGCCGCCTACCAAAAGCTTGGGAAAGCGGCGGACAAAGTCGTCGGAAACCGGAACTTTTTTCAGGCCAAGGTTGGTGAACTCCGCTTCGTAAAAACCGCCTTTGTCGTTTAGCTCAACCGTCAGTTTGTCGATGACCTTGTGCCGCCCTTTCTCCTTGATCGTGGACTTTACCAACTGCGCCTGACTGCGATGCACGTAGTGCTTGGAAAGAATTTTGTGAACTGATTCGAGGCCCGCTTTGATCACGTCGTTGTCATCCGTCGCACAGTGCTGTCCGAGCAGGTATTCCAACACGTACGTGGGGACGACCGCGTTTTGCTTCAGTCCGTTGGTCAGGTCCTTGCGCACGACCAGCCCAGGGAAATGCTGCAGGATCTTTCGATCCAATGGAGTGAGATCGCGGGGTGCGGCCACAAACGGCTCCGCTGATTCGGTTGGTGCGATTGGTGCGGGTTCAGTGTTCATCGAAGTCGCTGGTGAATGGTTTCTGCAATTTGAGGCTTTGGCTCTTGTATATGACGATCTGGATTGTGCCCGACACGGTTTCCTCCAGGCGGAGGTCCACCTCGCGGTTGTTGAAGGCATCGGCGGCGTGCGAGAGCACCAGGATCATGGTCGTCTCACGCTGGCGGGCCTCTGGCTCTTTGGAGTCAAACGTTTGCGTCTTGATCTCGGAGAGGACCGTCCCGTCTTTGGCAAAGATCCCGACCCGGAGCGTGCGCGGCAGGACCTTGCCGAGGGCGGGCTGATCCTGGAAGAGCGAAATGGAAAGCTGGCCTGTGGTGATTTTTGCGGGCACTCGCAGTAGATCCACCTCGATCCGCCCGGTATCATCAGTGCGAGCCTTATGGATTTTGACCACGGGCACCACTACCTCCTGGAGGCTGATCCCGCCGTGAACATAGCGCTTCCCGGAGCCTTGCAGCGGAAATCGTCCGAGCGACAGGGGGAACACCGCTGACCATTCGTCGCCCAAGCCCAGGGCGCTACTGCTGAAAATCTTCACCCTTGAGTCCGATGCAATGTCTTTCCCAAAGGCGTAGCGTCGATTGCGGCAAGTCCATTCGCTCGCGGCGGGCAGTGCGATGGTGTCGTCCAAGGCCACGTCATCCTGCTGAAAAAGAAATCCGTGATCGGCGGTGAGGAGCATGTTGCTCCCATTGATGTTCGCAACCTTTTTGATGATCAGATCCAGCTCCGCAAAAGCCTGTTCCACCGCATCAAAAGTTTTTGCTTCCGTGCCCGGCGCGTCGCCGGTTTTATCGATGACGTTGTGGAAAATATAAATGACGTCGTGATCGCGCATCAGGGTGCGGCCATCGGTCTTCGTGTTCAGCTCCAAGAAGACCTCGGCCTGAATCCCCGTCGCCTTGCCATTACAAGCGAGGCGCAGAATCTCCGCCCGGTTGGCCGTCCCGGTGGCACTGCGCCCATCCACGGTTACCGTGGCGTCTTCAGGATCGACAGTCCATTGCTGGCCGGGGAGCAGCGCCGCCATTCCGAGCTGGGTATAGGACGGGAGTCCGCCAAAGAGAGCCTCCACCTCCGCAGACCAGCGGTTGGAGGAGCGCAGCCTTTGGGCGAAATCCGCTGCCGCTTCGTAGCGCAGGGCATCGGAGATAATGACGAACACCTTCTGCCCCTTGCCCAGAAACGGCTGCACATAATGGCTGTAAAACTGCCGCTGAGCGACCAGCCCTGGGCACTTCCACGTTTCCATCCCACGCACCTGATCACTCCAGCGATCGGCCAGCGGGAGGAGAAAATTATTCACGTAGGCTTTCTCTACCCATTGCGTGATTTGCTCCATCACCTGCACCTGTCCGTAGCGGCGTAGGTTCCAGTTACAAAGCCGGTAGGCCAGGTCGATCCGCCACCAACTGGCCACGTAACGGCTCACGCCTTCGGCTACGGAATCCACCGTGAGATCGACCGAGGCCAGTAATTCGCGCAACTCCACCGCCTGTTCCAGAGCCGCGTAGCCGTGCTCGTGCTCCGGTCGCCAAAAGGAAGCCCGCCGCTGTTGCGCGACCGCCAGCAGATCACTGGCGGCGGCACCTTTCGTGAATGACTCACAGAGCCGGTGGAGGGTGAACTTTTCAAAAAGCTCAAACGTATCCCAATCACCGACCGTCACCCGCGCCTCCAGTGCGCCCAGGGCTGTGGCGATTTGCAGTTCCTTCTCCATCTGGTGCGACCATTGGCGAAATGAAACGCTGTGCGTCTGACTGTCCTTCCATCGTTGCAGGAATACCCTCGCGTGAAGATGGAGCGCCACCTGATCGTCCAGCGGATTGGCCCCGCGAAAGAGCGACACCACGAAATCCCGCAGTGAAGGTGTGGATGCGGCGTAACCAAAGAGACGCTCCACTTCCCGCCAGAAAGGCTCCACCAAGGCTGCCGATCCAAAACACTCGGTCACCGGATCCATGCTGATCAACTCCGCCTCCACCTTACTGTTTAGGAAACGCAGCAACAAGGCATCCACCTCGACCGAAGTGCCCGCGAGCACCGCCATCATCTTGAGCCGCAGTTCCCGAGTCTGGTCTTCCTTGCCGATCAACTCCCGCAATGCATCCACTCGCTTGGCGTTGGTGAAATAGTGCGCGTGGTCTTCCGCCAGATGAAGGAAATCATGGGGTAAGCCGACATCCTGCAACGCGAGGGACGCCTTGTCCGCCTTGTATTCGTAGCCTTGGAGCAGCAGATCGAGCAGCCAGTTATCTGCATCTGCCGGACGGGCGATGGGGAGGTAAATGAGGAAGCGCGTCTCCGGGTTCGGATCCCGCACCACCTGCACCTTGGTGCCAAACTCATTCCCCATCACGGTCAGCTTCGTCACCCCTTCATCCGGGAAGGCGTGATACGTCTCCGCCCATTCCCGGTTGGAATCATACCAGAAGACCAGGCGATGCTTCTGGAAAACCCGTTGGAGGCTGTCGTGGATCCGTTTCATGTCAGATGGAATCCAGGAGATAATCTGTTTTGGCCTTACTCAGCCACTTGCTTGTAAACCACTCCTGGACGGCAGGCTTCCGTCCGCAAGCACGCGAGAGCTCCTCCAGTGAGCGCAAGCGATCCTCCAACCCAAGTGCACAGGCCGCCCAGACTGCGGCGCGGTCGCCGGTGGTGAGGAGTAATGCCTTCTTATCCTGCGTGATCACATACGCCAAAAGGTGACACTCGCCGTCATCGATTTTTGTCATCAGTCCGGTGCGCAACTGCGCGGCTACGATCTGTAGTTTGGTCACTTCGGCCACTTTCACTTTCGCGGTGAATAATTCCTGATCCACCACAATGTAGCTTTTGATCTGTCGGTTGCCAGCCAGCGTCTCCCTCCGGACTTCGGCCACTGTGCGGATGTCGAAGTGATTCAGCAACGCCGCCCAGCAGTCAGTGGCAATGGCCTCAATGATCACATTCGTATCCACATAGACAATTTGGCGGGCGGGCGGAGGCATCCTGAGAAATTCAAAGTCCGATTTCGACCTTCACTCCGTGGGCCTGGCAGCAGGCGCGAAACTCATCCAGCCCGAGATCCAGCAATTTAAGCAAGCGGCGCACCGACAATTCACCGTGCTCAATTCCCCAGGCCGTCCGTTCGATGAAGCGCTGGGAAAACAGCGGGCGGCTGGCGGCTTTTGGTTCCACCGGAGCGCTACGAGTAGCGGCCTCACTCAATTCGGTGTTCTTCAGCCAACCCAAGGCCACCAAGCGCCAGCCGACCGCCACTGTGGATACGTGAAAGTAATCAGCCAGCACGCCCAAGGTGTCCTTCAGTGGTGATTTCGCGATCAACTTTTCCCAACGCGGCTGCAACTCCGCCTCGGGCATCAAGAGAGCTCCCGCAAAATTGTCCGCGAGTTGTTCTGTTCGTTTCTGTTTGTAGCCTTTGGGTTTCAGGCGGTCCACCCGCTCGGGCGGAAGGGCGTCCCAAGTCAGAACATGGAAAAGCTCATGGGCGAGATCAAAGGCCTTCCGCCCGATGGACTCAGCACGATTGATCAGGATTGCGTCGCCGGTGGCGAGCTGCACGGCTGCGCCTGAGACGCCCTTCGGCATGTCCACCTCCAATACGAGTAGCTTGAATTTACTTTCCAACGCCCCCACCAGCTTTTCCGCTGGCACGCCTCCCAGTTGCAATTCTCGGCCCACCGCCTCACCAGCCGACTGCGCCTCTTCAAAGGTGCTGTGGCTATTGATGGCCAGGCGGGGACGCAAGAGACTGGGGGACTCACTTCGACACTCCCCGAGTCGCCGCCACAAGGCCAGCCAGCGCCCGGCTCGTTCCTCAAACTCATCCAACGCTTTTGTCGATACTCCGGCCGCCCGGTAGGAAAATTCTCCTTCCCCCACCAGACGAAATGGATCCGTGAAGAAATCGAGTTCCTGCCCGGTGGCCCCGGCGATGGCAATCAGCTCCTCGGCGGTGACGCGACGCTGCCCGGCCTCCATCGTGGCAAGTGTTTGCCGGTCTTTGAACCCGACTTTTTTGGATAAATCGACTTGGGTCAGCTTCGCCATTTCACGGGCGGAGACCAGACGACGGGGCAGATAAGGCAGTGTGAGTGACATAGCAGAAAGGAGGAAAAGGGCCAGGCAAGGAAGCCTTGCAATTGGATAATTGCAAGAAAATATGCCATTCTCCTTGAGTGGCAAATTGGATTTACTTCTCCCTCGCCGCCCGCACGGCGATGAAGGGGAGGGGATCGCCGCGTTTTAGGGAGTTCACTTTCACGCCGTCATCGGGGTCTACTTCAATGCGGGCTTGGCCGAGGCGCCGCCCAATACGGTGCTGGATATTGATCATGAACCTGCGGCTAGGGGTGTGGAAATTATCTCAGAAACGTGGGTCTGATCGCCGGCAGGAAACAACTCTGCAACCCCTACCGATTCATACCATTTACGATAAATACTCAGCATCCGTTTGCGGCAGGCGGTCACGAAAGCGATGGCGGCTTCTTGCTTTTGTCTTGTCTCATGGCCGCTAGAAAATGCAGCCAGTTCTTCTTCCTCCAAAAAGCTGTCAACGCGCTGTTTCTGTTTTGGCGTTCCATCTTCGCCCATCAATTTTTCCAGCGCGGTCTCTGCTTGCTCTGAGCGGTTATCCTCCATGGGCCACGCCCGAAAATTGCCGATGGTGTTGACCCATTCTGCGCACGCACCTTTAAACTTGCCTTGTTTGCTGTGGACGTAGGTTTTGGCCAGGATGTGGTCGAAATCCCACGGACGATTATGCCCTTTCCAGAAATCTTTACGGGCTGGGTCGTAGTCGGGGAATCGTCGTTGGAGAAAATCCCGTTGCACATAGAGTAGCAGTTCCATCTGTCCACGGAACCACAGAAACTCACCCCAGCGCACCCAGAGTTTTTGGCGCTCCTCTTCGGATTTTTCCGGATGCCCCAAGGTCCCCCAATTCCATTGGAGAAGCGCCGTCTCAGATAGCTCACGAAAAAAGCCCTCAACCGCCTCGGGTGCGTGGACGGTGCGGAGGTGGCCTGCTTCCTGTGCCTGAGCCAATCCACGTTGGAAGTTAGCGCGTGAAATCTGTTCCCTGCACGTGGCGAAAAGGAAGTTGGCAATAGCCAGTTTATCCCGGCCGAACCAGTGAACCACAGTCACCAAAGCTTGCAGACACCGCGCCCGCTCAGGCTCGGGGAGTTGCCAATCTGTGGAAGGGCGTTGGGCGAAAGTCAGCAGCAGGAGGAAGACATCCGGTGAGTCGCGGGCGATGCTGGCGATATGCACCGGCAAGAGACCGCTCGGGTTGAGTCCTGGATCATAGCGGAGCCAGTCGCCCGACTGCCTGCACCCGTCTGCCAGCCTCTTGTGGATGTAGTCATAGACCGATGCAGTCCTCTCGTCCTGCTTGCCCGCCATTTTTCGAATTTGGCTTACGCCCAACGCGCTGGGGAGGCGCTCACGATTTTCTCCGGCCAGCGCGGCACGGATGGCGAGCGAAATCAGCCGAGTGGCCGGCATCGGTTTCACGATTTCGTCGATGGGACCGGCCAACTTGGGCCAGTAGGCCTTGATCATAGAGTAGGCAAGTTCTTCGCCATCGAGTGGGGTCCCTTGCTGATTGAGCCGCTGAAATAAGTGCTCGATGCTGGAAATATTTGCACGTTCCGGTGTGCTTTCAGTCTCCTGCCGATTGTCGGAAAGCAGATCGGAGGGTGCACACAAGGCGATGATTTCAGTGTGCTCGATCCGCCGTAACGCCCGAAAAATGCAGGCACGGTTCGGCTCTTTGTTTGGATCCTTGAGGAAATCGCGGAGGGGGGCGTGCCATGGCAAATCGTCGGTGCCACCCAAGCGGGCAAGCAGGGCGTCCCAAAAGTTATCATCTTGCCGGATCATGAGCAGCCACGCGAGCGGCACGGGGACATTTGCTGCCTGAGGGCATAGTTTGGCAGGCGAGGGGCGACAGTAGTTTTCAGCGGACGGATCTTGCCCGATCCGCTTCAAGGCATCCCGGATTTCACGCGCCCCGAGTGGCTTGGCAGCGTCGCCTCGGGTGTAGCCCCACGGGTGGGAAGGAGTGGTGAGCCGCACCACGAACTCTCGTGTGCTCCACTCGTCTTTAGTGGGATCGAGGTCGAGCCAAAGTATGGATGTGATGCATGCGACCTCAGCTTGGCCGCTTAAAACGCGGAACGCATCTTTGTAACCGAGCGCGATGGCATCGCACCGCTGTTGCCCATCGAGCAGATGATGCGTGATGTTAGGCTTGGTTTCGTCGGTGGACTTGATCTGTTCGGGTATCTTGGCGCTTAAGACCAGAGCGCCAATGGGGAAGCCCCTCAGAATCGAATCCCAGAGCAACTCGATTTGCGAGGGGTCCCACACGAGTCCGCGCTGGAGCACGGGCACGCTCGCCCACACCAGCGGACGCTCGGTAATCTCCGGGATGTCGTGCCATGCTGCAATATGCCGAAGCGGCAGGGCAAAACTGGATGCCTCCTCAGCACCCTCGGCGGGGCACGAGATGCTCACTCTGCCTCCTTCGCGGCCAGCCCAGCGATGGGGGCGAGGGCTTCGCCGAGTTTGAGGTAGTTGGTTTTTACGCCGTCATCGAGGTCGAGCTCGATGCGGGCTTGGGCAAGCGGGAGCATGGTTTGGCGTTCCCATTCCTCACATTCGGTGAGGATTTTGGTGAGTTTGTCGGCCTCTTTACGGGCGTCGGTTTTGGCTTTGGCGGTGGTGGCTGTGGTTTGCTCCTGGACGAGGTGGGGGAGCTTGTTGCGAAGCTTGGCTTGGTAGTCGCGGAGGTATCTGTTCAGGACGAGGTTCATCGTGTCCTTGGTGTAGCGGTGCAGGTAGAGGAGCACGCTGAAACCTTTTTTGGGGCTCTGGATAAGCCAGTAGATGGGACGTTTTTTGTAGGTTTGGAGGTGGTCCTTGTAGAAGTCGGTGAGGAAATATTTGCGGAGTTCTTTGCCGAGGGAGTCTTCGATGAAACGCAGGTTTTCTCGCAACGTGGCTTCGCCGAAGGTGACGCGCATGAATTCCCGCGTTCTTGAGACAATGTCATCGTCGAACCATTCCCCATCCAGGATGGGGAGAATTCCATCCGTGTTCGGATGGAATTCAGGGGTGAGGGAACAGGGATCAGGGGTGAGGGCGGATTCTTCGCTGACCTCTGTCCCCTGACCTCTGTCCCCTGTTTTCGCCGCTACGATGCGGACATAATCTTCGAGTGTGTCTCCAGCGTTGGCCAGGATGAGACCGGGAGCGTCGAGCGAAAACCGCCCCATCATGCAGCCGACGGCATAGGAGAGGAAGGCGGCCATGTCGCGGCGGGCGTCGGCGCGGGCGAGGGTGATTTGCTCCTCGGGCACTTCGGGCTGCAACTCGCCGTCGAGGCCGTAGGCGGCGTTGAAGAGCCGGTTGTTCTCCGTCTCCAGCTCCTGCATCCGGCGGATGGCGGCG
>Ga0105046_10005952_pt1 | contig 19230 bp, 18 predicted proteins | sample MAT03_FD_78385 | JGI IMG/M metagenome (GOLD analysis project Ga0105046, IMG submission 78385) | Freshwater microbial communities from Lake Fryxell liftoff mats and glacier meltwater in Antarctica - MAT-03 (megahit assembly) | ecosystem: Environmental > Aquatic > Freshwater > Ice > Liftoff... | reverse complement strand
TTTGCCGTCATCCGTCCCATCTTTTTCGTTAAATAGCGCGGCTATTCGCCTCAAAAGATAGTTGGCTGACGCCAAAATAATTGGCCTGAAATTGGAAACTTATTTTGACACCGTTCCTAAGGAGAATTTGCCCTAAATACCGGGGTTAAAAAAACATATTATTTTTAAAATACACCCTGCGAACAAATGCTACATTTGGGGCAGTCGACAGCCGGCCATGCGGAGTACTACGGCCTACACCAACTTTCATCAATTCACTAACTCATTTTAATTGTTATGCCAAGTCCTACAGATCAAATTTCACTCAACGATGCAGTCGCCTATACGACGGAGTGGCGGGATAAAAACCCCGGAAGCGTGACCTCTTTTTTAGTCTCCATCGATGATTTACAGGGTATTGTAGATGAACTGGGCGCAGACTATGCCCGCATTTATTTAGGCTACGGCAGCGACGGGCTGGAGAAAATCATGATCGTCGGAGCGGATAGTGAACAGCAGGATATCATCCTTGATATGGAGCATCCGGTATCGCCCGCCAGCGGCATTTACGATTTTAGCAACCCATGCCCGCCCACCTGTGGCGACACGACCAGCCCCCTGGCCACCGGTATCATTCCTACGTAAACTTTGCAATGCAAGAATTAATCCTCGATCTGCTTCGTCTTTCCCCCGTTTTTATAGTTCCTGCATTAATTATTGCATTCAGGAAGTATAGTAAGTTGTCGCCCGAATTAAAGGTGATAACTTACTATCTTGTTTTGTCGGCTCTAACGGAAATATTGGCCGCATTACTGGCTGCGGTGAACAAAAACAACCTGCCTTTATTACATATTTATACCATCCTTCAGTTTGTCCTGATCGCTCGTTTTTATGGAATCGTTTTGGCAGGATTTGTTCCCCGAAACCTGATCCGGTATAGCGCGTATTTTTTTATTATTTTTTCCATCCTGAATTCCTTGTTTTTACAAACCATATTTACCAATAATACTTATGCGCGTACCCTGGAAAGTTTATTGGTTATTACATTCTCCCTGACCTTGTTTTACCGGATTATTTCTGAAATGCGGATCGAAAAATTAGAAGATTCGCCGGTTTTCTGGATCAATACCGGATTTTTAATTTATTTTTCGAGTACTATTTTTCTTTTTGTCATGAGTAATTTCATTTTGCCGCTGAATAAAACCCTGAATGTTTATTTATGGGGCGTTCATGCTTTTATCAGCTCGTTTCATTACATTTTAATAGCCATCGGTTTATGGAAACACCGGAACTAGACGTGTATATATTCCTGTTTATCGGCACCTTGGTCATGTTTCTTTTGGCTGGCGGAGTGGTCGCGTTTTTTATTATGTACCAAAAGCGGCTTTTTCGTCAGCAACTTCTGGTGCGGGAGATCGAAACAAATTACAAGGAAGAATTGCTGAACAGCAATATTGAAATGGTGGAAGAGGAACGCAAACGGGTGGCCAAAGACCTGCACGACGAGGTCGGCAGTCTTTTATCCACCCTACGGCTAAAAATCGGTCAAATCCCGCAATCCGATCCCGTGCAGCAGCTTCAGATCATCTCGGATACCAGCGACATGATCGATGCGGGTATCCAAAACGTGCGGCGTATATCACATAACATTACGCCTCCGGGTCTCGAAATGTTCGGATTGGTTGATACCCTGGAAGACTTTTGCGAAAAAATTACAGCCAGTAAATCTATTGAAGCATATTTGCAATGTGAAACTCGGGTCCCCCGGTTGAAACCCCAGATTGAACTGGGCCTTTACCGGGTGGTACAGGAATTAGTCAACAATACCCTTCGCCATGCAGAGGCTTCTCTGATCCGCATTCAATTAGCGCAGGAGGCACAAGACGTAACCCTGACTTATTCCGATAATGGAAAGGGCTTCGAGCCCGATATGGTCGGGAAAGCCAAAGGTTTGGGGCTTAAAAATATAGAAGCGCGGATCAATTTGATCAAAGGGACATTTGAGTGGCAGCTGAAGCCGGGCGCAGGAATGAAATTAATCATCAAAGTTTATAACAAATTAAATGAGTGATGCCATCATCAAAATCGCTATCGCAGAAGACCAGAGATTATTTCGAGAATGCTTAATCCCCATATTAAACGGATTTGATAACCTGAAAGTGACCATTGAAGCGTCCAACGGGCGTGAGTTACTCGATCTTATTCAGGCCTCCGCGGTAAAACCCGACGTGGTTTTGCTCGATTTGGCCATGCCGGAAATGAATGGTTTGGAGACAACCCAACATTTGAAAGCCGCTTTTCCGGGCATCAAGATCATCATTTTGTCCGTTCACAGCGAACAGCGGCATATCGTAAAAATGGTGGGCGTCGGGATCAACGGATATTTGATCAAAAACTCGGAACTGGAAGAGGTTAAACGCGCCGTGGAAGCCGTTTACGAAAAAGGATTTTATTTCAACGAGGCGATCCTAAAGGCGATCCAATCCGGCATGCGCCAGCAGAAACAGCAGCGCTTCGATGTAGTCACCACGCTTACCACCCGGGAAAAGGAAGTGCTGCAACTCATTTGCCGGGAATACACCACCCCGGAAATTGCCGAAAAACTCTTCCTGAGCGTCCGCACCGTAGACGGGCACCGCAACAACCTGCTCGAAAAAACGGGCAGCCGTAACACAGCGGGGCTGGTTATTTATGCGATTAAGAATAATTTGGTGGATTTTGAGGTGTAAAAAGGTTTACAAGCGCGCAATCACCGTTTTATTCCCCTTCACGTGTTCATCCATCGTCACCTCGATCTTTGCGTCGAGCGGAAGGAATAAATCGACCCGGGAGCCGAATTTGATAAAACCCATGTCTTTGCCCTGCACGACCTGCTGGCCTTCGCCGATGTAATATTTAATACGTTTAGCTACGGCGCCGGCGATCTGGCGCATCAGGATTTCGGCCTGCCCGTTGTCATAGACTACTGTCGTCCGTTCGTTTTCCGTGCTGCTTTTCGGGTGCCAGGCGACCAGGTACTTACCGGGATGGTAACGAAAATAATTAACCACCCCGCTCACCGGGTTGCGGTTGACGTGTACGTTGAGCGGCGACATAAAAATCGATATTTGCAGGCGCTTGTCTTTAAAGTATTCACTTTCAACGACTTCTTCAATGACGCACACCCGGCCGTCGCAGGGAGCGTACACGATATTGTCGTCGGTCACGAGGATTTCACGGGCGGGGTTGCGGAAGAACTGGAGCACTAAGCCGTAACAGATCAGCAGGACGACCAGCGCCGGCCAGAAGGCAACTGGTATAAAATTCCAGATGGCAAGCAGCAGAAGCGCCACCACCAGGGCTGCCGTGCCGAGCAGCATTTGACCTTCTTTATGGATGCGTAATAACATGGTTGCTTTTTTTAGGTCGCGAAATTACAACATGCAGGCCGAACCGAAGCAAAAACAATACAGGAACCGGATCGGTTTTACAGATTGCCCTGAATTTGATCGGGCGTATCTTTCCCATCCATGCTCCACATTGCGTTTTCTCCCATATACAAATACGAATTACCCGAGGGCCATCGCTTTCCGATGGCTAAATACGAATTGATCCCGGAGCAACTCCTGTACGAAGGTGCCGTAAAGCCCGAAAATTTTTTTCACCCCGGCGCTTTGACGGAAGACGTTGCGCTGCTAACCCATACGAAGGAATACTGGGATAAACTGCTCCACGTTACCCTCTCGGCCCGGGAAGAACGGGCCATCGGCTTTCCGATCTCGGAAAAATTTATTGAACGCGGCCGGCATATCTCGCAAGGCACGCTGGAATGCGCCCTGTATGCCCTGCAATACGGCTGCGCGCTCAACGTAGCCGGAGGAACCCACCACGCTTTTGCCGACCGCGGCGAAGGTTTTTGCTGCCTGAACGACCAGGCCGTTGCGGCGAATTACTTGTTAAACAACGGTTTGGCGAAACGTATTTTAGTGGTCGACCTGGACGTGCATCAGGGCAACGGCACGGCGGCTATTTTTCAGAAGGAGCCGCGCGTTTTTACGTTTTCGATGCACGGCGAACGCAATTATCCGCTGAGAAAAGAACAATCCAGCTTAGACATCGGCTTGCCCGACGGCATGGACGACGCCCCATACCTCCGGATTTTGAGCGATACGCTGCCCCGCATCGCCGATGAATTTCAACCGGATTTTGTGTTTTACCAAAGCGGCGTGGACATTCTGGAAACCGACAAATTCGGCCGTTTGAACATCAGCCGGGCCGGCTGCCGGGCGCGCGATCATTTTGTGCTGGATTATTGCCGCCGAAACCGCCTGCCCGTCGCGGTGAGCATGGGTGGCGGTTATTCGCCCCGTATCGCCGACATCGTGGAGGCCCATGCCAATACGTTCCGGGTGGCCGGGGAAATCTTTTTTTAAGATTTTTACAAAAAAGTTTTAAAAGCTTGGGCGCCAATGCAGTTTAGCCGTACCTTTGCAGCCCGAATCTGCATTTTTAAACAAAATCAACAAAAAAGAAGAAATTCATGCTCATCGTTGAAGTAAAAGACGGCGAAGTTATCGACAAGGTACTCAAGAAGTACAAGCGAAAATTTGAAAAAGCCGGCATCCTGAAAGAACTGCGTCGCCGAAAAAACTTTACCAAGCCTTCGGTACAACGCCGTACGGAAGTGCTGAAAGCCGTCTATAAAGAAGACATGTACGGAAATAAGAACGACTGAAGCGCGCGGGCGATTTGATAATGTGCTTCGGAGGGGAGTAAATTTACCCATTCTTTTCATCCCGACCATTTTCCAACATCGCAGCATCGTGTTTCACGAAACGTCGTTTTACGGATATTTGTCGCTTGAGCGCCGGTTTTCGCCGCATACGCTGACGGCTTATCAAAGTGATTTGTCCCGTTTTATCGCTCATTTGACAGAACAGCAATGCCTTACCTCGGTTGACGGGGTAAGGCATTCGCATATACGGTCATGGATCGTTCAACAGATGCAGGACGGCCAGAGCACCCGAAGCATAAACCGCCGTTTATCCTGCCTGAAAACGTATTTCCGCTTCCTGCAAAAACGCGGCCTGATCACAAAAGACCCCATGAAGAAGGTAGTGGCGCCCAAAACCGGCAAACGTATTCCGGTATTTTTACAGGAAAATGAAATGGCGGCCTTGTTCCGCGACGTCCCATTCGACCCGGACTACACCGGCCAACTGCATCGCCTTTTACTCGAAACCATTTATGCCACCGGAATGCGCCGCAGCGAGGTGGCAAACCTGAAGATCAGCGACCTGGACCTCGACCGGCAGGTGTTCCGGGTATCCGGGAAAGGTAATAAAGACCGGTTAGCGCCTTTCGCGCCCTACTTGAGCGCACAATTGGAGCATTTCCTGACGCTTCGCCGCGACGCTTTTCCAGGCAACAAAGAACCCTGGCTGTTTCTGAACAAAAAAGGCCTGCAAATCAGCCCTGAAAATATCTATTACATCGTCCATAAACACCTTTCGGCGGTTACGACGGTCGAACAGCGCAGCCCCCACGTGCTGCGCCATTCCTTCGCCACCCACCTCTCCAACCGCGGCGCCGATCTGAATGCCATTAAAGAATTACTTGGCCACGCCAGCCTCGCAGCCACGCAGGTGTATATGCACAACAGCATTCAACGACTGATTGAAGTGTACGAGCAGGCGCATCCGAAAGCGGAGGAGGAGTGAGGTTTTCAAACAAATAATTTTACAAAAATTGAACAATGCGCATTTTCCCTTATTTTTGCGGCGCCTGAATCGGTTATTTGAACCGGTTTTTGTATAAATCCTTTACAGACAACGCATTCACCCGTCCTTTCTCCTTTATTCTTTTCTCCTTTATTCCCCTTTTTTCATGCTGAAACGACTCCATATCCGCAATTATGCACTGATTGACGAATTGGAAATCAACTGTTCCGAGCGCTTGACCATTATTACCGGAGAAACCGGTGCGGGTAAATCCATTTTATTGGGCGCACTCGGCCTGGTGATGGGAGAGCGAGCCGATAGCAAGACTTTTTACAACGACGCGGAAAAATGTGTGGTGGAAGCCTGGTTCGACGTAGCCAAATACGATCTGCGCGATTTTTTCAACGAACACGAACTGGATTACGATACCGAACTGATCATTCGCCGCGAAGTGTCGCCGGCCGGGAAAAGCCGGGCTTTTGTGAACGATACGCCCGTCAATAACCAGCTCCTGCAACGCCTTACCGAAGTCCTGGTCGATATTCACCAGCAATTCGATGTGCTGGACATCCACAACGTCAATTTTCAATTGCGAATGATCGATGCCCTGGCAGATAACGCCTTGATTTTGAGGGATTATCAGAAAGGATACCGCCTATATGCCGCAGATCGCCGCCGCTTGACCGAACTGCTCGAACGCAGCGAACAGGGGGCCAAAGAGATGGATTTTTTACGTTTTCAATTGGACGAACTGCTCCAGGCCGGTTTAGCCGCAGGCGAACAAAACCTGTTGGAAGGTGAAATGGCCCGCCTGAGTAATGCCGAAGATATCAAACAGGTGTACGGCGCAGCGTATAGTTATCTCTACGAAAACGAGCAGAACCTGATCGGACAATTGCAGGAAATCGGCCGCACGATGAACGGCTCGCGAAAGCTATCCGGCGAACTTACAGCGCTGAGCGAGCGAATGGAATCTATAGTCGCCGAATTACAGGATGTGGCCAAAGATTGCGAGCGGGTGGCCGAAGGCGCCGAACACGATCCTCAGCGCATTACCGAAGTGCAGGAACGGCTCAATGTGTTGTATAAATTGCATAAAAAACACGGGGTTGCCACCGTAGAAGATTTGCTCGCCATCCAGGAAAACCTGAACATACAACTCGGTAGCTACACCGATTTAGGCGCAGATATCGAGCGCCTGCGGGAAAGCCTGGCACTCCAGGAGAAACAATTACGCGCCGTGGCCGCAGCCCTCAGCGAGCGACGCCGGGCCGTGACCGCCGGTTTTGAGGAACGTGTACACAGCATGCTTGCCCAATTGTCGATGCCCGACGCCCGCCTCCGCGTGGACGTGCAGGATACCGGGATGCTGACACCGACCGGCATGGACGACGTACAGTTTAAGTTCGCTTCCAATGTGGGCAGCCGCTTTTTGCCGATCAAAGACGTGGCTTCGGGCGGCGAATTATCGCGCCTGACGCTCTGTACCAAGAGCCTTGTAGCGGATGCCATCCCTTTACCCACCCTCATTTTTGATGAGATCGATTCCGGGGTCAGTGGGGATGTCTCCCTGAAAATGGGCCTGATACTCAAGGAATTGAGCGAGCGGCACCAGGTCATCAGTATCACCCATACCCCGCAGATCGCTGCGAAGGCCGACACCCATTATTTTGTGTTCAAAAAAGTGCAGGACAATCGAACGGTCACCAATATCCGCCTGCTCAATGCCGAAGAACGGGTCCGCTCGATTGCCGTCATGTTAAGCGGTAATCCGCCGAGCGACGCGGCAATTGCCACGGCTGAAGAATTGGTTAAGCGATAAAGATGCCCTTGTTTTTTTAATGACCCCAATAAACTCCCCTCCTGCGTACTGTGTGCTTTGGCGGGTAAAAATTTCTAACGCTATGTCTACGGAAGAATCACCGCTTGCCCCTGTTCCTTACCACTCGGGTTTCGTCAACATCATCGGCCGCCCCAACGCCGGGAAATCTACGCTGATGAACGCCCTGGTCGGTGAGCGCATGAGCATTATCACCCATAAGCCGCAGACGACCCGGCACCGCATCATCGGAGTGCTCTCGGGCGAACATTTTCAAATCGTTTTTTCCGATACGCCCGGCTACGTCAAGCAGCCTTCTTATAAAATGCACCGGGCCATGAACCGCTTCGTGGAGGGCACTGTGGAAGACGCCGACCTGATGCTGTTCGTGTTCGATCTGACCGAAGAATTGGAGGACGACAATCCGGTGCTCGACGTATTAAAAAAAGCCGAAGCGCCCGTGCTGCTGATCCTGAATAAAAAAGACCAGGTGGCTGAACAGCGTTTACAGGATGCGGGCAACTGGTGGCGCAAAAGGATACCTTTCGCCGATACCCTGGCTATTTCGGCGCTCAAGGACAAAACCTCTCCGGCCCTGGTGCTCGAAAAAATCCTGTCTTTTCTGCCGGAAGGGCCGCCTTATTACCCCCCGGATCAGCTGACTGACCGGCCGGAGCGTTTTTTTGTCAGCGAAATCATCCGGGAAAAAATATTCCTGCAGTATTCCGACGAAATTCCCTACTCCTGCGAAGTCAGCATCGAGTCTTTTCAGGAAACGAAAACCAATGCCGGGGTAAACCTGGCCCGCATCCAGGCCACCATTTATGTGCTTCGCGACATGCAAAAAGCCATCGTTCTGGGCAAAGGCGGCGACGCGATCAAAAAACTCGGCACCGCAGCCCGCATGGATATCGAGCGCTTTATTCAAATGAAAGTTTTTCTGGAACTCACCGTGAAAGTGCGGGATAACTGGCGGGACGACGAACTGGCCTTGCAGCGGATGGGGTACCTCTAAACCTTTTGTAATTTATAATGCACCCCAGATACACCCCGCAATATCTCCGCCGCTTTTTCCGGGGTAATATCCCGTTGCGGCTCAGCCAGGGTTTCATATCCGACCATGAATTTTTTGACAGAAGCGGAGCGCAGCAAAGGCGGATAAAAGACCGTGTGCCAATGCCATTCCCGATGTTCCTGGCCGTCGGTCGGCGCCTGGTGAATGCCGGAAGAGTAGGGGAACGAGGTTTCGAACAGGTTGTCGTAGCGTACCGTCAGCTGTTTATAGGCGTCGGCGAAAGCGTCGCATTCAGATTCGCTTAAATCGGCGATAGACGCTCCGTGCCGTTTGGGAATCAACATCGCTTCGAAAGGCCATACGGCCCAGAAGGGTATTAGTCCTGCAAAGTGCTCATTTTCAAAAAGAATACGCTCTTTTTTGTCCAGTTCGGCGGCTAAATAGTCGCCCAAAAGGGAGCGGCCGTGTTTGTTCCAGTACTTCAACTGCGCATTTTGTTTGGCCATCGGCTCATCCGGAATATGCTCCTGGGCCCAGATCTGGCCATGCGGGTGCGGGTTCGAGCAGCCCTGGATGGCTCCTTTATTTTCAAACACCTGCACATAGCCGACGTAAGGCAAGGCGCCGAGTGATGCGTACTCCTGTCGCCAGGCATCCACCACCCGGCGGATTGCGGGACGTTCCATTTCTGCTACGGTCAGGTCGTGTCGCGGCGAAAAACATAAGACCCGGCAAATACCCGGCTCGTTTTCAGCGATAAAAAGTTCGTTTTCCGCCACTCGATCGACCGGAATATCTGGCAGTAGCGCCGAAAAGTCGTTGGTGAAGACAAAAACATCCTCATAGGCAGGAGTTTGTTCACCGTTTGCCCGAATATTTCCCGAACAGAGGTAGCAGGCCGGGTCATGGGCCGGTCGGTTTTCTGCCGGCTGTTTCTCCATTTGTCCCTGCCATGGTCGATTGGCCCGGTGCGGACTAACCAGCACCCAGCGTTCCGACAACGGATTCCAGCGGCGATGGGGATATTCGTTGAAGGTAGTAGGCATGTATAGTCGGTTTAGAAGGTTTAGATACTTGATTGTCCAGGTATCAAATTCATCATTAAATTATTCCAACTCCATCGGTGAGCCTTACCTCATGCGACGCAAGCCTTATCCTGAATTTTTGAAAGTAAGCCTGCTCAAGCCGCGTTAAAAATTCCGGCACGCTTTCTTTTCGAACCAGGTTAAGGGTACAACCGCCAAACCCGCCGCCCATCATGCGCGACCCTGCCACGGCATCATCGCTGCGCGTTTCGTCTACCAGAAAATCCATTTCGGGACAACTCACTTCGTATTCGTGTTGCAAGCCTTCATGCGATTGATACAGCAGTTGGCCCAGCCAATGCGCATCGCCTTTTTCAAGTGCCCGGCAGGCAAGCAGTACGCGTTCGTTTTCTTCCACGACGTGTTTACAACGTTTGAAAACAAGCGGAGTGAGCAGATTTCGTTCGGCAAACAACATATCCGGGGTCAGGTCGCGCAGGCTCCGGATGTCGGCGTAAGCGGTTCCCTTTAGCAGGTGCAGGCCTGATTCGGCTTCGGCCCGGCGGGTGTTGTAATCGGAGTTTACCAGTGCGTGTTTGACGCCGCTGTTGCACAAGACGAGCGTGTGGTCCGGTAAATTGAATGGGAAATACGCATATTCAAGGCTGCGGCAATCTATGCGGATTACCTCGTTTTTGCGACCCATCATGGAGGCGAACATATCCATGATCCCGCAGTTCATGCCAACGAAGTTATTTTCGCCGCGTTGCGCCAGGCGGATCATGTTTAATTTGGAAATGCCCAATTCAAATAAGTAGTTCAGGGCGAACAACATCCCGTTTTCCATGGCGGCTGAAGAAGACAAACCGGAGCCTGCCGGTATGTCGCCGCCGAAAACAAGGTTTACCCCGCCGGGCGTATAGCCGTCCTGGAGTAGCTCACTGACCGCGCCGAGGAGGTAATCGGGCCAGCCCATCCCGGACCGTATAAGATGTTGTATATCACCGGAGTAATGCTCATTCAGATCATGCGCATACAACTCCAGCCGGGAATCGGTCCTTGGCGAAACAGCAAAATAAAGGGCCTTGTCGATGGCCGCCGGCAGCACAAAACCTTCGTGGTAGTCGATATGCTCGCCGATCAGGTTGATCCGGCCGGGGGCGCGGATGACGAGGGCTGGGGGGGCGCCGGTTATTTGCTGAAATTGGTGGATGATCTTGTTCAAGAGATTTTAGGTGCGGTTGCGTTATGGCTCAATAATAGAAGATAAGGTACTAAAGAACCTCTATGGCCTCCTGCCAAGGCATTAATTGACAGGAATCAAGTTGCATTTTTTGGTTGCCTGCGTAGATCAAAAATTGCGCTTCAGGCGCTGCTCCGGTCAGCGACTGCCACATTTTCAAACCCGAGACCAGGCGGGTATTGAAGGTTTGGCTCGACTTAATTTCCACCGGACGCAGGACGCCGTTTTCTTCTATGAGCAAATCTACTTCATTGCCTTTTGAGTCTTGCCAAAACCAGAAAGAGGGAAGTTTGCCCTGATTGGTCCGTTTTTTATATAACTCGGCTATGATCGAATTCTCCATGGCATTGCCGAAATAATGGTGCGTTTCCAGTTGGCGGGGAGAACCTACACCCAATAAGTAGCAAAGCAGGCCCGTATCAAAAAAATACATCTTCGAGGATTTGACAATACGTTTACTAAAATTGACGTGCCATGGTTGCAGAAAAAAAATAATGTAGGAGGCTTCCAGAACCGCCAGCCATGCTTTTACGGTATTGACTGCTGTGCCCGTGTCGGTCGCCAGCGCCGACATATTGAGCGGTTGCCCAACTCGTCCGGCACACAAGCGCATGAACCTTGCAAATTGGGTGAGGTCGCCTACGTTTTTTAACAGGCGGACATCCCGTTCGAGATAAGTTTGCAGGTAGTTGTTGAAAAAAATTTCCTGCGGTATTTTTTTGTCGAATAATGCCGGGTATCCGCCCTGCCAGGTAAAGGTTTCGAGGTCAGGCGCCGTTCCGGCTGCGGATATTTCAGGAAAGCTGAAGGGATGCAGGTTCAGGATGCCCACCCGGCCGGCGAGCGATTGGCTGATTTTTTCCATCAAAAGGAAGTTCTGCGAGCCGGAAAGTATAAATTGAAGCGACTTATCGGCATCCACCATCGTTTGCAGGTAGGAAAAAAGTATGGGCGCCCGCTGCGCCTCGTCCAGGATAGCGCCCTGGGGGAATGATTTAAGGAATCGCCGGGGATCGTCTTCGGCGAGCAGTCGCACATCGGGGTCTTCCAAACTGGCATAAGGCATGTCCGGAAAAAGTTGCCGCAACAAGGTCGTTTTGCCCGATTGTCGCGACCCGCCCAAATAAAGAATAGGGTACCATTGTCGAGTCGCGAGAATGGTTTCTGATATTTGGCGAGTGATCAACATGGGGTAAAGGTATAAAAAAGCGTGTAAATTTGCAATTCAATTGCAAATTTACACGCATTCGTGATCCCGACTGGGGTCGAACCAGTAGCCGCCTGCTTAGAAGGCAGGTGCTCTATCCATTGAGCTACGGGACCAAATATCAAACAACCGGGCGCAAAAGTATGATTTTTTGCACAATCCGATACGTAAAAAAGCACCTAAAAGTTCCCGCGGTTCGAATAAGCCTGCCGGTTATGCGCCTTTCTTTTGCCATATTCATCCATCTTTGCCCGCTCAAGGAAAGACGCCATGAACGAAACGACACCCAACGTGCAGATCGAAGCCGGTTGGAAACAGGTGCTTGCCGATGAATTTCAGCAGCCCTATTTTGCAGCCATCAAGACTTTTTTGGTCCAGGAAAAACAGGCCGGTAAAATCATTTATCCGCCGGGCCCGCTGATCTTCAACGCATTCAATAAAACGCCGTTCGATCAGCTCAAGGTGGTGATCATCGGACAAGATCCTTACCACAACCCGGGCGAAGCGATGGGATTGTGCTTTTCGGCGCCGAAGGGCGTGCGTACGCCGCCATCTTTAGTCAACATTTACAAGGAAATCCAGTCCGATCTCGGCTTTCCACCACCGGCCCACGGCGACCTGAGCAAATGGGCCGACCAAGGCGTGCTGCTCCTCAACGCCATCCTCACGGTAGAAGCGAAAAAACCCGCATCGCATCAAAAAATCGGGTGGCAAACCTTCACGGACGCTGTGATCCGCACTATTTCCAAAGAAAAAGAAGGCATCGTATTCCTACTCTGGGGCAAGTTTGCCCAGGGCAAAAAAGCCCTGATCGACGAAACGAAACATTTCGTGCTGGAGGCAGCGCACCCCTCTCCACTCGCCGGCAACGCCTTCCAGGGCTGCCGCCATTTTTCCCGTACCAACGAAATGCTGCAAAAGACCGGACAAGATGCTATTGATTGGAGGAATTGAAGAATTGAGGAATTGAAGAATTGAGGAATTGAAGAATTGAAGAGGGGGTCTTTAGCGACCCACTTTGCGTTAAATCGCTCAATTCCTCAATTCTTCAATTCCTGGGTTCACCTCCTGGCGTCAAAATTATTCTGCCTGTACGGTATTTTCAGGAAGTCGAGCGTACCCGGTTTCACGTTGATGGTAAACATATAGGTGCCCCGGGTGGGCTGCCAGCTGAGCCGCATTTCCCAGCAGTGCAGGTCTCGGGAGAAACCCAGGTCGGGATAGACCAGTTGTTTGCTTTGGAAATCGTAGCTGATATTGTTGATGTTGATTTTCCATTTGGAAGTCAGCGGAATATCACCGGCAAACCCCAGGTTGTTGCTGCCGATCAGCAGGGTGTCGCGGGCGGCGCCGTAGCCGGTGGGGATCAGTCGGCGGTCGAAAGAAATGCGGTGGGTGACCCGGAAGTCATCGAACCAGCTCAAGAGCTCGTCGCTTTGCTGTGTGCTCCGGGGCTTCTTCCCTTCCGCAGCGCCGGATTTTCGATCGAGCATATCCCGTATCTGTCCCACCGTAAAATTCGTATTGAACGCGACGCTCAGCGCAGTGGTCCGCAGTAATTTGCCTTTTTCACGGAGCACGTATTGATTGACCCTTCTTCCCGTTGCATCGGCGATGTAAGGATCGAAGCGGGCTGTCCAGGAAATATTCGTGATGCCTTTGAACAAACGGAACAAGCCTCCGGTACCGATTTCGCTCCAGCGCAGGGTGTCGCGTGTAGGGCTGTAGCTGCCCGTAAAGCCGAGGTTGTCGAAGATCCTTTTTTTGTAAACGGTATCGCGTTTTGTCGAAAAATACTTGAATTCCAGCACGTTGATGAGGCTGTAATTTAGCACAAGTTCCCGGGTCGTCCGGCCGTTGTCGGGTCGTCCGAATACGGCGTCGTCGAAGATGCCGTAGTCAAGCGTATCGTTATAAGCCGGCCGCAGATCTGTTTCGACCGTGCGGTAAAACCGGTCGTAGCGCGACTTACTGTAATCCGGTCCGAAGCCCATGCTCACCGATGGTTTCATGGTATGGCGGATACCGCGGAACCAGCCGCGTTTGAATTGTTTGGTAAAAAACAGGACGGTATTGGCCGAAATACCGGCGTTGTATTTGCGGTAGCTGTAAAAACCCCAGTTGCGGATGGTGGTATCGATCCCGAATTGGGAATGCAGGCTATCGACGTACACATTGATGATTTCACCACCATCGTCGAACAAGGTATCGTAATCGAGCCGGCTCTCCGGACCGAGCTGTTTTTCGATGGTGTACGGATACCAGTTTTCTTCGTATTGCAGCGAGGGCGCGATGTTCAGGTATTTGAACAGTTTAATATTGTAGTCCGTGCTCGCGCGGTGCTGCACGCCGATACGGGCGCTTTCCAGGGTTTTTCGGGTAAACAACAGGGTGTCTACGGTTCGTAAGTCGTTGCGCAACTGGGAGTTATAAGTCAGGGATATTTTTTCATACCAATACTCTTTGCCAACCTGCTCTTTGCTTCTGAACGGAAAAATACGTTGCATGGTAAACGTGGCATTGGGCAAACTGATGTCCATGATCCGAGTTTGGGTATTTTGGGAGTGGGTAAGGCCTACGTTCAACTGGTATGGTTTACCTGGAAACGTTTTAGCATAATTCAGGTTAGACATGAGTGTATTCTGGTAAACGCTGGCAAAGTCGTTGCGATTCCGGTTCTGGTCGCGGTTGGTCTCGATGTTGACGGAGCCGCCGAATCGTTGACTGGGGTGCGCCTTGGTATCCTGGTCGTGCGACCATCGGACCCCAAATGATTTTGCCGACACTTTGCGGGCTTGCACATCTTCCGCCACCCGGTTGTTGTACCGGATGTTGAAATTGCCGGTATACCGGTATTTGCGGTTGTATCGAAGCGTACCGGCCACGCCCCAGGAGCCGCTGGTGTAGGCATTGAACAAGGCCGTGGCATCCATGTAAGGAGAAATAGGTTGATACCAACCGAAGTCCTTGATACCCAAGCCTTCCCGGTCGGCAAATTCAAAGTCACGCGGTATGATCAGGCCGGCCTTGCGGGTTTTTGTGATCGGGAAAAACCCGAACGGAATGATCAGCGGGGTGGGGATGCCGCCGATTTCCAGGTTCGACAGGCCGGTTACCACCAGTTTATCGGGAATCACTTTTAATTTATTGGTCCGAATCCCATAGTGGGGATGGGGAGCATCGCAGGTGGTGAGGATGGCATTTTGGTTGTAAATGACCGTATTCCCTTTTTTAGTGGTATCTACATTATTGGAACCGACAAACTTGGCGCGTTCACCCAGCACATATAAATCTTCCTGTTTGGTACGCGCTTCGTAAATGATGCCTTTTTTCGATTTGAAATTATAGCGGATGCGGGTCGCTGTTACGTCCTGTTCGGCATCTTTAAATTGCGGCAAACCGGCCAATTGACCGGACGTATCGGGGAAAGACTCGGCGATGATCTCGCTTTTTTCGTAATCCAACAGGATGTATCCGGCGTTTATGGTTAGCGCAGTGTATTTGACGGAAGCGCTGCCGTACAAATGCACTTGTTTTTTCTTTACATCGAACCACATGGAGTCTTTGGCCCCGTATTGTACTTCCTCGTCGAGCCCATTACTACTAAACTTAACTTTGCTGAGGTCCACAACAGCGGAATCCCGAAAAGCGTTTCCTGGCGGCACAATGGTATCGGCCTTCAGCGAGGTGGAGTCCGGTTTCGCACTTTTCGAAAGCGGCTCAACCTGCGCCATTGCGGAAACGCAAAGAAGCAGGCTGCTGATTAAGAAGAAAAGCCGATATTTGCCTGAAAATTGTAGCACTGATAGGAGTTCTTTAATGGGATCACCACTTTTTAACCGCAATTCCCGACCAATAACGGTCCAAGATTAATGGTCCAAAGGTATATGAAATCAAATTTTGCCTTACGAACGATGCTTGCCGCCATAGTGTGGCTTACTTTACAAAATTTTAACGTATCTACGATTGAGGATAGACGGTGGAGGGTGGACGGTTTACCCGCCGTAGCTTCAGCGAAGGCGGGTCACAAGCCCATTATCCCAGCGCTGCATTCAATCGGCGGCAAAGGTACGGAATCAAACTGCGCGCGCAACTATTCCGACCCTCTTCCGCCCACAGTTCAAGCGCCTGGGGTAAACCTTCGGCGGGCAGACAGTCCACCCGCCTACCACATCCGCACCGTAGTTCTGGATGCCGGTCACGGTGGTAAAGACCCCGGATGCAGCGGCGCCTCGGCCAAAGAAAAGGAAAACGCTTTGGCCATCGTGCTAAAACTTGGAGAACTGATTTCAGCCAGTTTCCCGAATATCAAGATCATTTATACGCGGGATACCGACGTTTTTATCGAGTTGAACGAACGCGCCGCCATTGCCAACCGAAACAATGCCGACCTGTTTATCAGCGTACACTGCAATGCCATGTCTGTGCCGCGCGTACACGGAACGGAGACATACGTGCTCGGTGTAAATCGAACCGAGCACAACCTGGAGGTGGCTAAACGGGAAAATGCCGTTATTTCGCTGGAAGCCAATTATGAACGAAATTACGGCGGTTACGATCCCAATAGCCCGGAAGCGCATATCCTTAGCAGCGTATGGCAAAGCGCCTACCTCGAACAGAGTATTTTCTTTGCCAGCCTGGTTCAGGAATACGCCCAATCGATTGCCGGCCGGGAAGACAAAGGCGTCAAACAAGCCGGTTTTCTGGTTTTACGGGAAACGGCCATGCCTTCCGTACTGGTGGAATGCGGCTACCTGACGAACAAAACCGAAGAGGAGTTCATCGCCTCGGAAGAAGGCCGCGCCCAAATGGCAGAGTCGATCTACCGGGCATTTGAATCATACAAAACGCACATGGAAGGCGGTCTATTGGTAGCGGGGAAAACAGCGCCGGCTGCACAGGCCAAGAGCAATACGGCCGGCCCTTCCAATAATACGCCGGTAAAAACAGTCGCCAACAGAAGCCGCGAGAAACCTGCGGAAAAACCCGCTGCCGTCAAAACGAACGTCAAACCGGTTCCTTCCGCAACTGCGGCCAAAGCCGGAAAAACCCCTTTGAGCACCTCATTCCGGATTTTCCTGTTGTCCTGGCCCAAGCGCCTCGACCCGAATGCAGGCCAGCTGAGCCTGCTGGGCGATATTAAAGAGGAGCAAGCGGAAGGGAAATTTAATTATTACACCGGTCGGTACGCATCCCGTGCCGAGGCGGATAAAATGTTGTCCGAAATCAAAAATCTGGGTTTTAAAACAGCCTCCATCGTACCTGTCGAAAACTAATAAAACACTCATGTTCAAACTAAACAACGAAACAAAAGTTGCCCTGCTGGCTATTGCGGCGATTGCATTGGCGATTTGGGGATTCAAGTTCCTGAAGGGCATCAATATCCTCACCACATCCAGAACCTTTTACGTCAAGTACGATAATGTAGATCAGTTGCGCCCATCCAGCCCGGTTTTCATCCAGGGTTTGCAAGTAGGTATGGTAAAAAGCCTTTATATTGATAAAAACGACGACAAGACGATCATTGCCGTATTAAACATTGATACCGATGCGGATATACCCAAAGATGCCGTGGCTGTGATCATAGGCCAGAGCCTCATGGGTGGTAAAGCGGTCGAATTGGTTATCACACATCCCTGCAATGGCGACGATTGCGCCGAAAGCGGCGATTATTTGATCGGCGGGACGAAATCCTTCCTTCGATCTATTCTGGGCGAACCCGGCGAACTGGATGCGTATACCGAGAAACTGCAACGCGGCCTCACCACGGTTTGGGATTCCATTGCAGATCCGAATGACCCCCGAGGCGTGGGCCGGTCCTTGCTGGCCCTTGAAAAATCCCTGAATAACATCGAGCAGGTGACCTTAAAACTGTCGCATCTGCTCGACGCCAGCAGCAAGGGCGTTACGGCTACGGCCAATAATACGGCAGAACTGACCCGCGTGCTGAGCACCAACAGCGACGATATTTCCAAAACCCTGGAGAATTTATCCGCCATCAGCGAGCAACTTAAAAACGCCGGATTGGACAAAAGCACCCAAAAAGCGACCCAGGCGCTCGATTCCATCACCCTCTCGTTGTCTGCTTTGCGCGCAACGCTGGGCGTCACCGGCAAAACGGTTTCGCGGGTCGACACGCTGGCGCAACGCCTGCTCCAGGGCAAAGGCTTAGCCGGCAAAACACTCACAGATGAAGAATTGTACGACAACCTCGTACGCACCAGCCGGCATTTGCAGCTGTTGGTGCAGGATCTGCGGCTCAATCCCAAACGATACAATACCGTTAAACTCAAGATTTTCGGCAAAAATAAAACCCCCGATTACAATAACCCGCTGGAAGACCCGGCGTATCAGCTGATGATTGACAGTTTGGAGCGGAATTACAGCAAGCAATTGAAAAACTAAACCTTCTAAACCCTCTAAACCTCCTTCACTCATGAAATCCATCCGCCCGCTTTACGACGAATACGGCGCGGAAGGCTATTACCGCGACCACGCCGATAGCTACGAAAACCCACATTTTCCGGAAATACGCGCCCTGCTGGAACGCAACATAACGCGCTTCGACTGCTCGAACGTGTTTGATTTCGCTGCGGGAAAAGGGGAGGTGACGCAGGTGTTGCAGGCGCAGGGCATTTCGGGCATCACGGGCTGCGACCCGTTTACGTTTCAACAGTATGCGCAATGCACCGGGCTTTCTTGTCTGCGTTTGTCGTTTCGGGATGTGGTGAAAGAAGGTTTGCCAGCCAAGTATTCGCTGATTATCAGCTCGTTTGCGCTGCATTTGTGTCCGGCGAAGGATTTGTTTTCGCTTACCTGGAACCTCTTGCAGGCCGCGCCGTTGCTGGTCGTTATTACGCCGCATAAACGGCCGGAACTGGAAAATCTGGCCGGTATCCGGCTGGTCTGGGAGGATTTTGTGTGCACGGAGCGGGGGAAGAAAGTGCGGATGAAGGGGTATGAAATGGGTTAGAAATTGTAGCGTTTGGAAAAAGGTTTAGCGCGATTTGCCCATGCTTGCGCGACGAAATACCAAAAGGCCGATAGATGATTTGACTATTTGTAACTATTTAGCACCGAAAGGTGAGACATAAATAACCTGGGTGCTGCAAATAGCACTAAGTTCATTGAAAACATTGAGTTGATGCTTACGGCAGGTGCTAATAAATCCTTGGATGCGCGCATAGATATGTGCGCCCTTCATTGTTCTGAAACAGCCGGCTACCTTCTGTTTGGTTTTGAC
>Ga0105046_10005951_pt1 | contig 19230 bp, 18 predicted proteins | sample MAT03_FD_78385 | JGI IMG/M metagenome (GOLD analysis project Ga0105046, IMG submission 78385) | Freshwater microbial communities from Lake Fryxell liftoff mats and glacier meltwater in Antarctica - MAT-03 (megahit assembly) | ecosystem: Environmental > Aquatic > Freshwater > Ice > Liftoff... | reverse complement strand
TTGGTCGGCAGGATGTGATTGGGTCCGGACACCTTGTCGCCGAACGCCACTGTGGTTTCCTCGCCGAGGAACAGCGATCCGTAGCAGGTGAGCCGCTTGAGCCACCAGTCGAGGTCGCGGGCGTGTATCTCGAGGTGCTCTGCCGCCAGCTGATCCGAAATCCGCGCCGCGTCCTCGCGCGTGTCGCACAGGATGACTTCGCCATAGTCGCGCCACGCGGCGCCGGCGGCATCGCGCGCTGTCGGCGGCAGGGTGTCGATCAGCAGCGGCATCAGCCGCGTGACTTCGGCGGCCAGCTCGCGCGATGTTGTAATGAGCCACGCCGGGGATTCATGCCCGTGTTCCGCCTGGCCCACCATGTCGGACGCCACGATGGCCGCGTCGGCGCTGTCGTCGGCGATCACGCACACCTCGGACGGACCGGCGAACACATCGATGCCGACCTTGCCGAACAGCATGCGTTTGGCCTCGGCGACGTATTTGTTGCCCGGCCCGACGATGATATCGGCAGGTTTCCCGGTGAAGAGTCCATACGCCATCGCCGCGATCGCCTGCACGCCCCCCAGCGTCAGGATCACGTCGGCGCCAGCCGCATGCATCGCATAGAGCACCTGCGGATGGATGCCTTGCCCCTGAAAAGGCGTCGAGCATGCAATGACCGTCGGCACGCTGGCGGCCTTCGCCGTGGCCACGCCCATGTAGGCCGACGCGATGTGCGCGTAGCGGCCCGTGGGTACGTAACATCCGGCGACGTTGACTGGAATGAGCCGCTGGCCCGCCATCAGTCCGGGATGGACCTCGACGCTGAACTCCTGCATCGAGGCTCGCTGCGCCTGTGCGAAGCGCCGTACCTGCGCCACCGCAAAATCGATGTCGGCCTTGATGCCGGCCGGAATGCTGCCGGTGCGCCGCTCGATTTCCGACGGGGTGACGATGATTTCACCGGTCCAGTGGTCGAGTTCCTGCGCGTAGTGGCGGACCGCGGCCTCGCCGTCGCGGGCGATGTCGGCAAGCATCCTGTCGACCACGTCGCGCGTGTTTGCGGTCTCGCTCTCAGCGGTCTTGGCGGCTTTCTTGAGGTAGGTGATGCCCATTGGCAGCTCCGGTTCAGAGACGCTAGCGACCACGGCGATGATCGGCAGCACCGAGCCACAGGCCCGCGCGCCGGTACCCAGCAATGCCGGCCAACAAGCCAGCGTCAGCGTCCAATACAGGAGGCCGTGCGGCTACGCGCTCTCGTACAAACGCGTGAGCACGAACTCGCGGTGGCCCAATGCCTCGGCGGCCGTGAGGCGCCCGTTGGCGGTGCGGAACATCATGTCGAGCAGTTTGTCGCCGGCCTCGCTCATCGTGATTTCCCGCTGCAGCAGCCCGGACGTGTCGACATCGACGTGCTCGCTCATCGTGCGCACGGTGCGCGGATTGGCGCAGATCTTGATGACGGGCAGGATCGGATTGCCGATGACGTTGCCCTGGCCAGTGGGGAAGAAATGCACGACGTAGCCCGACGCGGCACACAGCGTGACCATTTCCGCAGCTGCAGATGACGAATCCATGAACCACAGGCCGGGGTGCTTGGGCATCTCCGCCTTGTCCAGCACGCCGTCGACCACGCACGTCTTCCCGATCTTCTGGATGTTGCCCAGCGCTTTCTCCTCGATGGTGGTGAGGCCGCCGGCGATGTTGCCCTTGGTGGGCTGCGAGTCGGACAAGTCGCTGGTCTTGTGCCGGTTGATCATCTCCTGGTAGCGATCGAAGACGCGCATGAACTCCGCGCGCACGGCGTCGTTGCGACAACGCGCGGCCACGATCGACTCGCCGCCCGTGATTTCGGAAGTCTCGCCGAATACCAGCGTGGAACCCGCCGCATACAATTTGTCGAACGCATCGCCAACGGTGGGATTGGAACCACAGCCGGACGTGGTGTCCGATTCGCCGCACTTCGTCGACACCCACAGTTCCTTCAGTTCGCATTCGACACGATGCAGTTCGCTGGCGTCCTGCAGGAACACCTTGGCGGCCTTCGAGGCACGCATGATCGTGTCGTGGTCGCCGTGGAGCTCGATCCCGAAGCCCACCACTGGCTTGCCGGTCGTGGCGATCGCATCGACGATGCGCTTCGTCCATTGCTCCTCGATGCCGATCACCACCACGGCGGCTACGTTGGGGTTGGAACCGGTGCCGATCAGCGTACGAAAGTGGAGATCAAGGTCGGCGCCGAATTGCAGGCGCCCATAGGGATGCGGAATGGCCAGCGTCCCCTTGATGTTGTTGGCGACGGCCTCGCAGGCAGCGTTGGACAGGTCGTCGACCGGCAGGATGATGACGTGATTGCGCACGCCCACGCGGCCGTTCTCGCGGCGGTAACCCCAGAATTTGCTTTGCATGATGTGTCGTTCCCGTGCCTTCGCCTACCAGCGCTTGGTCTTGATGTTGTGGACGTGGGCGTGCTGCCCTTTCTTGATCGGCGCGACCACCTTGCCGATGTCGACGCCGTACTTGATGACGGTGTCGCCGACGGCCATGTCCTTCAGCGCCACCTTGTGACCAAGCGGGATGTCCTGCACGCAGGGCAGCGAGATGGTTTTGTCCTCGTCGAGGATGAGACCGGTCAGGGTGGCTCCGGCGACGACACCCTCGACGACGACCACCGCCACGGAATCTGCGGGGTCGTGAAGTACGCAATGAATCATGGCAACACTCCGGAAATGGGGCCGAGGCACAGGGCGGCCTTCCAGCAGCACCGGCGCACGCTGCGCCGGCATTCACCCCGGGTCATCGCCCGGGTCTCTTGCAGAAAAGCGTAGCCGCTGCCTGGATGAAAGTCAACTAGATCATCTATATCATTTGCATCACTTGCGCCGGACGCCTACACTGCCTCGCACCTGCCCGCCTGCCATCACCCGCCCTTTCACCGATGACCGACGCAACCACGCCCGGCGTTCCGCTGTCCGCCCCGCTCTACAAGGAGATCAAGCGTGAGCTGATGGCGGCGCTGACGGCCGGCGAGTGGAAACCGGGCGAGGCCATTCCTGCGGAGCGGCGGCTGTCGGAACGCTACGGGATCAGCATCGGGACGGTGCGGAAAGCGATCGACGAGCTGGTCGCGGAGAACATCCTGATCCGGCAGCAGGGGCGTGGCACCTTCGTGGCCAGCCATACGCGGGATCGGCTCCTCTTCTACTTCTTTCACATCGTGCCGCAGGCCGGGGACAAGTCCTATCCAGACGTGGAGTTCGTGCGTTTCGTGCGCGGGAAGGCGGACCGCGAGATGGCGAAACACTTCGGCATCGCGGTGGGCGAACCGGTGTTCCGCGCGCGCAACCGGCTGCGGCTGGCCGGCGTGCCGGTGATGATCGACGACATCACGGTGCCGGCCGTGCGCTTCCCCGGATTGTCGCTCGCACAGTTCCGCGACCGGCCCTCGACGATCTACAACCTGTACCAGGAAGCGTTCGGCATTTCTGTGGTCAGCACCAGTGAACGCTTGCGCGCCGCGCTCGCCGACGCGGAATTCGCAACACTGTTGTCCATCACGCCTGGCGCGCCACTGCTGCAGATACGCCGCCTTGCCCGCACCTACAATGACGTGACAGTCGAGTACCGGGTATCGCAGGTCAACACGCAGCACCACGAGTACTGGGCGGAGATCGGCAGCAACGCGTAGTTGCGCGTCGCGCGCCCGTTTGGTCGTGGCGCAATGCGGGGCCTGCACTGTTCGTTGTGGCACGCTGCGGGGTGAGCCGGCACGGTTCGTTGTGGCACGCTGCGGGGTGAGCCGGCACTGTTCGTTGTGGCACGCTGCGGGGTGAGCCGCCTGGCGCGGGCTCCATCGCCGCGAAACGTGTGGGTCGGGCGCGTGAGGGCAAAAAAATGGACGGTCAAAACACGACCATCCATTTTTTTGCCGCACGCGCGGCGACCACGCGGCTCAAAGTCGCCCGCGCCAGGCGGCTCACCCCGCACCGCTCCGGATGCGTGGCAACGGCACAGCGGATGTCGTTGCGTTGGGGTTGTAGGCGAGGCTTCAGCCTCGCGAATCGCTTCGTGTTGCCGAGGTCGCACCACATCGCGATTCGCAATGCGGGACGGCCTAACGTCAGCGAAGCGCCTTTGCGCAAATGACGAACACCATCTGGCCCGAACGTCAGCGAAGCGCCTTTGCCCAAATGACGAACACCATCTCCACAGCCGCAGTGAGCGGCGGGCCGTGCGGGGCGGGCGCATTGGAGCCGCATGTTCCCGGCGCGTGGGGCAAAAAAAAGTGAGGTCGTGTTTTGACCTCGCTTTGTTTGCCCTCACGCGCCCGAACCCGAAGCTTGCGGCGACCTAAGCCCGCCCCGCACGGCCCGCCGCTCACCGCGGCGACGCTGAATACCCAACGTCACGCGGCGCTAAACCTGCGAGGCTGAAGCCTCGCCTACAGTCCGCGTACGATCCGCCAACAGTCCGCCAACAGTCCGCCAATAGTCCGCGTACAATCCGCCTGCAATCCGCGTACCTTCGGCGTACCGTCCGCCTACAGTTGCCGATCGAAGCGCAACACCGCCTGCGCCACCGGCGCAAAGCTGCGCCGATGCAGCGGACACGGTCCATGTTGTGCCAGCACTGCGAGATGCAGGGCTGTGCCATAGCCCTTGTGCTGCGCGAATCCGTACAGCGGATACAGCCGGTCGAGTTCGCACAGCAGCGCGTCGCGTGCCGTCTTGGCGAGGATCGACGCTGCCGAGATGGCCCGCACGTCGCGGTCGCCCTTCACGATCGCGCGCGTCGCACATGGCAGCCGCGGGCACTGCGTGCCATCCACCAGCACTTCTGTCGGCGACACGTTCAGTGCCTCCACGGCGCGACGCATGGCGAGCATTGTTGCCTGCAGGATATTGAGCGAGTCGATCTCCCCGACATCCGCACTGGCCACGGCCCACGCAAACGCGTCGCGACGGATGATCAACGCCAGTGCCTCCCGGCGCGGTGCCGACAACATTTTTGAGTCGCGCAACCCGGCAATGTCACGCTGCGGGTCGAGGATCACCGCCGCCGCAAACACGGGCCCCGCCAGCGGTCCACGCCCTGCTTCGTCGACGCCCGCGATCAGCATGCGACGCCAGCCGCCCGCAGTTCCATCGCCACGGCCTCGGCCGCCAGCGCGCCCGTGTCGGCGTGCAGCGCGGTGGCGAACCCGCCAAAGAGCGCCTCCAGGCGGCGCCGCGTGACGGAATCGTCGAAGAGATTGAGCGCTGCCTGCGCCAGGTTGCGCGCCGTTGCGTTCTCCTGCAGGAATTCAGGCACGACGAAGCGTCCCGCCAGCACGTTGGGCAGTCCCACGTACGGCAGCAGCAGGCGCCTGCGCACGATCTTGTAGGTCAGCGCCGAGACCCGGTAGAAAATGATGTGCGGGCACCGCGCCAGCGCGGCCTCCAGCGTGGCCGTGCCCGACGCGACGATCGCCACATCGGCCGCGCGCAGCGCGTCCTCCGCATGCCCGTACAGCAGCGTAATCGGCAGCTTCTCGTGCCCCGACGTATGCATGATCGTCTCGAAGGCGTCGCGCGTGGCGCGCGTGGCGAACGGCACGAGGAAGCGGGCATCCTCGCGCGCCTCGAGGATGCGCGCCGCGGCACCAAGTACCAGTTCCGCGTGCATGTCGAGTTCGGACAGTCGACTGCCGGGCAGCAACGCAAACACCGGCGTGGCGGTCTTCAATTGCAGCAGCTCGCGGGTCTCGCGCCGGGTGCCGTGGGTGGCCGCCGACGCGGCCATCGGGTGCCCGACGAAGGTGACGGGGATGCCCGCCTTCTCGTAGAGCGGCGGCTCGAACGGAAACAACGCGAGCATGCGATCCACGCTGCGGCCGATGGTGGCGAGACGCTCGCGCCGCCACGCCCATACCGACGGGCTGACGAAATGGATCGTCCGCACGCCGGCGCGTTTCAGCTTGGCCTCAAGACCGAGATTGAAGTCTGGCGCGTCCACGCCGATGAACAACGGCACGCGCGCCGTCAACAGCCGCGACCGCAGTTCCCGCCGGATCCGCAGAAGGCCCGGAAGATGGACCACCACCTCGACGAAACCGCGCACCGAAAGTCGTTCGAGCGGAAACCACGCATCGCAGCCGGCGGCTTCCATCTGCGGCCCGGCAATGCCGACGAAGCGTACCTGCGGATACCGCGCACGCACGGCGCGGATCAGGCTTGCGGCCAGTGCATCGCCGGAGGCCTCGCCCGCGACGATGCCGATGGTGATGGTTCCGGCCGCGGTTCCCGCCACGACGTCGCGCATCAGCGCACGATCCCGCGTCCGCCGGCGGCAAGGAATGACGCCAGCGGCGCCAGGACCGGAGCTTCCGCGGCCGCACCCTGCAACCGGTCGCGTGCCGCCTCGAGCGTCAGGCCCTCGCGGTAGAGCACCTTGTACGCGCGGCGCACTGCCAGGATGTCATCGGGCGAAAACCCGCGGCGGCGCAGTCCCTCATTGTTGGTGCCGTGCGGCTTGGCCGGGTACCCCTGCACCGTGACGAACGGCGGCACGTCCTGCAGCACGACGGCGAAGGCCGCGACCATCGCGTGCATGCCGACGCGGCAGAACTGATGCACGCCGGCAAAGGCACCCAGCACCGCCCAATCGCCGATCGCCACGTGACCGGCAATCTGCGCGTTGTTGGAAAACGTGGCGTGATTGCCAATCACGCAATCGTGCGCCACGTGCGTATACGCGAGGAACAGGTTGTGATTGCCGATGGCCGTGTCGCCGCGATCCTGCACGGTGCCCGCATGCACGGTGGCATATTCACGGAACGTGTTGTCGTGGCCGATCGTCGTGGTCGTGGGTTCGCCGCCGTACTTGCGGTCCTGCGCAATTTCGCCCAGCGACGCGAACTGGAACACGCGATTGCGTTCGCCCAGATGCGTGCGCGCGGCAATCACCACATGAGGACCCAGCACCGTTCCCGCGCCGATCGTGACATCGGCCCCGACAATGGAATAGGGACCGATCGCGACGTCAGCAGCCAGTTGGGCCGATGGATCGATGATCGCAGTGGAGTGAATGGCGGTCATCGCGTGCTTCAACCGGCAGGGGCCGCGGCGCCGGGCGTTCCCAGCGTGATCTTCGCCTCGGCCGCAAGGTCGTCCCCCACCCACGCCGTGACCTGGTAGAGCGACGGTCCGGCCACGCGGGTCTCGAGCCGCAACCGGTCGCCGGGAACCACCTGCCTCTTGAAACGTGCCGCATCGATGCCCGACACATCGGTGGGCAGGCGGGGATCGGTGGTCTGCGCGAGCAGGATCGACAACTGCACCAACGCCTCCAGCACCAGCACGCCTGGCAGCACCGGATAGCCGGGGAAATGGCCCTCGAAACACGGCTCGTTGATCGTCACGCATTTCAAGCCGCGCGCCTCGGTGCCCGGAACTACGGCATCGACGCGATCGATCAGCAGCGACGGATAGCGATGCGGTAACGAGCGGATCAGCGCTTCAAGCACGGACAGCGACGGCGTCATGACGCTTCTCCCGGTTCTGCGGCCGGCGCGCCCGACTGTTTTTCAAGCGCAGCCACGCGGGCGACCAACTGCCGCAGCCGCCGCACTTCGGTGGCCACATGGCGCCACTCGCGGTAAGGCAACGTGGGATAGGTTCCCGTGTAGGCGCCCGGGACGTCGATGTTGCTGGCCACCAGCGTGCCGGCGGAAATGGTGGTGCCGTCGACGATGGACAGGTGGCCGGCGATCATCGCGGCGCCCCCCAACCGGCAATGCTTGCCGATCATCGTGCTGCCGGCGATGCCCACGCATCCGGCGATCGCCGAATGCGCACCGATCCGGCAGTTGTGCCCCACCTGCACCTGGTTGTCGATCTTCACGCCTTCCTCGATCACCGTGTCGTCGAGCGCGCCGCGATCGATTGTCGTATTGGCGCCGATCTCGCAATCGACACCGATGACGACGCGTCCAACCTGCGGGATCTTGACCCACCGGCCATCGTCGTCGGCCATGCCGAAGCCGTCGGCACCGATCACGGCGCCGGCAAACAGCACCGTGCGATCGCCGACGATGCACCGCTGATAGATCACCACACGCGGATGCAGGTGGACGTCGGCACCCAGTTCCACATCCGCGCCGATGTTGGCACCCGCCCCGATGACCGCGCGCGCGCCCACCACGGCACGGGCGCCGATCACCACATAGGGTCCGATGGACGCCGTGGCATCGACGCGCGCGGACGGATCGATGCAGGCTGAAGGAGCGATCCCGGGTACGGTCACCGGCGGCGGATTCAGCAACGTGACGACCCGCGCGTAGGTCAGGTAGGGATTGGGGTGCACGAGCTTCGGCAGCGCGGTGGCCGCCGCGAAGTCGGGCGCCACGATGACCGCCGCCGCACGCGTGGTCGCAAGAGTCGCGCGTTGGCGCGCATCGGTGAAGAACGTGATGGCGTCCGGGCCGGCATTATCGAGGGTACCCACGCGCCGCACGGTGACGGTGGCGTCGCCGTCCACCGTGGCCTCGACGGCAGCCGCCAGGTCGCGCAACGTGAATTCGGGGATCGGCATGGCTGGCATTGTGCACCCGCCGCCGGCGCGGACGTCCGCGCCGGACGAACCGGCGCAGCGCAGGGCTACTTGTCGGCGAGCGCCTTGATGACCTTCTCGGTGATGTCGGTGCGAGGGCTCGCAAAGACCACCGGATCCTGCAGGATGAGGTCAAATTTCTCGGCTTCGGCGATCTCGCGGATCACCTTGTTGGCACGCTCCTGCAGGCTACCCAGTTCCTCGTTGCGCCGCAGGTTCTGGTCCTCGCGGACTTCCCGCTGCATCCGCTGCAGGTCGCGGGACTGGTTAGCCAAGTCGCGCTCCTTGTTGCGGCGATCGGACTCGGCCATCGTGGCGCCGTCCTTGTCGAGCAGCGCCTGCAGGTCGCGGACCTGTTTCGACAGCCGCTGGATGTCGGCATCGCGCGGGGCGAACTCCTTCTCGAGCTTCTGCTGGGCGCGCTTGGCGGGCGCGGCCTCGCGGAACAGGCGCTCGGTATTGACGAAGCCGATCTTGTACTCGACGGCGTGGGCAGCGCCCGCGACGACGGCAAGCAAGGTGGCGGCAATCAGGGTAACGATACGTTTCACTGTGATCTCCTGCGCCAGGGTCTCGGGTCCACGGGTCAAAACACCGAGCCGACCTGAAACTGGAATTTCTGGATCCTGTCTTCAGGAATCGAACTGATCGGCGTCGCGTAGCTGAACTTCAGCGGCCCGATCGGGGAATTCCAGGCGAGGCCCACCCCCGCCGAGTACCGGAAATTCTCGAACTGCGGCTGGAATCCGTTCACGTACACCTGGCCCAGGTCGAAGAAGCCGCTGATACGCACCGAACGCTCGCCCTTCAGGATGGGATAGAACAGCTCCGCGTTGCCGACGATCTTGCGCTTGCCGCCGAGCGTGTTGCCATAGATGTCGCGCGGACCGAGCGAACCGGTTTCGTAGCCGCGCACCGAACCGACGCCGCCTGCGTAGAAGGCCTTGAAGAACGGGAACGGCTTGCCCGACAAGCCGTCGCCGTACCCGAGGTCGGCCCGCAGCATCAGCACGAAATCATCGTACACCGGCCAGAACGACTGGTTGATGTACTGCAGCTTGTAGTAAGCAAGATCGCCGAACGGCAGCCCGACTTCGACCAGTGCCGACTGCAAACGGCCGAACGTAGGATAGAGGATGTCGTTGCGAGTGTCACGCGACCAGCCGGCCGACGCGATGTAGCTGTTGGTGACGTAGCCGAAGTCCTGCACGAACTGGAAGTACACCGGCGGACTGTTGTCGAACAGCGACAGCGAGGTGTGCTCGACGCGGAAGCCATAGTTGATCGTGTCGATTTCGGACACCGGTACGCCGAACCCCACCGCGGCGCCCAGCGTGGACGACGAGTACTGCGCCACCGAGAGCCCGGTGGGGTCGATGTTCTTGTTGTACAGCTCGAGCGTGCGCGACACGCCATCCACCGTCCAGTAGGGCTCGGTGTAGGTCAGCGAGATCGTGCGGTTGATCGAACTGGTGTTGATTGCCAGCGCCAGCGCGTTGCCGGAGCCGAAGATGTTCTGCTGCGAAACCGACGCGTTGAACACGACGCCTTCGTTGCTGGAATAGCCGACACCGGCCAGCAGGTTGCCGGTGTTCTTCTCGGCCACCGACAATTCGATGTCGACCTGGTCCGTCGTGCCCGGCACCGGCGGCGTCTCGATGTTGACGCTACCTTCCTCGAAGTAGCCCAAGCGGCGCACGCGGACCTTGGAGCGTTCGATCCGCGTGCCGTCATACCACGCACCCTCGACCTGCCGGAACTCGCGGCGTATCACCTCGTCGCGGGTCTTGGGGTTGCCGCCGATGTTGATCTTGCGCACATACACGCGGCGCCCAGCGTCGACATAGAACGTGAACGCGACGGTATTCTTGGCGCGATCGATATCGGGCACGGCGTTGACATTGGCGAACGCATAGCCGTCGATGCCGAGGCGCTCGCTCATGTTCTTCACCGACACCTGCATCGCCGAGCGCGAGAACGTGTCGCCCGGCTTGACCGCCAGCAGTCTGCGCAGCTCGGGCTCCGAGACCACCAGCTCACCCGCGATCTGGACGCCGCTGACGGAGAATTTGTTGCCCTCGTTGAGGTTGATCGTGACGTACACCTCGTCCTTGTCGGGCGAGATCGATACCTGCGTGGACTCGATCTGGAATTCGAGATAGCCGCGGTTCTGGTAGAAGCTGCGCAGTGCCTCGAGGTCGGCCTGCAGCTTCTGCTTCGAGTACTGGTCGTCCTTCGTGTACCACGACAGCCAGTTGGGCGTGGACAGCGAGATCTCGGAGCGCAGCTGCTTCTCGGAGAACGTCTTGTTGCCCACGATGTTGATCCGGGCGATGTTGGCCGTGTCGCCTTCGTTAAGGGTGAAGTTGATGGCCACGCGGTTGCGGTCAAGCGGCGTGACCGTGGTCTCGACGCGCGCCGCGTATTTGCCGCGCGTGATGTACTGCCGCTTTAATTCCTGCTCGGCGCGATCGAGCGCGGAGCGGTCGAAGATCCGGCCTTCCGCGATGCCGACCTCCTTTAGCGCCTTCTTGACCGTATCGGTGTCGAATTCCTTGTTGCCGACGAAGGTCAGCGAACTGATCGTCGGACGTTCCTGCACGGTGACGATCAGCACGTCCCCCTGCGCCTCGATCCGCACGTCACGGAAGAAGCCGGTGGCGTACAGTGCCTTCACTGCGGCCGCGGCCTTTTCGTCGTCGATGCGCTCGCCGACCTTGATCGGCAAGTACGAGAAGATGGTGCCTGCCTCGGTGCGCTGCACGCCCTCGACGCGGATGTCGCGGACCGTGAACGGATCGAAGGCCCACGCCGTCGCGGCGAGGCACAAGGCGAGCAGCGCGGCCACGGCACGTGCAGCGAGCGCCCGGCATGAACCGGTGCGCAGGCCATTGGCGTGGGGAGGCGCGGAATGAGAGTGGGAACGCCGCGCGAGCATTTCAGAACAGTCGGGAAACGTCATTGAATAGTGCCAGAGCCATCAGGACGGCAAGCATCGCCATGCCGATGCGCTGCCCGACCTCGAATGCTCGGTCGGATACGGGGCTTCCCTTGAGAACTTCGGCAAAATAATACAACAAATGACCGCCATCCAACAGCGGCACGGGCAATAGATTGAGCACACCGAGGCTGATGCTGATAAGCGCGAGATAGCCGACGAAGACGAGTGTTCCCGCCTGTACGGATTGGCCGGCGAAATCCGCTATCGTCAGCGGGCCGCTGATGTTCTTGAGCGATGCCTGGCCGGTGACGATGCGCCCCAGCATCTTCAACGTGAAGACCGACAGTTCCCAGGTCTTGCGCGCGCCTTCGGCCAGCGCCTCCACCGGACCGTAGCGCATGGTGATCGCCAGGCGGTCGGCGGCGGCGGGGTCGATCTTGAGCCGCAGGCCCGCCATGCCGACAATCTTGCCGGCCTGTTCGGCGGCTTCGGGCACGACCGTGATTTCCTCCATGCCGCCCTTGCGCTCCACGCGGAAGACCAGCGGCACGCCCGCGTTGGCATTGGTGATCGTCGCGACGTCGGAAGGCGAGCGAATCATCTCGCCATTCACGCCGACGATGCGGTCCTCGGGGCGCAAGCCCGCGCGCTCCGCGGGCTTGCCCGCGACCAGTTCGCCGATCAGCGGCGGCCCGAAATCGGCGCGCAGGCCCAATGCGGCCAGCGCGTTGCCTTCCCAGTCGGAGGTCTGCAGTGCGGCAATCGACAGCACGCGCGTCTGTGGCGGATCGCCGGCGCGCGGGCCCGCCGGCAGGACCGCCATGTTCACGACATCGCGACCCTGTGCCTTCGTGATGCGCCAGCGCAGGTCCTGCCAGCTGCGCACCGCCTCGCCGTCGATCTCCACGACCAGGTCGCCGCTGCGGATGCCGGCGGCCGCCGCGGCGGAGCCGGGACCGGGCTCGGCCAGCAGCGCCCGCTGGCCGGGGACGCCGTACATGAACGTACCGGCGAACAGGACAATGGCCAGCAACAGGTTGGCCGCCGGGCCCGCCGCGGCAATCGCGATGCGCTTCCACACGTTCTGGCGGTTGAACGCGCGCGCCGCATCGGCGGGGGAGATATCGCCTTCGCGCTCATCGGCCATCTTGACGTACCCGCCCAGCGGAATGGCGGACAGCGCCCATTCGGTCTGGTCGGGGCCGAAGCGCCGCGACGCGATCACGCGGCCGAAGCCCACGGAAAAACGCAGCACCTTGACGCCGCACCAGCGGGCGACAATGTAGTGGCCGAGCTCATGGATCACGACGAGTACGCCCAGCGTCAGCAGGAAGCCCAGCACCTTGTAGGCAAGTTCGATCATGCCGATATCCTACCTTGCCGCGCGTGACGGTCGATCCAGGCCCCGGCGGCGCGCCGTGCGCCGGCGTCGGCGGCCAGTGCATCGTCCAGGGCGTTGACCGGCAACACGGGCTGCGATTCGAGCGTCGCCGCGCATGCGGCAGGGATGTCGGTGAAACCGATGCGGCCGGCCAGGAACGCCGCCACGGCCACTTCGTTGGCCGCGTTGAGCGTGGCGGGCGCCGTGCCTGCGGCGACCAGCGCATCGAAGGCCAGTGCAAGGCACGGGAAGCGCGCGAGATCGGGCGCCTCGAACGACAGCGCCGCGAGGCGCGTCAGGTCAAGCGGCGGCACGCCGGCGTCGATGCGCTCGGGATACGCCAGCGCCTGCGCGATCGGCGTGCGCATGTCGGGATGCCCCATCTGCGCGAGCACCGAGCCGTCGACGTATTCGACCAGCGAATGAATGACACTTTGCGGGTGGACCACCACCTCGATGGCCGCGCGCGGGGCGCCGAAGAGCCAGTGTGCTTCGATCACTTCGAGGCCCTTGTTCATCATCGTTGCGGAATCCACGGAAATCTTGCGCCCCATCGACCAATTCGGATGGGCACAGGCTTGGTCCGGTGTCACGGCCGCGAGTTCCGCAGGCGCGCGGGTGCGGAACGGGCCACCCGACGCCGTGAGCAGGATGCGGCGGATGCCGCCACGGGCCGGGTCGCGCGCAAAATCGCGCGGCAGGCACTGGAAGATGGCGTTGTGTTCGCTGTCGATCGGCAGCAGCGTGGCGCCTCCGGCCGCGACCGCCGCCATGAACAGCGCGCCACCCAGCACCAACGATTCCTTGTTCGCCAGCAGGATGCGCTTGCCGGCGCGCGCGGCCGCCAGCGTGGAGGGCAAGCCGGCCGCACCGACGATTGCGGCCAGCACGGTGTCCACCTCGGTCAGCGTGGCCACCGCCTCCAGCCCTTCCGGGCCGGCCAGCACGCGCGTAGGCAGCCCGGCCCCCGCCATCTCGCGCTGCAGGTGCAGCGCTGCGGTCGGGTCGACCATCGCCGCCCACGCCGGACGAAAAGTGCGACACAACTCCACCATCCGGTTGACGCTTGAATGCGCGGCCAGCGCCACCACCTCGAAGCGATCGGGATGGCGCGCCACGACGTCGAGCGTGGACGCGCCGATCGACCCGGTGGCGCCGAGCAATGCCAGGCGACGCTTTGTGTGTTCCCCCCGAACGGCGCTTCGCGCCGCTCCCCCCGAGGGGGCAGCTCCTGGGGGCGGCCCGGCGGCGGATGATTGATCCCCCCGAACGGCGCTTTGCGCCGCTCCCCCCGAGGGGGCAGCTCCTGGGGGCGGCCCGGCGGAGCTCATGCGATGGGACGAACGAGGAACAGCTGCGCCGCGATGGCGGCCAGCGGCATCGCGGCCAGCAGCGCATCGATCCGGTCAAGTACGCCGCCATGGCCTGGCAGCACCGTGCCGCTGTCCTTGACGCCCGCCTGCCGCTTCAGCAACGACTCGAAAAGATCGCCGACGACCGACGCCGTCGCGATCACGAAGATCAGCACCAGCCAGATCACCACCGTGCCGGCATCGACGGGTAGCCGATAGCCCGCCGCCGCCGCCAGCGGCACCAGCAGCAGCCCGTACAGGACGACGGCCACCCACGCGCCGTACACGCCTTCCCACGACTTGCCGGGGCTGACCATCGGCGCCAGCTTGCGGCGGCCGAACGCGCGGCCGGTGAAGTACGCTGCCGTGTCCGCGATCCAGACGATGGCCATGGCGGCCAGGACCAACCACGGCGAGCGTGCCTGCAATTCGACCAATGCCACCCAGGTCGCCAGCAACACGATGAAACCCACGACGGCCTGCGTGGCCGGATGGCGCGTCGACCAGCGCCGCACGACCCATGCCGGCGCCAGGGCCAGCCAGAAGATGGCCGCGATCCCGCACACCACCAGCACCACGCCGGGCCGCCAGCCGCTGCCTGCGGACCATCCCCAGGCCAGCAGCGCCGCACCGGCCACGACAATGGCACCAGTGAAGAATCGACCCTGCACCGTGTTGTAGCCCGCGAGCCGTGACCATTCGCCGCTGGCGATGGCCACGACGGCCAGCGTAGCCAGCGCCCAGCCGAAGGATGGCAACAGGAACAGTGCCGCGAGCACGGCCGGCACCAGCACCAACGCGGTCAGGATCCGCGTCTTCAGCATCAGATGCCTTGCGCCGCCTGGATTTGCTCGCTGGTGCGGCCGAAGCGCCGTTCGCGGCTGCGGTACGACGCGATGGCCACATCCAGCGCCGCCGCATCGAAGTCGGGCCACAGCATGTCGGTGAAGTGAAGCTCGGTATAGGCAAGCTGCCACAGCAGGAAATTCGAGATGCGGTGCTCGCCACCGGTGCGAATGAAAAGATCCGGCTCCGGCGCGTAGGCCATCGCGAAATACGGATCGAGCGCCTCGGGTGCAATGGCGGGGCCGCCTGCCGCGTCCGGATGCGCCGCGAAAAAACGCTGCGCGGCTTCCGCGATGTCGCGGCGGCCGCCGTAGTTGGCAGCGATGGTCAGCGTCAGGCGCGTGTTCGCTGCGGTCAGCGCCTCGCCGGCCGCCACCAGTTCGCGGATGCGCGGGTCGAAGCGCGAAAGGTCACCCACCGCCTTGAACCGCACGCCGTTCTCGTGCAACTTCGCGACCTCCTGCTCGAGCGCACGGACGAAAAGATCCATCAGGATCGACACTTCTTCGGCGGGGCGCCGCCAGTTTTCGCTGGAGAATGCAAAGAGCGTCAGGTACTCGATGCCGCGCTCGACGGCCGCGCGCACCGTGGTGCGCACCGCCTCGACGCCGCGCCGGTGGCCCGCCACGCGCGGTAGCAGGCGCTGCTTGGCCCAGCGGCCGTTGCCGTCCATGATGATCGCCACGTGCCGCGGCACGGCGCGTTCCGGCGGAATCTCGAGGGTGGAGCTCTTGTACACGTAGGAGTGGCGCGCGGAGGCTGGCGAGATGCCGCCTGCCGCGCAGCGGCTGCGTCAGATGGCCATCAGATCCGTTTCCTTCGCCTGCATGACGCGATCAACGTCGGCGATGAAACGGTCGGTGAGCTTCTGCATGTCCGCCTGCGCGTGGCGCTCGTCGTCTTCCGAGCAGAGCTTTTCCTTCACCAGTTTCTTGAACTGGTCGTTGGCATCGCGCCGGATGTTGCGGACGGCCACGCGCGCGGCCTCGGCCTCCTTGTGGACGACGCGGATCAGTTCACGGCGGCGCTCTTCGGTGAGCGAGGGCATCGGGATGCGGATGATATCGCCGCTGGTGGCCGGATTGAGGCCGAGGTCGGCGTCACGGATGGCCTTCTCGACCACCGGGATCATCTTCTTCTCCCATGGCTGCACGCCGATCGTGCGCGAATCGGCCAGCGTGACGTTGGCGACCTGCGTCAGCGGCATCATCGAGCCGTAGTAGTCGACCTGGATGTGGTCGAGGAGACCGGTGTGCGCACGGCCGGTGCGAACCTTCGACAAGTCGGTCTTCAGTGCCTCCACCGACTTGGTCATCTTCTGTTCCGCGGTCTTTCTCACGTCGCCGATCATGCGCCCTCCTGACCCTTTGCAAATTGTTGGACTAGCAATGCACCAACGTGCCTTCGTCGCCGCCCATCACGACACGCATCAGCGCACCGGGCACGAAGATCGAAAACACCTTCAGCAGCATGTTCTGGTCGCGGCACAGCGCGAGCGCCGTGGTGTCCATCACCTTCAGGTTGCGGACAATGGCCTCGTCGAAGGTCAGCGTCTTGTAGCGCACCGCCGAGGTGTCCTGCATCGGGTCCGCCGTGTAGACGCCGTCGACCTTGGTGGCCTTCAGCACGATATCCACACCCATTTCGCGGCCACGCAATGCCGCCGCTGTATCCGTCGTAAAAAATGGATTGCCGGTGCCCGCCGCGAAGATGACGACGCGCCCTTCCTCGAGGTGGCGCAGCGCACGGCCACGGATGTAGGGCTCGGCCACCTGGTCGATCCGCAACGCCGATTGCACCCGCGATTCGACGTCGGCACGGCGCAGCGCGTCCTGCAGCGCCAGTGCGTTCATGATCGTGGCCAGCATGCCCATGTAGTCGGCGGTGGCGCGGTCCATTCCGGCCGCGCCCGGGGCGACGCCGCGGAAGATGTTGCCGCCACCGATGACGATGGCGATTTCGACACCGGCGCGCGTCACGTCGCCGATTTCCGCGACGATGCGGTCGATGACCTCACGCTTGATGCCGTACGCGTAGTCGCCCATCAGCGCCTCGCCCGAGAGCTTCAGCAGAATGCGGCGATACGCGGGCTTTTCGGTGGCGGGCCCGACAGGTGCCAGGGGCGCCGGGTCGAGCGTGGCAGCAGAGGCGGCGGCGGGCGGATTCATGCGGACTCCCTCGAGGTGGCTCTGGCAGAACGGCAAGCGTGCGATGGTACGGTGTTGCGCCGCGCGGACCGTGACGCTGTGGTCACACGCGGATGCTGCAAACAACGGAATACGGCCACCCTGGCGTTACGCCTTGGCCATCGCTGCCACTTCGGCTGCGAAGTCATCTTTCTTTTTCTCGATGCCCTCACCTACAACGTAGAGAGTGAAGGCTTTGACCGTCGAGCCCTTTGACTTCAAGTACGCTTCGACTGTCTCCTTGTCATTCTTAACAAACGGCTGCCCATATAGCGCCACGCTGGCCAGGAATTTCTTCAGCTTGCCTTCGACGATCTTGGCGGCCATTTCGCCAGTCTTTCCGTCTTCCGCAACCTGCGCCGTAAAGATCGCTCGTTCCTTCTCGATCAAATCTGATGGCACGTCGGCGGGCGAAACGCACACCGTGCGGACCGCACCGGGCGCCGCGCCCGCGGCCACGTGCATCGCGATGTCGCGACCCACAGAATCGTCGCTGCCGTCGAATTCGACCGTGACGCCGATGCGGCCACCGCCGTGCAGGTACTGGGCCACGCGACCGGTGGTGGCAAAGCGCGTGAAGCGTCGGATCGAGATGTTCTCGCCCAGCTTCTGGACCATCGCCTGGCGCAGCGACTCGACCGTGCCCGCATCCATCGGCAGTGCCGACAGTGCCGTCACGTCAGCCGGATTGCGCTCGACGACGAGCTGCGCCGCTTGTTTGGCAAACGCGACGAAATCGTCGTTGCGCGACACGAAATCGGTCTCGCAGTTGACTTCGACCATCGCGCCCGACTTGGCATCCGGCGCGACATGCGCGCCGACAATGCCCTCGGCGGCAATGCGGCCGGCGGCCTTGGACGCCTTGGCGCCGCTCTTGATCCGCATCAGCTCTTCAGCCTTGACGAGGTCGCCATCGGCTTCGAGCAACGCCTTCTTGCATTCCATCATGCCCAGCCCGGTACGCTGGCGCAGTTCCATCACCATGCTTGCGGAGATTTCCGCCATGTTGCTGCTCCGTATTCGTTGATCGACGCGGCGGGCCCTTCCACCTTCGGAAAGACGCGCCGTGCGTTGGGTTCCGGTGCGGGCTGTCGCCATGCGACCACCCGCTGGGAACGACTGCCGCGCGCGATCATTGTGATCGCAGCGAGGCTTGCGGCCGTCTAAACCTTGGCTTCTTCGGCGACTTCGATGAACTCGTCACCCGACTGCACGATTTCCTGGATGACCGTGCTCTTGCCTTCGAGGATGGCGTCGGCCGCACCGCGTGCGTACAGGCGGATCGCGCGGCTCGAGTCGTCGTTGCCCGGGATCACGAACGCGATGCCCTCAGGCGAGTGGTTGGTGTCCACGACGCCGATGATCGGGATGCCGAGCTTCTTGGCTTCGGTCACCGCGATCTTGTGGTAACCGACGTCGACGACGAACATGGCGTCAGGCAGCGCGACCATGTCCTTGATGCCGCCCAGGCTCTTCACCAGCTTGTCGAGCTCGCGCTTGTGCGACAGGGCTTCGCGCTTGGTCATGCGCTCGAGCGTGCCGTCCACCGCCATCTGTTCGAGATCCTTCAGGCGCTTGATCGACGCCTTGACGGTCTTGAAGTTGGTGAGCATGCCGCCCAGCCAGCGATGGTCGACGAAGGGCATGCCGGCGCGCTGCGCTTCTTCGGCCACGATTTCGCGGGCCTGGCGCTTGGTGCCGACAAAGAGGATGGTGCCGCGGTTGCTGGCCAGTTGACGGACATGCTTCATCGCGTCCTGGTACATCTGCATCGTCTTCTCGAGGTTGACGATGTGGATCTTGTTACGCTGGCCGAAGATGTAATCGGCCATTTTCGGGTTCCAGTAACGGGTCTGGTGGCCGAAATGGACTCCGGCTTCCAGCATTTGACGCATCGTGACCGACATGGGTGATACTCCCTTCAGGGTTGAGCCTCCACCTGCGGATGTGATCCCT
>Ga0105046_10005950_pt1 | contig 19232 bp, 11 predicted proteins | sample MAT03_FD_78385 | JGI IMG/M metagenome (GOLD analysis project Ga0105046, IMG submission 78385) | Freshwater microbial communities from Lake Fryxell liftoff mats and glacier meltwater in Antarctica - MAT-03 (megahit assembly) | ecosystem: Environmental > Aquatic > Freshwater > Ice > Liftoff... | reverse complement strand
GTACGCTTTCAACCTGTTCCCGCACAACAGTCCGTGGATGGATGACCAGGGCTACTGCGAAGAGGAACTGAAGCTGCTCAAGGAAGGCCACAAGATCCTTGGCGACACCAGTCCGCGCATCACCGCGACGTGCGTGCGCGTGCCAATCCTGCGAGCCCACTCCGAGGCCCTGAATGTCGAGTTCGTCAAACCACTGAGCGTCGCCCGCGCCTACGAGATCCTGCGTAGTGCACCCGGCGTACGCGTGGTCGAGGACCGGGCCAAGAACCGCTGGCCGATGCCGCTCGACGTCGCAGGCAAAGACGACGTCCAGGTCGGCCGCATTCGCGTCGACCAATCGAATCCCAACACTCTCGATTTCTGGGTGGTTGGCGACCAGCTTCTGAAGGGCGCTGCACTGAACGCCGTGCAGTGCGCCGAGCTGGCCCTGGTCGGCAAAGTCGCCCCCAACGCATCCTGATTTGGACGGCTGGTACCGAAACGCACACAGCCGGCCGCAATGCGGCCGGCTGTGTGCGTTTCGGAGAAGATCCCGGGTTTACTGAGCGACCGGTTCCAGCTTTTCGCCGGCCTCTGTCCAGCCCTTCAGGCCACCGCTGAAGTGCTTCACATTGGTGTAGCCAAGCTTAGCCACTGCATCAGCAGCCTCTTTCCAAGCGCCGCACTTGGGGCCGCCACAATAAGCGATGATCAGGGCGGCCTTGTCGGCCGGCAGGTTCTTGGCCAGCGTCTTCTCGTTGGCGGCGAAATCGATCGCTCCGGGGATATGCCCCTTGGCGAACGAGGCGCTGCCGTTGGCGTCAATCAGGACGGCGGTCTTGGCGCCGATTGCGGATTTCAGATCAGCGACCGCGACGTCAGCCACCACGGCAGTCGAATGCTCGCAGGCGCAGGCCGATAGCGTGACGGCGGTGCCGCCGAGAATGAGCAGGCTGGAGATGAGAATGCGGTTCATGTTAGTTCCTTGTCGGCACTATGCGTTCTCGGGCCGGGAAGCATCCATCTCGGAGCGATCCTTGTACAGCAGCGCTCTGCTCATGGTGCGGTTGCAGCCTTGGTGACGGAGCCGGCGCGGTTGACTGCGTCCAGCCAGGCGTGGGCACTAGCCAGGACGATGTCGGTGCTGACGCCCTTGCCTCCAACAGCGCGATCGTTGATGTGCGCCCGGATGCTGACCTCGCCCTGAGCGTCGCCGCCCTTGGTGATCGAGCGCAGTCGATAATCGTCGACTGTGCCCTGTACGCCGGTGATGCGATTGATCGCCTTGATGGCCGCGTCGACCGGTCCATCACCCGTCGAAGCGTCGGTGACGATCTCGTCGGCGCGCTTCAGGCGTACCGTCGCTGTGGCCACCGCACCGGTGCCTGCCGAGGTATGCAGGTAGTCCAAGGTCCAGGCTACAGCGGTACGGCCGCGTACGATCTCTTCGACCAGCGCAATCAGGTCGCCGTCGTAGATCTCCTTCTTGCGGTCGGCCAGCGTCTTGAAGGCAATGAACAAGCGGTCCATGTCGGCGTCGGTGACGCCCAGACCCAGTTGCTCGAAGCGCTTGGCCAGGGCGGCGCGGCCGCTGTGCTTGCCCAGGACGAAATTGGTATCCGGGAAGCCGACCGATTGCGGCGTCATGATCTCGTAGCACTCGGGATTCTTCAGTACCCCGTGCTGATGGATGCCGCTTTCATGGGCGAACGCGTTGTCGCCGACCACTGCCTTATTGCGCTGCAGGGGCAGGCCGGTGATCGATTGGACCAGCCTACTGGCAGCAAACAGCCGCGACGATTCGATGCCGGTGGTGATGCCTGGGAACTGGTCTTTGCGCACCCGCATCGCCATCACTACTTCCTCCAACGAACAGTTGCCCGCACGTTCGCCAATACCGTTGATGGTGCATTCGATTTGTCCGGCTCCGGCGCGCACTGCTGCCAGCGAATTGGCTACGGCCAAACCCAGGTCGTTGTGGCAGTGCACGGAGATCACGGCCTGCCCAATGTTTGGCACCTTGGCGCGCAGGAAGGTGATCAGATCGGCGTAATCCGACGGATAGGCATAGCCGACCGTATCCGGTATGTTGATCGTTCCTGCCCCTGCCGCGATGGCGGCCTGGACCACTTCGGCCAGGAAGTCGGGTTCGGTACGACTGGCATCCTCGCAACTGAACTCGATGTCGTTGCACAGGCTCTTGGCATAAGCCACCGCCTCGGCGGCCTGTTTGACGATTTCGTGCTTGGCCTTGTCCAGCTTGAAGGTGCGGTGGATCGGGCTGGTCGCCAGGAAGACGTGGATCCGGCCGCGCTCGCCAGCTGGCTTGACGGCAGCGGCAGCCTTGTCGATGTCGCCTTTCAGGCTGCGCGCCAGGCCGCAGATGCGGGCCCGGGTCGACACCTGGGCGATCGCCTGGACGGCATTGAAGTCGTCGGTGCTGGCGATCGGGAAACCGGCCTCGATCACATCCACGCCCAGGGCTTCCAGGGTGCGGGCGATCTCCAGCTTCTCTTCCAGATTCATCGAGGCGCCGGGCGACTGCTCGCCGTCACGCAGGGTGGTGTCGAAAATGATGACGCGGTTGCTCATGGCTGTTGCGCGGGCGGTGCCCGCGACTTTCTGGGAACTACTGGTTATGCGAAGGATGCTGGCATGACCGCACCAGCGCGGACGGGTCCCGGACCAACGAGGTCAGAACCCGTGGGTAAGTCGAAGCACCAGAAGTACAGATGGAGCGCGCATTGCCCTGGCACTATGGGCGACAGCAGCAAGGATCAAGTCCTGGGTGGCGGCTATTTTCTGCTAGTTTGAGTCGCGCTGATATCTCGCAGGGAGGTGTAGCTGGGTGTCGCTAACAGCGGGCGAACATGCGATTGCAGCCCAGGCGCTGTGTGCATACGAGTGTCTGGCTATCCAGACACCTCTACTGGTTGCTTTCCTCTGGTGGGGGAGGTATGCAGGCCTTTCGAACCCGAACGTTCGACCACCGTTCATCACGGAGTTGTCCATGCGTCTTCTCTTCTGTGTCGTGCCCTGCCTGACCGCACTTGCGGCCGCCTCGCTATGCGCTGCCGATCCGCCGCGGCCGATGGCCGCTCCGACGACGGTGGCCTCCGATGCGGAACGCGCTGCAATTACCCGGGTCGTGGAGGCACTGATTGCTGGAGGCGCTCCTGATTCACGCGGAGCCACGGTGATTCTGGGCGAGGTAGTGGTCGCCGAGCCTGCCCCTGAAACGAAAAGCAGCGTTTCACGCGAATACAGCGGCTTCGATGAACGAGTCTCCAACGGCGAAAAGAAGGTTACCTATCGTGGTTGCCATCTGTTGCTCGCTGACGGCCGCTGGCTGATGCAGTTGAGTCGTCTGGTCGCGCCAATCGCCCAGCGAACGATTACGCCATCTGCCGAGGCCAAACACGTACCCCCAGCACGATTGCTGGAGACCCTTGCTGCTCAGCCACCAGGACGTTCCTGGGACGCAGATGACAACAAGGAATGGCTGGATGTCTTCACTCCCGAATCGCGACAGCGCGTCGAAGCCACGCAAGCGATGGCCAAATCGTTCATGTCATTGCAGTTTCAATGGGGAGGGGGATTGGCGCTCCCGCTGCTGCATCGTGCCGGCGTTCCTGGCTGTAATGAGATGATGCTGCTCAGTGGTATGTCGCAGATATGGCCCTGGTATAATAAGAGGATCGATCATACCGGGCCGCTCATCCTGGATTCCAGTGGCGGTCACTATGACAACTGGGGGGGCCAGGATGGTGATGATTCGTCGGATAAACAAGAGGACCCCGAGACGTGGATGACGAAACACAAAGGCACCATCACTCTCCCTGATCCAACACCGGTTCTGAATCTGCAGATCGCCGGCTGGTTTCGCGGCCTACTGCTCGATGAGCGGAGTCGAGATGCTTTTGCCATCAGTACTGAGCAAGCGGCCAAGCAAGTGCTCGTGTTCACGCCAGAGAGCCAGCGTGCCTCGGTCAAAGCCGAATTGGATCTGTTGATTGCTGCGCAAGCGCTGCCGAAGAAGGCGCCGGCGGGAGCCGATCTGGCGGTCAAGTTGCAGTCTTGGCAGACGGAGGGGCGTCGCGGTGGTGGTTCCTACGGCGGCCCAACCGACGAGGAAAGCGATGGCGCTGAGGCGCAGCTTCCGGACGAGGCGATTATCGCACAAATGCCTGCAGAAATACAGGAGGATTACCGCCAAAAGCTCGAACAGCGAGCAGCCTGGCGTCCAACCGAGACGGACGTGCCCGGGTTGATCGCACTGCTCGACGATGCGCGTCCAAGCCGCTGGATCGACGGACGCACGTCACGGACTGTTGGCGACAACGCCTTACGCGCTCTTTATACCGCGATGCGTGTCGATCCGCGTCTATTGGTTGGGCACAACCCGTTGACGCCGTGGACAACTGCCGAGCGTACCGCCAGCGCCGCCGCCATCAGCACCTGGTGGAAAGGACTCGGAGGCAAGCCGATGAACGAAGGTATCATTGATGCCATCGAGCGTCTGCCATTGGGCGCCGCCGCTTCACTGATTGCCAAGCGCAAGCCCGACGAGCGTGCACCGTTGCTTGATCGCATTGCCAAGGCGTTGCCGGCTACACCGGGCAAGGATATCACCGGCACGGCGGTGTCCCAATTGCTGGTGGTTGCTGAATCCCATCCAGGCATCGCCAGTAAGATTGGGTCCTGGCCGGTTGCCGGGAAACTACGCCCCTTGCTGGCCGTGTGGAATGATGGCCAGAATCGTCCAGGAGAGCTTGATAAGCTGCTCGACGAACTGATTGCTGCCGGTAACGCCGACGACCAGTCAGCGGGGTTGCTCAACATGGGGCTGAAGTACAGCATGCTTCACGCATCGCCGGCCCGTCTGCAGCGCTGTCTGGCTTTGGCCGCCGGCCCGGTTGCCGATCGTCGCACCTGGGCCGTGCTCGGTGCTGCTGGCGAGCAGAACAGTTATTACGACGCATCGTGGATGGCTGTCGAGCAGCTCAGCCAGGGCAACAAGCGTAGGTTTAACCGTAGTGGCCGAGCGGGGAATAATCCGGATCCGAGCCGGGCCATCGCTTTGGCTGTGACCTGCACCATGCTGGCCGACCGCCGACCCATCGGTGACAGCATCTGCACGATAGATGTGCAGGAGCGGGGAGAATGGGCTCAGCTGAAGGTGCCCGGCCTCTCAGTGGGCGTTCAACTCAAGGACTCGCAGGAGGAGACGCCAGAGGGTACGGCCGAATTAAAGCCAGCCGAACAGAAGCCGAAGCTCAGCCCCACTGGCCTGCGCGTCTGTGACGTTGCCTTTCAAGTTGCACGCACGTTATCGTGGCGCATTGGCGAACACGAACTGGGCAATGCGACGATGGATCTGTGGGCAGAGGCAACGACAAGGGATACCGCCTTACGCCCCTTGGCCGATGCATTTGGCGACAAAGCGCGGGCTGATCTCGCCGCCGCCAAGTTGCCAGACGTCCTGCCAGTTGCTGCTCCTGTCGACGTCAAAGCTCTGTTCTGAACGGGAACCACATGACCGATCTTGCCACTCTCGCCCAACTCGCCGAAACGGATGCCCGTCTGCGTGCCGCCGTCGCCCGTCGGGTGATCGGCCAAGCCGCTACGGTCGATGCCGTTCTGACGTCGCTATTCGCTGGAGGCCACTCCTTGTTAGTCGGTGCGCCGGGTCTGGCCAAGACCCTGCTTGTCTCGACCCTGTGCGAGGCGTTGGGCTGGCGTTTCAAGCGCATTCAGTTCACGCCCGATCTGATGCCCGCCGATGTGCTCGGTAGCGAGGTGTTGCGCGAAGATCGCGCCAGCGGCGCACGTAGCCTGGAATACGTACCCGGTCCGGTGTTCGCCAACCTGGTTTTGGCCGACGAGATCAACCGCACACCGCCTAAGACCCAGGCCGCGATGCTCGAAGCGATGCAGGAGCGTTCGGTCACGGTTGGCGGCCACACCCGCAACCTGCCGCGTCCGTTCCATGTCCTCGCAACACAAAATCCGATTGAACAGGAAGGCACCTATCCACTGCCCGAGGCCCAGCTCGACCGCTTCCTGCTCGCCGTACCGGTGGAGTACCCCGGGCGAGACGAGGAACTGGCCATTGCCGCACTCGACCTGACTGCTCGTCCGAACATCGATCCGGTGATTGGGATCGAAGAGTTCCTGCAGCTGACTGCGCTGGTTGCGCGCCTGCCGGTTCCGGAGACCGCGGTTGCCTACGCCGTCGATCTGTGTCGTGCCACCCGTCCGCAAGGCGGTGACTCCTGGGTACGCGAAAACGTTGCCTGGGGCGCTGGGCCACGCGCCGCCCAAGCGTTGGTCGCCTGTGCCCGCGCGCGTGCAGCACGAGCCGGCCGGCCAGCGGCTGAATTGGCGGATGTGCGCGCCGTCGCGCCACTCGTTCTCGCCCATCGCCTGGTGCCCAGCTTCCAGGCCGCTGGCTCCGGCCTCGACGGCCGCGCCATTGCCGGTCGCATTCTGGAGCAGGTCAAGCCCTGATGCCACTGAGCGCCCAGCATGTCCCGCGGCTGCCGGCGGCAGCTCTGGAACTGGCAGCCCGTCGCGCCCTTGAGGGTCGGCGTGGCGGGCGGCATCGTTCGCCCTTTCATGGCTCGGCCGTGGAATTCAGCGACCATCGAGCTTATCAAGCGGGCGACGATCTTCGCCACATGGATTGGCGTATTCTGGCGCGACGCGACCAGATGCTCACCAGACGTTACCGCGAAGAGCGATCCTTGCCGGTGGTCCTGCTGCTCGACAGCTCAGCGTCAATGGACTGGGGCGATCCGTCAAAGCTGCAACATGCCACCATCTGCCTCGCCGCGCTCGGCCTGTTGGCGCTCACACAGGGCGACGAGGTCCGAATCGCAGCCGGTGCCAATGCCGTAGCGGCAATCGCCGAACCCCTGTGCGGCGAAGGATCGACCAGCGAGATGTGCCGCCGTCTTGCAGCCGCCTCTGCTGGCCCGGGCGATCCCGCACGGATCGTCTCCTCGTGCGCGGCGCACCTTCCACGTCGGCATTTACTGGTCGTTGCTAGCGACTTGCTTGACAGTGATCCAGCCGAACTCGCCCGCGCGTTCGGGGCGGCGCATGCACGTGGGCATGAATGCGCCGTGTTGCAGATCCTGACCCGGGCTGAAATCGATCTACCCGCCGCTTGGGGAGCCTGTGCAATCAGCGATCCAGAAGGTCGCACGACTGCCTTCGCCTGCGATGCTGGCGCCGCCAAGCGCGCCTACGACCTCGCCATCCGAGCCCATGTCGATGCGTGCGCCCGAGCTTGCGCTGCCGCCCGCGCTGATCATCGCCTCGCCGTTTCCGATGAACCGGCTGCCGCCACCATCGGCCGTTGGCTGGCTACACGGAGGGCACGTCGATGATCGCCTTCCTGCTGCCTGCTGCCATCGGCCTTGCCGGTCTTGCCGTTGCTCCGGTGGTCATTCATTGGCTGACCCGGCAACGTGCCCGGCCATTGGCATTTCCGGCCGCCGGCCTGCTCGCCCGCGCGACTGGCGGACTGGCTCGCGTGAAGCGACTGCGCGAACACATCGTCCTCCTACTACGCGTCCTCGCTCTCGCGCTTGCCGCCCTGGCTGCAGCCGGCCCGCTGATGTCTGGTTTCGGCACCAGTGCGCGCCCGGTTGCCATCGTTCTCGATGCCTCTTGTTCGATGCGGCAGGTGAGCGACGGAAGCACCGCGTTCTCGCGCGGACGTGCCGCAGCCGCTCGTCTGGCCGAGGCACTGTCACCGCGCCCGCTGGTCGCCCTGGTCGCTGGTGCAACGACTCTACGTTCGTCACCGGTGCTCGAATCAGGAGCGGGTGCGGCCAAAGCCTTGCTCGCCGAGGCCCAGCCCGGCTACGGTGATGGGGATCTCGCCGGCGCCATCGCGCAGGCTGTGCGCTTGTTGAGCGGATCGGGCGACATCTTTGTGGTCAGCGATGGATCACGCTCGGCCCTATCCGGGGTAGATACCGGTCACCTGCCTGATGGCGTGCGCCTCCACTTGGTTGATGCCGGTGGCGGCGGAGCGAATCACGGGGTTGTCTCGATTAGCGTCGAGCCTGGCGTGGCGGTCGCCGGCCGTCCGCTGCTGTGGCGTGCTCGCATCGCCAATTATAGCGTTGTTGATGCAGTGATACCCGTGCGTTTCGCCTGCGGACCCGCCAGCCGTGCTGTCGACCTGCCTGTCCCAGCCGGTGGTTCGGCGCTGGTCGAGCTGACGATCACGCCGCCCGATGCCGGTTGGCTGACGGCCTCGGTTGAGATTCCCGCTGGCGATGCCTTGGTCGAGGACGATCGCCGCGATGCCGCCGTGCAGGTGGTGCCGGCGCTGGAGGCCGTGGTCGCCGGCGACGGTTCGCGCTCTGACGCCGCAGGCGCCTTACGCCCGCTGGTTGCCGGTCTCACTGCGGCTGGATTCCACGTGCGTCTCGCCGATGGTGCAGCTCTGGCAGCTGGAGCGAGCCAAGGAGCTACCTTGGTGGCGACTGCCGGACTTGCCAGTCGCGATGCGGAAAGCGCCCTCGCCGCTCATATGGCTGGTGGTGGCACCTGGCTGCATGTCCTGGTTTCCGACGCTGACGCATTGATTCGTCCGGGTGGTGCCATCCCACCGACCGAGCCAGGTCCACGCGCCGACCTTGCCAGTGACGGCCGGAGTCCGCTCCTTATTGCCCGAGCCCGCATGGAACATCCGTTGTTCGAGCCATTCGCCGGTCGCGAGCCGCTACTCAGCGAGATCTCTGCCATGCGTCTACGTTTGACTCCGCAGGGGGCGGCCGGTGGCGCGGATGTCCTTGCTACCTGGGCTGATGGCAGTGTCGCGGTTGGCGAACGCCGCATCGGTACCGGTCGCTGGCTGATCCTCAACATTTCGACCGCTGGGGTCGATACGACCCTGGCCCGCAGCGAAGCCTGGCCGCTGCTCTGTGGCCGCATTGCCGCGCAGTGCGCCGCTCCGCGCCGCGAGGACGCGGCAACTCCGGTCGGTAGCAGCATACTGCTACCATGGCTACATGATCCGAGCGGCGAGCGCCTCGATGCCCACGATGGCCGTTTGCGTCCCGACCATCCGGGCTTGTGGCGCGGTAATGCGGGTCGCGCAGTCGCAGTGGCAGTACCAGCCTCGGAAAGTGATCTGCGTCGCATTGGCGGGGTGAACGCATCGACGCGCAGCGCCGATGACGTTCTTGCCGAGGCCGAGCGTCGCCCGTTGTGGCCGTGGCTGTTGGCGTTGGCGGTTGTCTGTTTGATTGCTGAAATACTGGTCGCCGGAGCAGTTCGGACGGTGAAACCATGATCAGCACCGTGCCGCTACTGCCGTCGTGGCTGATTGCCGTCCTGGTCATCGCTTTGGCTAGTAGCGCCATTGTCCTGTACCGGCGGGTTCCGCTGCTGCTTGGCCTGCGCCTCGCGGTAGTTGCACTGCTTACCGTGGTTCTGCTCAACCCCGTTCGTATCCCCACCGCTGGCACCCACGATTCCGCCCGCTTGGCGCTGGTCATCGATACATCCGCCTCAATGGGGCTGAATGACGGAGGCCCAGCCACGCGCCTGACCATCGCCCGCGAAGCTCTGCGCACAGCCGCCGCCGCCGCCGGCGGACGCTTCGTTGTCGAATGGTGGACGTTGAGCGACGTTCTGCGCACTGGCGAACCGGGCAGCACTGCCGGTGATACGGTGTTCGATCCACTCATCTCGTTTGCCGAGCACCCACCCGCAGCTGTGATATTGGCCAGTGACGGTGCAGATCGCGGCGTCAGCCCTCCAGACGACGCGCTTGCCGGGGCTGGTGTGCCGGTGTCGTGTATCGCTGTTGGCGTCAACAGCGATGCGTCGAATCTGGCCGTGCGGCTCGACGCGCCGTCCCCCACCGCTTTTCCCAATCAAGAGTTTATCCTAACGGCGACGATTCATTGCACTCCGGCATTCGCAGGACGCCAAACAGAACTGTCGCTCGCCATCGTGGGTGGGGAGACCACCAGCCGCACGTTCACCATACGTGACGGTGAACGTCTCATCCTGCCGGTCTCCTCTGGCGACACGGCTGGCGAACGGGTGTGGACGGCATCTGTGCCCGATTTCGATGGCGAGGCAACGACACTCGACAATGCCTCTACCTGCGCCGTGCGTGTGGTCGATGCCCATCTGCGCACCGTCGTGGCGGAAGGTCGGCCATGGTGGGACTCCGGTGTCGCGGTCCGATCCTGGCGACGTGACCGCCAGCTCGCCACGATCGCGCACTGGCGAGCAGGAAGCCGTACGCTGTCCACGGGCGGGACGGACGAGGAGACGCTGAAGGCGGATGCGGCCTCGCTCAGCGGCGCCGATCTCATCGTCCTTGGCCTGGAGCCCGAGCGCATCCTCGACAAGGATGCGCTCGCGGCGATTCCCGTCGCGGTCGCCAACGGGGCTGGCCTCATCCTGCTGGCGCCAGGGCAGCGCGACGAGTCCCTCGCCGCTCTGGATCCTGTCCTGTGGTCGAGCGAGCCGCCGCGTGAGCTCGCCGCGACGGCTGCAATTGGTGCCGCCTCACTGGTCCCTGTAGAACTGCTGCCTGGCCTGCCGCATGTCTTTGCCCGCTCAGCCGACGGCCTGCGTCCCGGTGCCAGTCTGCTGCTGGGCGAGCCGGCCTATCCACTCGCGGTGCTGCGTCGGCACGGGGCCGGCCGCGTCATTGCCGTCAACGCAGAAGGCTTGTGGCGTTGGAATCTCGGCCGCAGCGAGGACGCCGCTGGCCAGTTGTGGCGCCAACTTGCCCGCTTGGCGGTGCGCGATCCAGGCGGCCTCTCTGCCGACCGTCCGCGCTACCGCGTTGGTCAGACGGCTCGGCTGTCAGCCAGCAGTACGAGCGTGAAGATCGCCACTCCGAACGCAGTCACCCGCGACGTGCCGCTCAGTGATGGAGCGGCCGCGGTGCTGCTCGACCAGCCCGGCCTCTGGCGTATCGAATCTGGCGACCAGCGTCTGACCCTGCCGGTCGAGTCAGATGTGCGTGAACTCACCGACACCGCCAGCCAGCTTCGTCGCCTGGAACGCTTGTCATCGACGAGCGGCGGCAGCCTCGTGACCGCGACTGAGGCCGCCAGTCTCGGCGCCCGCCTGGCACGCCGGGCCGAGCTGATGACTGATGCGCCTCGTCCAGTGCCGTTGACTGTGGCATGGTGGTGGTGGACGCTCATCTTGGTCGCCATGGTCGGTACCGAATGGTGGTTGCGGAGGATCCGTTATGGACGCGTCTAACGCCATCGTCCTCGCCCAAGCCGTGATCCGCCGCCGGCGTGCTGCCACATGGTGTGCGATCGTCGCGGCGTTGCTGGTCGCTGCCGCGGTTATTCTTGGCACCGCCGATGCCGCTCTCGCCCTGGGTGATCGCGTACGCCAGGTCGTTGGTGGGTTGTGGTTGGCGGCTGCTCCAGTGGCCGTTGTCGTCCTCGCCTTACGCTGGAGAGCGTTGGCGCCACAGGGCGACAACGCGGTGCGCGCGGTAGAACTAGCTTGTGGTGATCAGGATCGCACGCTTGCGCAGTCACTGGAACTGGGTGCGCGCAGTGACGCACTTGCCCGCATCGCCGCCGCTCAACTCGCCAGTCGTTTGCCGTTGTCCGATGTCGCTATCCGACTACCGGGTTCGCGAGCGCCACGTTGGTTGCTGATTGCCACTGCCGGCCTCGCCATCATCGCGCTGGTCTGGGCCTGTGCACCGCGCTTGACCACGACGGTTTTCGCCCGCTGGAGCGACCCGTTCGGCGACCATCCGCCATGGAGTCCAACCGTGCTGGTGTGGGCCGAAGCTCCGACAAGCATCCGTTCGAGTCATGTTGCTCGCGTCGAAGTCGCAGCCGAAGGCCGGCCATGCGCTACGCCCGTACTAGTGGCGCGTGATGGCAGTAATGAAGCACGTTTGACCATGTTCCCCGTTGGGCCTGGTCGTTGGGCCGCCGAGATCGCCCGTGTCGAGCACCCGTTGGTGTTGTGGGCTGAGGGGGGCGGAACACGCACCCATCGCCACACCCTGCTGATCGATCCCATTCCCGAACTGGTCAGTCTTGATGTGCGTCTCGACCAGCCTGCGTACGCCAAGCTGCCTCCCAGTGAGCGTCGTTTGCGTCATGGGGAACAGGCCCAGCTGGATGCGCTGTCTGGTTCGACCATGCTGTTTTTGCCCATAGCCAATCGCCCGTTGGTCGCGATCCATGTCGCACGTGATGCAGGAGCCTGGACGCGCGTGCCGCTCACCTCGGGCAGAGCCTCCTTGCCGGCCGAAATGGGTCTGTGGCGTGTACGTTTGGAAGCTAGCGATGGCGCCATTGGCGAGTCTGAAGAGCCGCTGCGCCTGTCGTCGCGCATCGACCAGCCGCCGCGCGCCGACTTCACTGAGCCATCGCGTGATGCTTTTGCGACGCCCGACAGCATCATCCCTTTCCGTGCTGTCGGTTCCGATGATCTTGGATTGGCCAAGGCGATGCGTGCTCGTGAGGTCAACGGCCTGCCAGTGCCGACCACGCCAGGCGCGCAACCCAGCGGCCGGACCTGGGAATGGCGTGGCACGCTCGATCTAACCAAGCTTGGGGCTGATCCAGGCGACGTCATCGCCTTGTCGGCGGCGGTACGCGACACCGATCCTGCTATTCAGCCGGATGGCAAGCCAGGCAAGCCGTCCGATGTGGCTATGCGCCGCGTGCAAGTCGTCACCTGGGATGAGTACAATAGCTTCCTCCTTCAGCGTCTCGATTCCTCGGCGATGGAACTCAAATACAAGCCACTTACAGCTGAGCTCGCCGAATTGGAACAGCTGCGCGACGCCCTAGCCAAGCTACCGAAAAACGATGAATTCGATCGCAAGCTCGCCGATTTAGCTAAGCGAGCCGGAATGTTGGCCGCCAAAGTTGAAGCGATGCAGCGGCCGAAGCCGCTCTTTCGCGTTGAACCTGACCTGCAGCGCGCCCTCGCTGAAGCGGCCCGCGATATCGCCGAAGGTAAGACTCCGCGATGGAACGCGGAAGCGTTGGCCCGCGACCTGGCTGAATTGACCCGGCGGGCCCGCGGGGCCGATCTTGCCCGACGCCTTGGCCAGCTTGGCGATGCCGAGCAGAATACCGTCGAACGATTGCTGCCGCTTGCAGGCCATCGCCGTCCGACGGACGGCGACCTGCTGCGTCTGGCCGAGCTTGGCCAGCAGGAAGAGTTACTAGCCCAAGAACTAGGCGTCTGGCGCGATCTTGCCCGAGCCTGGATCGAACGCGAAAAGACGAACTTACCGCGCGAGACCGCCGAGCTTGAGGGTCTGCTCAAGAGGCTTGAGGATGGCGGCGCTCAGGAGCTGAAGCAGCGCTCGGCGGCTGCCGCCCGTGCAGGCGATGGCCGTGAGGCACATCGCCTGGCCAGCGAGGCACGCGACAAACTGCTCGAGCTCTTACCTCAGATCGGACGGTGTGGCGGTGCCTGCGCTGGCGGGGCCTGCCTGGGTATGGGCTGGAGCGATAAGTTTGGTGACGACCTCGGCGGTCTCGGTGGCTGTGCCGGCCTGTGGGGCCTGGGCGGTCGCGGCTCGGCCGGCCTGGGACTTTGGCTTGGTTACGGCGGCGACGATCTGGGCGGCTCACTGCCTAGTGCCAGCTCTGATCTCTTCGGCCCAGAGAACCTCGGTGACATGGGCGGTACCCACAATCGCGATGGCAACGACCCGATCGGATCCATGGCTGCGTCTGGATCAGCCAGCGGACTCGGCCGGGCGGTACGCAAGGCCGGAACGGCCCGTGGGACTGCCGCTGCGCGCAGCACGCTCGCCAACGATGAACGCAAGCTGGTCGACGACTACTTCAAGAGCCTGGAGACGACACCATGAGATGGGATCGAGCGTTCGCCTTGCTGCGTTGGCTGATAGCCATACTGGCCTTATCCTCCTCTGCCTGCGCGGTCGATTCGCGCCGGGTCGAGATCGGCAACCTGACTTACGCGGGCGACAAGACCTCGGTATGCTTCTCCGACCGCTTCCTCACCACGGTCAAGGTCGAGGCTGGCATCGAGGTGGCGACGCGCATGCGCAGCGTGCGGCTTGCTGACCCAACCGATCTCGCATCGGTGCCGTTCGCGGTGATGAATGGCCAGGAGGCGTTCCGCTTTACCCCCGAAGAGCGCGTCAATCTCAAGACCTGGCTGTCGACTGGCGGCTTCCTGCTGGCCAGCGCGGGCTGTTCCTCGCAACAATGGAATGCTAGCTTTTCTAGTGAGATGGAATCCGTCTTTGGGGCCGGATGCATGGCCGAGGTCGGGCTCGACCATGCGATCTTTAAGACGTTGTTCGTGATCACCTCGACGCCTTTGTCGCATGGTGGTATCGGCTCATTCAAGGGTCTCACCCTTGATGGGCGCTTGGTCTGCTTGTTTTCCCCAGAGGGACTCAACGACACTGCCCACACCCAGGGCTGCTGCTGCTGCGGTGGCAACGAGGTGAAGGCTGCCGAAGAAATTGTCGCCAACGTTTTGGTCTTTGCGTTGGTCGAATGATGCGCTTCATTCCATTTGTTCTGTTGTTGTCCCTCGCGTTCTCCCTCGTTGCCGTCGAGGATGGCGGTCCGTGGCGTCAAGACGTCGAGGCTGCCGCTGCCCTGGCCCGAGATGTTGCGGCCCCCAAACCCCTCGCCGTGCTGGTCAGCCATCCGTCGTGCAGTTGGTGCCATCGTATGCTAGAGGAATCGTCCACCTCTCCGGCTGTCTTGCGTGCCTCGGGCGATGTGGTGCTGGCCGTGCTTGATGCCGCCCAACGTCCAGATCTTGCGGCGCTGCTTGGCGTGCGCAGTTATCCCACGCTAATTCTGATCAGTCGGACCGGAAAAGAGGTACGCCGTGTTGCTGGCTACCTCAAGCCAGACGATCTGGCGACCACGCTGCGCGTGCTGTCCTTGAGTGGCGATATGCAGGCTGGTACGGCCAGTGCGCTGGCGCGACGGATCGATCCCACGGCGATGGCCCAGACGGCCGAGGGTCGAAATCAACTGGCTGCAATGCTTGGACGAGGACCTGCCGGCATGCGAGCTGCTGTTTGCGCCGCCTTGTCGGCCAAGCCCGAGGCGCGGGAACTACTCTGGCCCTTGCTTATCGATGTATCCTTGTCGGTGCGGGCTGATGCTGCCGCCGCTCTTACCACAGATGGCGATGATACGCACGGTTACGATGCCTTCGCTGACGCCTCTGATCGTGCAGTCCAGGCCAAGGCGTGGCGTGCAGCGACCGAGGCCACGCCATGAGGCTTATCGCCTGCTTGTTGGCCACTGCCCTGATTGCCGCCGAACCGGCGGATCCCGCTGCGGCGCTGCGACTGCCGGCCTCCGGGCCCGAGCTGGCCGCTGCTGCGCGGACCTGGGAGGCAGAAGGCCTGCTTGCCAAGCTCAGCGATGCCTACCCGGCTACCCGTCGTGGTGCGGCCCGGCTCGCCGCCGCGTTGCCAGTGGCGGCTGATCGCCTGCTGTCTGCGCTGCTTGCGAGCAGTGACAGTGAGGTCCGGCGGCTTGGTGCTGCCGGTTTGCGTGGCGTAGACCTCCCTCTTGCGGATCTCGCCAAATTGCCTGACAGCGACGTACTGGCTGCCCTGATCATCGAGCATCCATCCGAGGATCCCCTAGCAGACGTTGCGCTGGGTTCTGTCATCCAGGCTTGGCTGACCGATCCGCATCATTGCCTGCAAGCGGCTCGCTTGATCGCCAGTCGTGGCACCGTGACACGCTGGGGTGAACCGCTGCTCAAGGCTCTGGAACATGCTAATTCTCAGGTTGTTTCCGCAGCCCATGATGCGCTCCAGGCCCTGACGCGCACGCAGCGCAGCCTTGACGCTTACGCCGGCGATCGTCGCCTACTGGCCCAGGATTGGCGCGACATCCTCGCTGCCAAGCCCTCGCTTGGACGACCCGACCCTGAGTTGATGGCCTTGGTTGCCGAGTTGCCCGCACCGGAAGCGTTGACCGCCTTGCTCGCTCGTGGTCCAGCAGCACTTGCTGCGATCGAACGCGCTCAGGCCGATGCAACCCGTGTCCGCCGTCGGGATCTTGAGTCCGCTGCCCGCCTACTGGCGCATGGTGTACCACAATCACTGTATGCTGCCCTTGGCTCAGCTGCCTTCGCTGATCTCGATCACGCCGACCCAGCTCGGAGAATGGCCTGCCTACGCAAGCTGGTCGGCGAGATCCGTACCCGCGCTGACGCTGACGGTTTGTTCATTCTGGTCTGCGCCCTTGATGATGGAGACAGCGCTGTGCGGGCCACCGCACTCGACCAATTGGTGCGGTTATCGGACGAGGCCAAGCGCTTCAAACGCGCATGGCGAATAGAAGCCGAGGGCCTCTTCCAACCCGAGCAGATGGTCCGTCGTTTACGTCGTTGTCTGCGCGAGGGCGGTCCGGACGAACAGATCGCTGGGTTGCTGCTCGTCGGATCGCTGGAATCCACTGATCTGATTGATGACGTCATGGCCCTGATCATGTCGCCGCGCGACGATGTCGTAGGGACAGCGCTGGAGACGATCAAGCAGCTTCAGGTGGGTTCCAAGCAGATCCCCGCCCTCGTCCGTCTCAGCGCAGATCCGAAGGTTCCGACGGCGCGACGAGTCCTTGTGATCACCGTCCTTGGCAAGATCAACCAGCGTGGCCCGGTCGATGTCCGCAATGGTAATTCGGGCGCACTGGTGACGGCCTCAATCCTCCGCATGGTCGACGATCCCGAGCCACGCATCGCTACCGCTGCGGTGATGGCCTTGGCTGATAGTCAATCGAAGGGTGCGGTTTTACGCAATGCGATCGATAAATTATTCAAGCGCGGTCTGACCGATGCGGCCTTGAGTATCTCCGTAGATCGTCGCGAACCTGAAGTGATCGAGTTGCTGGCTCAACGCGTGATTGCCGGTGGCGCCGATGCCGATCGTGCAGCCTTGGCTTTGGCTGAGGGGCTGAAAGACGCGAGCGACGAGCGGAGCAAAGCGATCTTGGCGGTCGGGGCCAAACCGGAGCTGCGTGCGGTTCTCGCGTCGGCTTCGCTGCCCGGACACGCCGCTCTGGCTTGCGAACTTGGGCTGATCGACATCGCGACCGCCTTGAGCCATGTTGACGGCGATGCGGATGTCCGTGACCGCGTCCTGTCGGTGCTGGCCAATCGTGCTGCCAACACCGCTGAAGTGGTGCTGGTGGCAGAAGTGGCCCAGCGTGCATCGACCAAGGAGCAACGTGCCAACTACGCTATCCGACGGCGTGCGCTGGCCCTTGCCGCCCGCTCGCCGGATCGCCTTGCCAGCGTTGCATCAATCGCCAAGGATCTGCTCGACGTCGTCCATACCGATTCGAACAACGAGAATGACAAGCGTACCCGCACGCTGAAGTTGCGTGATGGTACAGTCTTGCATGTTGAAGCGACAGTGCCGACGAAACGGGACTCGTGGGACGACGAAGAACTGTCCTGGCGGCTGGTCGGCCCTCCGCCTCCAGGGATAAACTCGGCCGATCTGGCGATACTCGCTACCTTAGTCGCCTCCCTGCCAGCCAATGATGATGACGATCGCGTCGTCCGCGATCTGGCTGTCGCCTGGCTTGCTGGCAGCGAGCCGGCGCCAACTCTCGCTTCGGGTTGGCGCCACCACGACGATTTGTGCCGCCTCCTGGCTGCCTCCTGGCCTACCTTCCGGGACGCTCTGGTTACCCGCATCATAGCCGACATGAAACCAGGGGAGTCCAGTCTCTGGCAGCTCCGCTCATGGTTGAAGCTCGATCCTGCCCGCTTGGCACCGGTCGGAGTACAAATGCTGGAGGCCGAGGAAGAGGTCAGTGATTACGAGGTAAAACCAGTATTCCGTGTTGTCGCTGTGCTGTCGCCTGAGCGCATCTCGGAGCTTCTTCCGGCCATTCTCGCCAAGCCGACGTTGGCAAAGTACGCCGGGGAGCTGATTAAGATCAGCGGTCCGTTGCTGCTGCCGTCTGCACTTGCCCTCGCCGAAGGGCCTGGACTGACGGAGAAGCAGGCCATCGCTCCGCTGGCGGTTGACGCTGTGGACGTCCTAGTCGCCCGCTTCGTCACCTGGACGCCAACCGAGATCCTGATGCGTGCAGGCTCGATACGGCGGTTGCGTTCTGTTAATTCAGCTGCAGTCGATGCGGCGTTGACGCGAGTGGTGGCAAGATCCGATCCGGCTGCCGCGGCATGGCTACGCTGCGGTATCCCAGCCGAAGCCGGCATGCTGGATGCCTATCGTCAGGCCGAATCGTCTCGTGTCGCTGAGCTTGCTCTGGTTGGTTCTGCATTTGCGCTCAAGGAAGGCCGGCTTGAGCCAGCTGCTTTCCTGGCCCGTGTGGCGAACTGGCCATCGCCCGTGCAAAGCGAAGCGGCTGCGGCAGCCAAGCGATATTGCGAGGGTAAGTGGGACGCCTTGGCCGAGCCGGCCGCAGCACTGGTCCTTCGCCTTGGCGCTCGCGCCTTGCCTGCGTGGATTGCGGTACTGCCACCTGCCCCAGCCGTCTTCATCGCACTGGCTGAACGTGTCGCCGACCCGGCGACGGCCGATGCCGTGGGAGGCGCATTAGCCCAGCGCCAAGCCCGTGATCCGGCATGGAAAGCTGCGATGTCTGGCATCACCGCCAAGGCCCAGGGCCGGCTCGATTGGTTGCGTGAGGCAGTTCCGTGAAACGACTGGCTATCGTCGCTGCCGTCATCGTCCCCGTCATGGCCGCTGCCGGATTGTGGTTGCTGCCATCCAAGCCTAGCACATCTAAGATCGCATCACTTCCGGTAGCCGTTGTGCTGCCGCTTCCAGTGGCTCTGTGCGATGTACCCAGGGACACCCCCGTGGTGATGTGGGTAGCGCAAGCGAAAGCCCGCTTCGAGCCATGTGGTTGTGTTGCCGGCATGTTCGGTGGTCTCATGCGACGCGCTGTTCTGACCTCGCGCCTGCCGCGCGAGCGCGTGCTGTCGTGCGAACTCGGTGGCTGGTCAGGCGGTCATCAGCCGTACGAACTCTTGCGAAGTCGTTTCTATCTGCGTGGACTTGCGGCCGCCGGTGTCGACGTAGTCGCTGTCGGTACCGCTGAGATCGCCCTGGGATCGACGTCTCTCGGAACGTTACGTGCCGAGGCAAAGTTGCTCGGCTTGCCGCTAGTTTGTGCAAACCTTGAAGGCTACGACCCGCATGTGGTGATCACCGCCGGACTACGCCGCTGCCTGATTACCGCCGTGGTCGATCGCGATGCTGCTGGCAATGG
>Ga0105046_10005949_pt1 | contig 19235 bp, 15 predicted proteins | sample MAT03_FD_78385 | JGI IMG/M metagenome (GOLD analysis project Ga0105046, IMG submission 78385) | Freshwater microbial communities from Lake Fryxell liftoff mats and glacier meltwater in Antarctica - MAT-03 (megahit assembly) | ecosystem: Environmental > Aquatic > Freshwater > Ice > Liftoff... | reverse complement strand
TGCCTTGATGTCCCAGAGGGCGACATCGACGGCGGAGTATGCGCGAGCGGCCAACCCCGCGAACCCGACGGCCCGGAATCGCGCTTCAACCTTCGAGAGCAAGCGATCGGTGTCACGCGGGTCGCAGTCCACGACCAACGGTGACAACTCGGTGTCGATCAGGCTCCGCACGGCAGCCGCGCCCGCACCGACGACCGAAGCAAAGCCCAGCCCGCTGTGCCCGGCGTCAGTTTCGAGACGAACCAGCACGAGATCGACCGCTTCCGGCCCGATCGGCGGGCGGTCGGCGGCAAGCGCGATCCGCGTCGGCTTCCCGAATGGAATGCGAAGGTGGTCGGCGGTGAGGCGTGTGATCTTCATGCGAAAAAGCTATCAGCTTAGGAGTTACACAGTTGAGATTTGGTAAAGGTTTCCCAGGGTGCGCCGAAGCGGCTATTCGCCCAGATACGCCTTGCGGACTTCGGGGTTGTGCAGCAGCGCAGAGGCTTCGTCGTGCAGGATGATGCGGCCCGTTTCGAGGACGTACCCACGGTGGGCGACCTTGAGCGCCATGCGGGCATTCTGTTCGACCAGCAGCACTGAGACGCCCTGCCGATTCAGTTCCTTGATGACGTCAAAAATCTGCACCACGATTTGCGGGGCGAGGCCGAGCGAAGGTTCATCCAGGAGCAGGAGCTTGGGGCGAGCCATGAGGGCGCGGGCGATGGCGAGCATCTGCTGTTGGCCACCCGAGAGCAACCCGCCGGCCTGTGCCTTCCGCTCCCGCAGGATGGGGAACATCACGAACGCCTTCTCGATGTCGGCTTTCACGCCCCCGGAATCGGAACGGGTGAAGGCACCCATCTCAAGGTTTTCCAGCACCGTGAGACGCGGGAATATCTTGCGGCCCTCAGGCGACTGCGCGAGACCGAGCTTCACGATTTGGTGGGCGGGGATGCGGTCGGCGATGAGGTCGCGGCCATCAAAAGCGATACTGCCCCCGCGAGCTTTGACGATGCCGGACAGACACATCAGGGTTGTGGTTTTGCCGGCCCCGTTGGCACCGATCATGGCGACGATTTCGCCCTTGTTCACGGTGAGCGAGAGCTTGTGCAGCACGTTGATCGGGCCGTACCCGGCTTCGAGGTCGCGGACTTCAAGCAAGGGCGAACTCACGACACGTCCTCCTTGCCGAGATAGGCTTCGACCACGCGGGGGTCGCGGCTCACCTCGGCGGGCGTTCCTTCGGCGATCTTCACGCCGTAATCGAGGACGGCGACGCGGTCCGAGATGCCCATAACGAGGTTCATGTGGTGTTCGATGAGCAGCACGGTCACGCCACGGTCGCGGATTTTGCGGATGAGCAGCATCAGGTCGGCGGTCTCGCTGGGGTTCATGCCGGCGGCGGGTTCGTCGAGGAGTAGCAACTTGGGCTGCGTGGCGAGCGCACGGGCGATTTCGAGGCGTCGTTGGTCGCCGTAAGGAAGGTTCTTGGCGAGTTCGTTGTGCTTGCCTGCCAGACCGATAAACGCCAGCAACTCGGCGGCCTTCTTCTCGGCGTCGGCTTCCTCCCGCCGATGGCGACCGAGGTTGAACGCCGCGAACAGCGGATGCGTCACCATTGCCCGCGTCATGCCGACCATGACGTTCTCAATGGCGGTCATGGCCTGGAACAGCCGGATATTCTGGAACGTGCGGGCAATGCCGGCCCGGGAGATCACATCGGGAGCCTGTCGCGCCCGTTGCCAACTGACGAGTGCGCCGGCCGCGCCGAAGAGGAACCCGAGGCCAAACCCCAGCGCTGCCCGGCTGGCACGATCCGAGATGTGCGTTATGGCATCGTCGAGCGCCTTGCCACGGGGAAACGGTTCGTCTTTGCCGGCGAAGTTGTCGCCAATTGCCGTTTGCCAGAGTGCGCCGACGTTGACAGCGAGGATGCCGGCCACGACCGCGACCAACAGACCGATGCCCACCACGGCGGCGATCGGTCGCGCGGTCAAGGGCTTCACGAGCGGCTTACCGTCGAAGAGGACCGTGCCTTCGGTTGGCTCGTAGATACCGGTGACGGCGTTGAAGACGGTTGTCTTGCCGGCCCCGTTTGGGCCGATGATGGAGAATATCTGCCCAGGCTCCACGGTGAGATCGACGGCGTTCACGGCGGTGATTCCGCCGAACCGCATGGAGAGTTTTTCGATCTTCAGCAAGGACATCGACGCCTCTGGCAAAAGCCGAGTGCTGCAAAGAAGGCGAACCGCTCACGCCTTCTGGTCCGGCGGCGACAGTTCCCGCTTCAGCCGCGCCTCGGGGAACAGTCCGCTGGGGCGGAATTTCATCATCAGGATGAGGACGACACCGAAGATCATTAACTTCCAACCGCTCACCTTCATGTAACTCGGGCCGCCGGAGCCGATTTGCAACTGGATTTGGTTGTCGAGAATGTTCGTGACGATACGGTCGAAGCCCATGAGCAGGAACACCCCAACGACGACCCCAGAGCGATTGCCCAACCCGCCCAGGATCACGCAACAGACCATAATCATCGACAGCGTGAAGTCGTAACTAGCCGGGTTGCCGGTGCCTTTGAGGTAGACTGCGAATAGTGCGCCAGCCAACCCCGCGAGACCGGCCCCGATGGCGATAGCGGCGAGTTTCAAGCGGGCGGGGTTCAGCCCCATGCACGATGCGGCGAGTTCGTCCTCACGCAACGCAACCCATGCTCGGCCAAGGCGACTGTGTTCCAGGGTGCGTAACAGGAGCAAGGTCACCCCAAGAGCGCCAAGGCAGACGAAGTACAAGTACGGGTATCGATACCACTGCTTGCCCCAATCGGGGGCGAACTGGAACGCCGACATATCTTCGCCACCGACGCCCGGAAACGGCCCTGGCTCAATGGGGTTCATGCCGCGTGTGCCGGCGGTGATTGGTCCCATGTTGCGGATCAGGTAGAAAATGATGAGGCCGAACCCGAGCGTGACGAGCGCGAGATAGTCGCCACGCAACCGAAGGATGGGTGCCGTGGTTGCGACCCCAACAGCGGCGGCCACCACGGTCGCAACCACCGCCGCGACGAGGAAACTCTGCTGAAATGGGAAGTAAGGAACGGTCAGAATGCCAACCGTGTACGCCCCGATCCCGAAGAACGCGGCGATTCCCAGATGCAACAACCCTGTGTAGCCGAGGACGACGTTCAGCCCGAGCGCCAACATGGCGTAGATAATCAGTACGGTGAATTGCTCACCGCGGTTAGATTCCGCGAAAGGCATGAACGGGTAGACCGCAAGGAAGGCAAACAGCGCCGGGAACCAGTATCGGAAGATGCTCATACCTTCTCCCGGGTGCGGGCACCAAGCAGGCCAGTTGGGCGGAACAGGAGGATCACGATGAGGATGCCGAAGATCAGCACCTCACTCCATTCCGTCCCGAGATACGCCTTGCCGAGTTCGCCCACGACACCGAGAACCAGCCCGCCGAGGACAGCGCCCGGAATGTTCCCAATGCCACCCAACACAGCAGCGGTAAACGCATACAAACCGTTCTGGAAGCCCATTTGGTATTCGACCGACTCATTATAGAAGCCATTCACGACAGCCGCGACCCCAGCCAGCGCTCCGCCGATGGCGAATGTGACAGCGATAACCCGGTCAGCGTTAATTCCCATCAGTTGCGCGGCAGTGGGGTTCTGAGCGGTCGCCCGCATCGCCTTCCCCATTGCGGTGTATCGCACGAAGACTGTAAGCGCGATCATGGTCGGCAGGGTGACGCCAATGACCATCGCGTCCTTCCAACTGAACTGCAACCCGGTTCCGTCAAGAAGGTTGTCGCTCGGAATCAGATTGGGAAACTTGACCTTGCTGGCTCCGCCCCAGAACTGACCGATGCACATGAATACGAAACTGACCCCGATGGCGGATACCAACGGGGCCAGTTTGGGAGCGTTTCGGAGCGGTTTGTAGACCACCCGATCAACGGCGACGTTGAGCGATGCGCACGCCAATGGGGTAACGAGGAGCATCAGCAGAATGGTGGCCGCGATGGCCGCGGACCCGTTCGCGGCGGCGGTGGTGACCCCAACTTGCTGTGCCAATTGCCAGGCCAGGAACGACCCGAGCATGAATAGATCGCCGTGGGCGAAGTTGATCAGTTCGATGATCCCGTAGACCATCGTGTACCCAAGCGCAATCAGGGCGTAAAGGGAGCCCATGACCAGCCCGGTCAACAAATACTGTGTGAACCCGGCTGACTCAGTCTGCGCGAACAACTCGAACATTGGCACCCTTAAAGTCTCGTGTCACGCTCTGGCCCGCACCCATCTGGCTGTTAGCTCTACTCTTGCGTTTTGACCGGGTTGAACTTGCCGTTTTCGATCTTACTGATGGTCAGAACCTGAAGGGTCGTGTCCCCATTGGCGTCGAAGCCCCACTTGCCGAGAACGCCCGCAGTGAAGTCTTTCGTTTCGACCACAGCCTTGCGGAGTTCCTCGCGGTCCTTCTTGCCGACCTTCTTGACGGCTTCCAAGAAGACTTTCGCCGCTTCGTAGCCGTATGCCGCGTAGGCTTCGGGGTCTTTCTTGAACTTCTCTTTGTACTTCTTGACGAACTCGGCCCCGGCTCCGGTCAGTTGGCTCGGATCTTTCCCGCCGATCGTTGCGTAGACCCGGCCGTTCAGCGTGTCGGCACCTGCGCCGGTAATGAAGGCATCCTCGTAGCAACCATCCGGGACGATGAGCGGGCAGTCCTTCAGTCCCGGCTCGTTCTTCATGTCGATGGCGATTTGCGGGCCGCCACTTTGCGTGGTCCCGCCGAAGTACACGGCGTCCGGCTTCAACTCGGCGATCTGCTTCATCAGCGTTTTGAAGTTCGCCTGTGTGGCGATGATGCTCTGGTGCCCCAAAACCTTGATGCCAACTTCGGGAGACTCGCACTTTTTCTTGAAAAGCCCGGCGATGCCGGCTCCGTACAATTCCTTGTCGTCGAGGATGTACACCGTTTTGGCTTTGAGTTCTTTCCCAAGGAACACGGCTGTCAGTGGGCCTTGAATCGCATCGGTCGGGCAGACCCGGCAGAAGTGAATTTTGCCCGATTTTCGGTAGATCTCAGGTTCGCCGCTCTTCTCCTCCCCAGGGACTTTCCGGGTGAGTCCGGGCCAAGTGGCGGCTGGGGAAATCTGAAGAAGACCGGCTTCGTTGAGCAGCGGCATGGAGACCTTCGCGGCCCCCGAGTTGTACGGCCCGATGAACACCATGACGTCCTTGTCCGCAGTCGCCTCGCGGGCGTTGTCGGCTTCCTTCGCCGCGTCCCACTGACCCTGAGCAGCGGTCGCGTCGTCCATGTCCTGATGCTGGAGTTTCATGCCGGCGATTTCCCCGCCGTACTCCTCAATTGCCATCTTGATGCCGTTGACAATCGTATCCGTCTGCCCTTGTGCGGAGCCAGTTCGAGGCAGGCTCGACGCGATCTTCAGGACGTTCCCGCCCTTTTTGCCGCACCCGCCCAGGAGAAGTGCGCCGGTGCCGCCGGCTGTGGCGGTAAGGAACTTGCGACGGTCCACGGTGAACTCCCGGTTGAGTGCGGTTGTGAAGGGATTCTTGGCAGAATGTAGGCCCGGACGGCGTCGCCGTCAACGACCCGATCCTGAACCGCACCGCGTATTCCCGGCAAGGTGTTGCTGATTGACGTTTTTGGAGAGGTTGCCCCATCATGCCCGAAGACAAGCCATCGACCAAGCGGAAAATCACGCACCCTGCAGGCTCCGCTACACGAGAATCCGGACTGGAACGTCTTAGTTCTCCCCGCACAAAGTAGAATATCTTCACCACCAGCGAGGATTTCGCCATGCCGATTCACGATTGGACCCGCGCCGATGCGGGGTTGTTCCACTCTTTTCATCAGGACTGGACAATCGAACTCTGTCGGACCCTGAATCGCGGGCTTCTGCCGCCTGGTTTTAATGCGTTGGCCGATCAAGTGACCGGCCCGATTGAACCGGATGTTGTCACGCTGCGCAACCGCAAACCGAACCCACACGACACACGACCAAGTGGTGCGATTGCGTTGCTGGAAGCACCGCCGAAAGCGCGGTTTATCGAAGAGACGGTCAACAAAGAGCGATACAGCCGCAAGGCGAACGTTGTGAAGATCACGCACTGGACCGGGGAGGTGGTAGCGGTCATTGAGGTCGTGTCACCCGGCAACAAGAGCAGTCAGAACGGCCTCGATACCTTTGTGCGGAAGGCTGCGGCCTTGATTCGCCAGGGGATTCACCTGTTGGTGATCGACCTATTTCCGCCGACGGTCCGCGATCCGCACGGTATTCACCGCGCGATCTGGGGTTACCTCACCGATTCGACCTTCGAGCCACCCGCTGACAAGCCATTGACCGTCGCTGCGTATCAGGCTGTGCTCACGACCAAAGCGTTCATCGAACCGCTTGCTGTCGGGGACGAACTGCCCGAGATGCCCATTTTCCTCACCGACGAGATGTACATTCTCGCGCCGCTCGACTCGACCTATCGAACCTCGTGGGCGGCGTTCCCAGATGACTACAAGGAATTGGTCGAACCGGTGGCGACGCCGCAGTGAGACAGGCCGGAACCCCGGAATTTGCCCGAGAGTATCCAGCCGTCGATTGTGCGACAGGAGCCTACTTCGGCTCGTCGGCCTTCTTGCGCATGTGATTCGGGCGCATGAGGGGTTTGGTACTCAGCAGATGTCGGATTTTGTTGAAGTCAACGTTACCCGTGCAACTGGTCGGGTTTGCCGGCCCGGCTTCACTCGCCGGACGGTCGGGCACGTTAAAAGCGAAGTAGAGGCCCGGTCCGGTTTGTGGCTTCGACGGGGTTTGGTTCGACTCGGGCATGTGATTCAACCTTCCTGCTGAGGTGATTGGGGAGATTGGCCCGGAACTTGAAGAATTACCAAGGTAACCGCCGTCGCCAGTAGCCGGGCAGTCGCCGTTGATGAGCGACTGCCAGAACCAATACGCGGTCAGGTGTTAGTTCCAGATAGATCAACAGATACGGAAAGCGGTTGAAACGGTAGAGCCGTGTTCCGCGAAGGTGCTGGGGATATGTGTCCGGGCTGAACCCAATCCGGGCGATAGCCAGATCGAGTTCCGCCATGAATTGCAAGGCGAGCGCCTGACTCACTCGTGCGTACCAGCGCCGGGCACTTCGTGCCTCGCGGATGGCAAGCGGGTGAAGTTCAACTGTCGCCATCGTCATCCGCCAGGATTCGCGCTCGTGCTTCAAACCAGGGAATGGTTGGCACTCGCCCGGTTTGCACGTCCTCGATTCGGGTGCGTATCTCTTCGTCCCAGGCCATGTCGGAGTCCAGATCAGCCGTGGGACCAAGGCTCTCCAGAAGGCGTGCCGCGCACTCGGCGCGTTCGGCTTCTGAGAGTTGCAAGATGGCGTTCAGAAGTGTATCGGTAGCCGGGGTCATGGTTGCCCTCGTGCGCAGGCCCCCGCAAGCCGGGGATATGTGTCAGATTCACACGGCGGCGCGGCGGCCGGGTTTGCTCGGAGCGAGGCCGGTGGGTTCGGCGCAACCGCCAGCCGTGGGGAGCATCTTGCCGGGACTGCAACGGTTTTCGGGGTTGAACGCCATTCGCAACCGGACCATGAAGTTCAGGTCTTCCGGCGCGAAGAGCATCGCCATGAAGTCGATCTTCTCGACGCCGATGCCGTGTTCGCCCGTCACGCTGCCACCCAGGCGGATGCACTCCGAAAGGATGTCGTGGCTGGCGTCGAACACCTTCTTCACCTGCACGGGGTCGCGTTCATCGAACATCAGGATCGGGTGAATGTTCCCGTCGCCGGCATGGAACACGTTGCAGATGCCGAGGCCGTACTTCTTCGCGGTCGCCTGGATGTGCCGCATGATCTCGGGGAGTTTCGTGCGAGGCACCACGCCGTCTTGCGTGCAGTAACTCGGGTAGCCCAGCCGGCCGATGGTGCCGAAGGCTTGCTTGCGGGCTTTCCAGAGCGCCACGCGCTCAGCGTCGGTGTTGGCCTTGCGGACCTCGCGGGCACCGTTCGCTTTGGCGATGGCTTCGATGCGGTCGGCTTCGTCCTGAATGCCGGCAGAGAGGCCATCCACTTCCATGATGACGACCGCTTCCGCATCCAAGGGGAAGCCGAACTTGAACGCGGCTTCCACGGCGCTGAGCATTGTCTTGTCGAGGAGTTCGAGCGCGGCCGGCACGATCCCCGAACCGATGATCGCGCTGATGGTATTCGTCGCGTCGTCGATGGTCTCGAACACGCCGAGTAGCGTGCGGTATGCCTCGGGGTTTTTCGTGAGCCGCACCCACACTTTCGTGACCACGCCGAACGTACCTTCGCTGCCGACGATGGTGCCGGTGAGATCGTAGCCGGGACCGTCTTCGCAGGGTCCGCCACACGTCACGAGGCGACCGTCGGGCAGTACCAATTCGACGCCGAGAATGTGGTTCACGGTCACGCCGTATTTCAGCGTGTGTGGCCCGCCGGAATTCGTGGCGACGTTCCCGCCAATGGTACACGCTCCCTGACTCGATGGGTCCGGGGCGTAGTGGTAACCGTGCGGCTTCAGCGCGTTCGTGAGCCAGACATTCACGACGCCCGGTTCCACCACGGCGTAGCGGTCGCGCACATTGACTTCGAGAATCCGCTTCATGCGGGCCATCGCGATCATGACTCCGCCGCCCACCAGCACGCACCCGCCGGCCAGGCTCGTGCCCGCACCGCGTGCCAGAAAGCCGATGCCGAGTTCGTTGCAGACCTTCACGATGGCGACGACATGTTCCGTCGATGTGGGAAAGACAACCACATCGGGCTTCGTCTTGGCGATGGTGAAGCCGTCGCACTCGTAAGCCGCCATGTCCGCCGCTGAGGTGAGGACGTTATCGTTGCCCACGATGGCACGCATCCGGGCGACGATAACCGGCGTGTCGGGTGAATGTGCGGGGCGTGCCGCGACGGGCTTCGTAAGGGTGGTATTCATGCAATTAGTGTATCACGGGGCCTTGCGCGTAAATAGACCCCGGCTTGCGGGGGCTATTCACGCGCAACACACGATATCCAGAGTCACGCTTTGAGGGGTAATTCCAGAGCGAAGTGATCGGCGTCCGCGAACGCGCCCGCTGTCGGGTCGTACACGCGGCGCAGTGCGTTCAGGGTCCAGCCGTCGATGGTGTATTCGTGGTAGCCCCAGCGCTTCGTCTGGGTGGAACTTCCGGCGCAGATGTCGGCGAAGGGAAGGTTTGCGTCGGGCGGCACCACATACCAACTGTGCTTGTGGCCGTGCAGCCAAAGCGAGACGCCGCATTGGCCCGCTACGTCGCGCACTCGTGCCCAGTCGCGTAAGCGATGCCAGCGCGGCTCCGGCTTCCGGTTCGCCATCAGAATCGGGTAGTGGCTCACGACGATTTTGGGGCCGGCATCAAGGCTCGCCGTCAGTTCGCGGAGGCGGGCCAGTTGCGCTTCGCCCACGCGACCCGTGGCGTCCCAGAGCCAGAAGTTCGCCCGTGCCGAGTTCACCGCGATCAGCCAAACGTGACCCACTTTACGGGCGAACGGGTAGAACGAATCGCCCACACGTTGGCCTTGCTGCCAAGGGGCGAACGCCGCCTCGAAGGCTTGTTTCCGTGCGGCTGCCCCGACGTAAACATCGTGATTGCCCGGCACCGCGATGCCCGGCGGCATCGTAGGATCATTCACACCCAATCGCGCTGCGGCTTCGGCCATCTCAGAATCAAAGCCGAGCATCGTGGCATCACCCGAGAACACGAGATGATCGTACCCGCGTGTAGCGAGGTCGCGGCGCAGCACTTCCACGACGGCCGGCGCGTGCTTGAAGCGACTTCCCCGGCCGAGCAAGCGAATGTTCATCCAACCCGTACTACGCTTTCCGAGCATGTCGCGCATCGTCCAGCCGAGACGCCGGGCCGTGAGGTGAACATCGCTGAAGTGGGCGAGACGAACTGTCATGATCGCGGGGAACTCGGTGAAAACGGCACGACATCGGGTTAAGATACAACACTGAGAGCGGGTGGCCGTGCCAGGCGTTCTGGCGTGGCATTCCGCACTCCGGACTCAACCCCTCCAGTGCCATGATTCGTTACGAATTCCCCGGTAAGGTTGCTCTAGTCACCGGCAGTTCGCGGGGCATTGGGGCGGGCGTGCTGTCCGCGTTCGCCCGCGCCGGCGCGACCTGCGTATTGCACTTCTGGGACGACCCGGACGGTGCGAATCGCCGTGATGCCGACACCCTCGCGGCGCAACTTCGCAGTCTGCCCGGTTCGCCGACGGTTCACGTTCTCCCGGCTGACGTGCGGGACGCAGCCCAAGTCGAGAGCTTGATGAAGCAAGTGAAGGATGTGTGCGGCGGGCTGGACATTCTCGTGAACAATGCCGGCATCATCCGCGACCGCACCCTTCGCAAGATGACGCTCGACGAGTGGCATTCCGTGATCCAGACGAACCTCGACGGCGTGTTCCACTCGTGCAAATACGGGGCGGAAATCCTGCGGGATGGCGGCCGCATTGTGAGCATCGCGTCGGTCGCCGGGTTGGTCGGCTTCCACGGTCAAGCCAACTACGCGGCGGCGAAGGCCGGGGTGATCGGCTTGACCCGTGTTCTTGCCAAGGAACTCGCCCGTCGGCAAATCACCGCGAACGCCGTGGCTCCGGGTGTCGTGCAGACACCCATGCTCGGTGAGATTAAAGCCGATGTGATGGCCGAATACCTGAAGCAAATCCCGATTGGGCGATTGGGTAGCACCGACGACATCGCTAACGCGGTGCTGTTCCTGGCAAGCGAAGAAAGTGGCTACATCACCGGGCAAGTTCTCCCGGTCACTGGCGGTTGGGTGTGATATTGGCACGGGCGAAGCCGCAAGCGGCTAAACACAGAGGATGTTTAGCCGCTTGCGGCTTCGCCCGCAGATCGATTACTTCTTGACGGGCACCTTTGGCAGGTCCGCGAGTTCCACCGACACGGGCGCGTAGTGGCTGAACTCCATGCTGAAACTGGCCTGGCCCTTGGTGGCGCTGCGCAGGTCGTTGGTGTACCCGAAGAGGTTGGCGAGCGGCACCTTCGCCATCACGAGGGCGACGCCTTTGTCCTCGCTCGTCTCTTCGACAACGCCCCGCTTGCTGCTAATGTTACCCGTGATCTGGCCCTGGTACTCCTTGGGCGAGATCACTACGATCTTCATGATCGGCTCGCGGAGTTCGATGCCGCCCTTTTCCTGGGCCTCCCGGAAGGCTTCGCGGGCACACAGGTAGAAGGCGTCCTGCGACGAGTCCACGTCGTGCATCTTGCCGAAGTGCAACTCGAACTCCAGGTCCACGAACGGGAACGGGTACTTGTGGCCCTTCTTGGCCTCTTCGCGGAACCCTTCCTCCACGCTCGGGATGTATTGCTTGTCGATCGAACCCTGGGTGATGCTGTTCACGAAGTACACGTTGTTCGGGTCCGGCTTCACCTTGGGGTCGTTGAGTTCTTCGATCTCCTTGAGCTTCTCCTGAATCTGCTCGGGGCTTAGCGGCGAGTACTTCACGGCGATCACGGCGAACTTGCCCCGGCCGCCCGTTTGCTTCTGGAACTTGTACTCGAAGTCCACCGCCCGCGTGAGGCACTGGCGGTACGCGACGCGGGGCCGGCCTAGCACCACCTGCGTGGTGTCTTCTTGCTTCACGCCGACGGCCCGCTTGAGCTTCTCGATCGAGATTTCCAGGTGCAACTCGCCCATCCCCGAGATGATCGTGTCGCGCGTCTCGTCGTCCGTGTGGGTCTTCAGCGTGGGGTCATCTCGCACGAGGCGGTTGAGCGCTTCGCCGACCTTGCTGCCGTCGAGCAACTTGCTGAACGTGAGCGACTGCGACACCACCGGCTTCGGGAACTGGATGGCTTCCAGCGCGATCGGGTCGTCGGGGTCGCACAAGGTGTTGCCGGTGAACGTGTCGGCAAGCCCCATCGCGGCCACGATGTCGCCGGGGCCGGCCTTCTCCAGGGAAACTCGTTTATCGCCCATCATCCGGTAGAACCGGGCGATGCGTTCTTTCTTCCCATTCGTGGTGTTCGTGTACGTCTCGCCCGGCTTCATTTCGCCGGAATACACGCGGATATACACGAGGTCGCCGTTGACCTCGGCAACCGTCTTGAACGCCAGCGCACTCATTGGTTCTGAAGCATCCGGCTTCCGCGTGCGGGGTTCCTTGGTCTTCGGGTGAACGCCATCCACCGGCGGTCGGTCCAGTGGGCTGGGTAAGCAATCTACCACGAGGTCAAGCAGGTGCTGCACCCCGTGGAAATGCTTGGACGAGCCGCAATGGACCGGCGTGAAGATGTTTTCGAGCGTACCCTTGCGGAGCGCGGCGCGAATTTGCTCCACGGTCACCGGTTTGCCTTCGAGGATCGCTTCGGTAATTTCATCCGACGCGGCCGAAATACCATCGAGCATCTGTTCGCGTCGGGTTTGCGCCTCGTCCAGATACTTCGCGGGCACATCGGTCTCGAAGAACTTGCGGTACGTCTTGTCGTCCATGTCGCGGGTAATCAACTTCATCTGAATCAAGTCGATGATGCCTTCGAGAGCTTCGTCCTGGCCAGCGGGAATCGTGACTACGACTGGGTTAGCGTGCAGCTTGGTCTTCATCTGCTCGACGCAGGCCCAGAAGTTCGCGCCCATGCGGTCGAGTTTGTTCACATAGGCAAGACGCGGCACCTTATACTTGGTCGCCTGCCGCCACACGGTTTCGCTTTGTACCTCGACTCCGCCCTTGGCGCAGAACACACCGACAGCACCATCAAGGACTCGCAGGCTCCGCTCGACCTCGGCCGTGAAGTCCACGTGGCCGGGGGTATCGATGATGTTAATCGCAACCGGGTTCGACTCGCGATCCGCCCAGTCGATGGACACGGCCGCCGAGTTGATCGTGATGCCCTTTTGGCGTTCGAGTGGGTCGAAGTCCGTTGTGGTGTCTCCGTCATCTACGTCGCCGACTTTGTGTTTGGTGCCGCTGTAGTACAGAATGCGCTCGGTAGTCGTGGTTTTACCCGCGTCCACGTGCGCCATAATTCCGATGTTGCGTACTTTATCGAGCATCGTCTTCGGCCGGGGTAGCACCGGCTCCTTGCGAAAGGGAACGAACCGCAGCCCACCCGCACCGGGTGATAGCGGCAATGGTTAGATGCGGCGACCGGCAACGGGGTTCAGCCGCCGTCGGGGTAGTTGGTTCATCTTATCGCAGGGCGAGAAACCGTCTAGCCCGACCGTGAGAAGGCTGTGTGAAGACGGGTGCCCGCCTCCATATATACTCCACGCGGCCGAGAATGAGACATTGCCGGTCGCCCAGTTCGTGGCAAACCGGCGACCTTGACGGTGCGCTGCTCACCGTGGCTTTGGCTCGTGGTGAGCGTGAAGGCAAACCGGCGACCTTACGGTGCGCCGCTCACCGTGGCCTTGGCTCGTGGTGAGCGGCGCACCGTAAGGTCGCCGGTAGACTCAAACTGTGTGTCAGTTTCTGGAAGAAGACCCCGTGTAAACACGGGGCTATATGCCGACAACGCGGTTCAGAACTGCCGCAGGAAGCGCAGGTCGTTTTGCCAGAAAAGGCGGATGTCGTCGATGCCGTGCTTGAGCATCAGCATTCGTTGCGGACCCATGCCGAAGGCGAATCCAGTGACCTTGGCCGGGTCGTAGCCGCCGGCACGCAGCACGTTTGGGTGAACCATTCCCGCCCCCATGATTTCCAGCCAGCCTGTGCCCTTCGTCATGCGGTCGTGGTTGGGGTCGTCCTTCGGCCAATCGATGTCCACCTCAATGCTCGGCTCCGTGAACGGGAAGTAACTGCTGCGGATGCGGACCTGCCGGTCCGGGCCGAACATCCGGCGGGCGAACGCCGTGATGGTGCCTTTCAGGTCGGCCATCGTCACGCCTTCGCCGATCACGAGTCCTTCCACCTGGTAGAACTGGATTTCGCTTCGCGTGCTGATCGCTTCGTTCCGGTAACACATGCCGGGCAGAATCACGCGGATCGGCTTCCCAGCGGCTTCACGCATCACATGGATTTGCCCCGGCGAAGTGTGCGTGCGCAGCACAACGCCGGGCGTGGTCGTGAAGAAGGTGTCCCACATATCGCGCGCCGGGTGGTGCGCTGGCATGTTCAGGAACTCGAAGTTCAACTCGTCGGTTTCGACTTCGCGGGTGCGGTAAACCTGGAAGCCGAGGTCGCCGAAGATCGCGTTGATTTGCCGAAGAATTTGCGTGGCGGGGTGAAGCCGACCGCGTGGCCGTGTGCGACCCGGAAGCGTCACGTCGAGCGGGTTCGCCGTCAGGCTCAGTTGCAGCGCCGCTTCCTTGGCGACCGCGAGGGCGGCATCGTAGGCCCCGCTGAGCGCATCTTTGATACGGTTCACTTCCTGGCCGTAAACCTTCTTCTCATCCTTGGGGATGGTGCCGAGTTTGCCAAGCGCGGCCTTCACCAAACCCTTGTCGCCGAAGTAATGCGTATTCCACTCCCGCAGCGAGGTTTCGGTGACGCACGTTCGCAGAGCTTCAAGCCCCTGAGCTTCGAGCGATTTCAGTTCACTGGCGGAATCGGACATCGGCGGTCTCCAGAGCAGGTCTATTCAGACAGAGTATGCGCATGGGAAGTTCGGGGCAGTGGCGGAACGCGAACCACCGCCGGAACGCCGAAACCCGAGCTGGGTTCTCTGGCAAATCTGTGAGTTCTTCGAGGCGTACCCGCTCGGGGAGAAGTGATGTGAAACGCGGCTCATTTCACACCAACGCTTGCTCACGAGTACGCGGACGGATACCATCAGCAGCTATCACAACTTCTCGGCGAGGTTGCCATGGTTTTCGGTTACCACATCATCATTAGCACTTACGGGTTCTGGCTCCCGAACGACCCGCGTGGTTCGTGGTCGTTGGAAGTTCGGAGCGAGAATTTGCGGGTCTTTGGGGAAGCCACAAAGGTCGAAACCCACCGCTCGGTGGCACGCCGACCGCACGATCGCCGGAAACGGCTCGCGGCGAAAGAAGCAATGAACCGCCCACCAGTGGTGTTCACCGGCGTTCAGGCGCGGGCCGTCGCTCAGGGCTTTGGGATTTGCGGCGCGAAGACCGTCGCCACGATCTGGGCGTGCGCGGTGATGCCTGACCACGCCCACCTGGTGATTGCCCGGCACAAACACGATGTGGAAGTGTTCGGCAATCTCTTGAAGGGCGAGGCGACTAAAAAGCTGGTCGCGGAAGGGGTTCACCCGTTCCAGGAACAACGCCTGGGACACGGCAAAAAGCACCGCGTGCCGCCGTGCTTCGGTCGCCGGTGGTGGGCCGTATATCTCAATTCCGAAGAGGACATCCAACGAACAATCCGGTACGTCGAGGACAACCCATTGAAGGCCGGGTTCGCTGCGCAGAAGTGGAAATTCGTGACGCCGTACCCCGAACGGTATGAGGAACCGCCGTCCGAAATACCACCGGCGAACGCGCCAAATGACGCACCGGAAAACGCGCCAAACGACTCGCCCAGTTAGTTTAGCGGTCGCCCCAGCGGGGCACAGCGCGGTGCCCCGCTGGGGCTACCGCTAAACGGGTTTCATCGCTCACGATTCGGTCTCGCGTTAAATGACATCAGAACGGTGCCGGCACAGTCGGCGGAGCATCAGCAATCGCAGCCGGCGCTGGTGCCGCTGGTGCCGCGTCGATCTGCCTCTGCATCTCGGGCGTGACCTTGCCCTTCCCCTTGCACTTGGGGTACTTCGAGCAGCCCAGGTAGTACCCCGGCCCGAAGCGTGACTTCATCAGCCGCATCGGCGCATCGCACTCCGGGCACTTCTCGGCGATCTCCACCGCGGGCATTTCGGGCTTGTCCTTCTTCTCGGTCTTCTCGGGCATCGGTGGCAGGATGTCCTTGAGTTTCTCGCGGAGTTCGGCGTTGATCGACTTCGCGTTGCGGCACGCAGGGTATCCGGAACATGAGAGGAACGGACCGCGCCAGGCCACCTTGATGACCATTGGCTTTCCGCACTTCTCGCACGCCACGCCCGTGTCGGCGGGCTTCACGGGGTTGCCCAGGTCGTCGCAATCCGAGATGAACTTGCACTTCGCGTCCGGGCACTGAACGTAGTTCTTGCCGGCCTTGCTTTGTTTCAGAAGCAGAAACATTTTCTCGCACTTCGGGCACTTGTTCTTCGTGGGCAACGCGGTCACCACCGGGGCCTTGCCTTCCGGCCCTTCGTTCATCGTCGTCGGACAGTCGGGCGCACCCTCACAGGTGTAGAAGATGCCGAAACGGCCGGACTTCTTCACCATGAACTTGCCGCACGCCGGGCACTTGATGTCGGTGATCGTTGGCCCCACGCGCTCGGCTTCCCCCTCACGCGGCTTGATGTAGTCGCACTTCGGGTCGTTGCTCCAACCCGAACACCCGATGAACGAGCGGCCGAGTTTGGTGCTGAAGCGTTCGAGCAGTGGCTTGCCGCACTTCGGGCAGTTCTCGCCGGTCTCCTTCCGCAGCGGTTCCATCTCCGTGTTGGCCTTCTGGAGCGTCTCGTTGAACGGCCCCCAGAACTCATTCAACACGTCGCCGTACTGGCATTTGCCCGTCTCGATCTCGTCGAGTTCGTCCTCAAAGTGACTGGTGAACTTCAAATCCATGATGTTCGGGAAGTGTTTCACGAGCAAATCCGTGACGACTTTGCCGATCTCGGCGGCGAAGAATCGGCCCTTCTCCTGCGTGACGTACCCGCGTTTCTGGATGGTGCCGATGATGCTCGAGTACGTGCTCGGCCGGCCGATGCCTTCCTTCTCGAGCGCCTTGACCAAGGAGCCTTCGTTGAAGCGCGGCGGCGGCTGGGTGAAGTGCTGCGCCTCGAACAGGTCGAGCCGCTTCAACACCTCTTTTTCCCGAACATCCGGCAGCGTGACGTTCTCGTCCTTGCCCACGGGCATCAGCACTTTGCGGTAGCCGTCGAACTTCATGATGCGGCCATTGGCGCGGAAAAGCCCTTGCGCCGCGCTGACTTCCACGGTGGTCACGGCCATGACGGCCGGCGTCATCTGGCTCGCCACGAACCGCCGCCAGACGAGGTCGTAGAGGCGAAGTTGGTCGCCGCCCAGCCCGGCCGCCTGGGCACGCTGCGGGGTGATGGTCACATCGGTTGGGCGGATCGCTTCGTGCCCTTCCTGGGCGTTCTTACTGGAAGCGTACATATTCGGGGACTTGGGCAAGTACGCGGCCCCGTACAGGGCTTCGTTCTGGATGAACGCGCGGACCGCCGTGAGCGCGTCGTTCGAGACTCGCGTGCTGTCGGTACGCATGTAGGTGATGAGCGCGGTCTGCCCCATGCCGGTGAGTTCGATGCCCTCGTAGAGCTTCTGGGCCGTCTGCATCGTCCGGCTCGTGCTGAACCGCAACCGGATGTTCGCCTGTTGCTGCAACGTGCTCGTAATGAACGGCGGGCTGGGCCGGTCCTGGCGGTCCTTCTCTTCGCGCTTGGTAACGGTGAATTTCGCGCCTTTGAGTCCCTCGACGATGGCATCGGCGCTCGCTTCGTTGGGAAGTTTCGGTTCCACGCCATTCCATCGGACGAGTTCCGCGAGGAAGGAACGATCCGGCGGCGTCGGAAGGCCCGTGCGTTCGACGGGGGCGGCAGCGCCTTCGGCCGGGGCGTCGCTTGTCTCGGTGTCCACGACCGGCTCATCGGGGTCCGGTTCGGTGTCCGTGTCGTCAGCCTTGCGACCTTCGGCCGGCGCTTTCGGCGCGTCCTTCTTCTTGGCGAAGATTTTGGACTTCTTGGGGTCAGCGGTCCACGCCGCGGCGGCGTCTGCCTTCGAGAGCAGCGCCGTGATCTTCCAGTATTCCTCGGTTCTAAACGCCTCGATTTCGCGTTCGCGGTCCACAATAATCTTGACCGCAACCGACTGCACGCGGCCCGCGCTCAGCCCGCCGGCGACCTTCTTGCCCAGCAGGTTCGAGAGCGGGAAGCCCACGACGCGGTCCATCGCCCGGCGAGCTTCTTGAGCCGCGACGCGGGGCGCATTGATCTTGTCTGGGCTGGCGATGGCTGCCTGAATCGCCGTCTTGGTGATTTCGTTGAAGCGGATGCGGAACGTGCGGTCCTCGGGGAGTTTGAGCGCGTCGGCGATGTGCCAGGCAATCGACTCGCCTTCGCGGTCGGGGTCGGAAGCCAGAAGCACGCGGTTCGCTTTGCCGGCTTCACGCCGAATCTCGGCGAGAATGTCCGCAGGCGACCGGCGACGACCGCGACCTTTGGGGCCGACGTCCTCGCTGCCGTCGTCCACGACGTACCGGAGTTTCCAGTTCTTGGCGATCTCGATGCCGGCGATGTCCTCACCTTTAAGTTTGCGCGTGGCAAGATCGCGGACGTGGCCATAACTGGCCAGAACGTAGTAGCCCGAGCCGAGGTACTTATTGATCGTCTTCGCCTTGGTGGGCGATTCCACCACGACGAGATCGAACTTGCCGGTGCCGGGCGCGGGCATCTCGGTGGGCAGCGTTTCGGCCGCGACCGGAGCCTCGGCCTTCTTGCGCGGCGCAGCAGCTTTCTTGGGCGCAGTCGCCTTGGGCGAGTCGGTCTTGGGGGCCGCGGGCTTGCGAGGCGCGGCGGGCTTGCGGGGCGCGGCGGGCTTCTTGGCAGCGTCGGTTGGCTTCGGGGTGGTTGGCTTCTTTGGGGTAGGCACTCGTATTTACTCCGTCTGAGGTCTTGGTCGCAGATGTATCGAGTTTGAGGGCGGCGGGCGAGGTTTTGGTTCCCGCAACGCCGCTTGCGGCTTCGCAGCCCATCAACCCTCTTTCGTTTCCGATTGTTCCGCTTCGGGGAATCACTACAATTGGCAGTCTGACGGGCTGGCTTGGCCCATCACACTTAGTACAGCGCCGGGACGGATGTCAACCCCCCGGTGGCCAAACGCACGGAATTCCGCCGCCGCAAATCGAGGATGGCAAATGGCCTACAACCCGTTCAACATTTTCCGGCGGAACCAGAAGATCATCTTCGCCGTGGTCACCGTGTTCATCATGTTCACCTTCGTTCTGTCCAGCGGGCTGGGCGGCGGGGCGGACTTCTTCGACTGGCTGCCGCAGTGGCTCGGCACCAAAGGTAAACGTGGCGATGTCGTTGCCACGTACGACGGCTGCAAACTCTACGCCCGCGATCTCGATACCGTCGGTGCCCAGCGCAACATGGCAAATCGGTACATGAAACTCGGCGCTGTGTATACCGCCGACGGCCTGAACTCCT